>Ga0310695_10002060_pt1 | contig 43827 bp, 55 predicted proteins | sample RumenRJG_04DNA_FD_203882 | JGI IMG/M metagenome (GOLD analysis project Ga0310695, IMG submission 203882) | Bovine rumen microbial communities from Lethbridge, Alberta, Canada - RJG_04 (v2) (version 2) | ecosystem: Host-associated > Mammals > Digestive system > Stomach > Rumen | place: Canada... | reverse complement strand
TCTTGGACAAGCTTGCCGACGGAAGCGCCGACGGAACGCTCTTTTTGCCGGAGGAATGATTTTATGAAATTGGTGATTCTTGACGGCCACGCGCTGAATCCCGGCGACCTTAGCTACGACGTGTTCAAAGAATTTGGAACGCTCGAATACTACGAGCGCACGCCGGCAAATCTTACGGCGGAACGCATGCGCGACGCGGACATTGTTTTTTTGAACAAAGTCCAAATCACAAAAGAAATTTTGGCGCAATGCCCAAAGCTAAAATACATCGGCGTGTTCGCCACCGGCTACAACGTGATTGATACGGCCGCCGCGCGCGAACGCGGAATCACCGTCACAAACATTCCTTCATACAGCACGATGGCCGTGGCGCAAGCGACGTTCGCGCTCTTGCTTGAATTGACAAACGTCGTCCACGCGCACAACGATTCCGTCCAAAATGGCGGCTGGATTAAAAGCCCTGACTTTTGCTATTGGACGCATCCGCTTACGGAACTGCTGGGAAAAACTTTTGGCATTGTAGGCTTTGGAAGCATTGGCCAAGCCGTGGCAAAAATCGCAAACGCGCTTGGAATGAAAGTCATCGCCCATTCAAGAACGGCGAAAAAAATCGAAGACTTTGGCAAAGAAAATTTCACGGTGGAATCCGTAAGCCTTGACGAATTGCTGCAAAGAAGCGACATCGTATCCCTGCACTGCCCGCTTACCGCTGACAACAAGGGAATGATTAACCAAGCGGCGCTTGCAAAAATGAAAGACGGCGCCATCTTGCTCAACACCGCGCGCGGCCCCTTGATTGACGAAGCGGCAGTCCGAAAGGCGCTTGACTCCAAAAAACTTTTTGGCTTTGGCGCCGACGTTTTGTCGCAAGAGCCCATGTCCGCCGACTGCCCGCTTTTGGGAGCGCCCAACTGCGTCATCACTCCCCACGTGGCCTGGGCCGCCAAGGAAACCCGCGAGCGCTTGCTAGGCATCGCGGTGGACAACCTGCGAAAGTTTTTGGCGGGAACGCCGGTTAACGTGGTGAACTAAAAGGGGAACAAAAAAGCGGCTTGTTACAGCCGCCATTTTACATTCTCCAGTTAAGGGGCGGAGCTTCCCCACGCATTAAATATAATATTATACTTAAATTTTGTCAAATCATCCTTTTATCGCCTTCGTCAATAATTCCTTAAAAGTTGATTTTCCGTCATAGGGGTATTTTTCAAAAACTTCCTTTCGACAGGCAGCAACTTCTTCCTTTATCCTTTGCAATTCAAGAAGTTGTTGGCGATAAAAAACTTTGCCTGTCAACGCCGCATTTTTCTTAAGCCACTGTTCCGTAACTTCCAAATTGCTCATTCTCAATCCATAAAACCTCATTTGCGAAATGTCGCCTGGATGGGCAACAGAATAAGTGTAAACATCTTCTAAAGGCATAATGTTCCTCCTTTTTATTCATTTTATCAATGTGATATGTCATACAGTGATAGTCTGATCATGTAAAATAAATTTCATAAATCTGGAGGAAAGCAATGAAAAATATGACAATCAAAGAAATCGTAACACAAGCGTTGAACCAAATAGAAAAGCCCCTTGCTCTTGGAAAGCAAGGTCTTAGCCCTTGCTCAGACGACCTCCCTAATTTTCAAAAAGGCCAGCTTTGCGCTCTTGATACCGAATTATTCGGCGGAAAAGCAAGTCTCGCGCTAAATTGGATTTTTGAATTCGCGCTTGCGCAAGGGCTGACGTGCGGACTTTTTACATGCGGAGCGTCTGACAATGCGGACGTGGGAATCCGGATTTTGGCGCAAGCAAGTGGAGTTAGTTTTTATGCAATAAGAAACGGAATGATGAACATTGAAAACTTTAGAGCATTGGACGCCGCGGCAAAAAAACTGTATAACACTCCGATTATCGTAAACGGCGCTTCCAATATTTCTTTTGAACAATTGGCTATTTGCGCAAAGGATATGGTTCGCGAAAAGAAAGCGGAAGTTATCTTTATAGAAGATTTTGCATCTCCTTTAAATGAATTGAAGACCTTGGCAAAGGAACTAGATGTACCAATTGTAATTTTTTAAAGCGGCTTTATCACTAAATGATAGTCCGCTTTGTTATAATTATCGCTGAACAAGGGGGAAAATATGTCCGCAAGAATCGAAACAAAAATGCTTTTGAAAATTTTGGAAGAAACGCCTGCCAGCCAGAACATCATGCTTATGGGAAAGCACGGCATCGGTAAGTCGCAAATTTTGGAGGACTTTTACGGCAAACAAGGCTGCAAGGTCGTGACACTCTTTTTGGGCCAGATGAGCGATCCCGGAGACTTGATAGGCATTCCGCGCAAGAACGAAGCGACCGGCCATACGGAATTTATGCCGCCGTATTGGTTTCCGACCGACGACACGCCAGTCGTTTTGTTTTTGGACGAATTGAACCGGGCCAGGCCGGAAGTTTTGCAAACGATTATGGACCTGGCCTTGAACCGTAAGCTTGCCGGCCGGTCGCTCCCAAAAGGCAGCAGAATAATCTCGGCGGTAAACTGCGGCGAGGAATACCAGCTAACCGACTTGGATTCGGCGCTCGTAAGCCGCTTTAACATTTACGAATTTGTTCCCAGCGTGCAGGACTGGATTATGTGGGCCAACCAAAACGGAATCGACGAGCGCATCGTAAATTACATCTCGGCCAATCCAAACGCGCTGGACAACCAAACCGCGGTTGAGGATTTGGACAACTTGGAAAAAACGCCCGACCGCCGCGCCTGGGTCCGCGTCTCAGAAATCATAAGCGGAAAGCCGCAATTGATGGACGTGCATAAAACGATGGTCGCGGGAATCGTCGGCGGGCTTACCGCCAGCCGTTTTTTTGACTTTTTGGACAAGAACCATCTTTTGACGGCCAAGGAACTTTTGCACGGCGACTTTGAGAAAAACCGCGTAAAGTTGAGAAACTACGGAACGCCGCAGTTTGCCACAATAAACGACGCGATTTTCGTTTACCTTGAGAGCGCCAAGTTTTTGGACGAAGAAAAGCTTTGTATGGCAAAAAATCTTTCGGCCTACTTTGCCTTCCTTGAGCAAGAAAAGGAGCGCGAGGCGATGGCCCACTTTGCCAACATGTTCAGCGGAACGTCGTATCCCAACGCGCTTGTGTTCATCATAAGCGACTGTCCCGACTTGTATTCAAAGATGACAAAGTTTGTCGCGGAAATTCGCTAGCCCGCGCGCTTGCCGCTTTGGAGGAACCCATGTCTGTAAAGGAAGCGATTGGCCGCGTCGTTGACAAATGGTTTTTGTACGAGCCGCTAGTCTTTAACGTTTATTGCACTCACAAGCTGGAAGAAAACCCGGAGATAAAAACGCCCTTTAGAACGGGAAAGCGGCGCATCGAATACAATCCCGCCCTCTTGGAAAACCGTTCCGACAGCGAAATTGAGGCCGCCTTGTTTGCGGAAGTCGCGAGAATCCTTTTGAAGCACCCCTACCAGCGAGTGCCGCAAAACCCAAACCGCGCCGCCTTAAAGACGGCAAGCGACGTAACGCTCCGCGAGCATTGTTTGCATGACAACAATAAACTTCATGACGCCGCGCATTATAATTTGACCCCGCGGCTAAGCTACGAGGAGTATTACAAAAAGCTTTATTACATTTGTCCGAACTTTTCTAGCGGCAATGGGCAAGACGAAAGTTCCAGCCTTGCTCCCACGCTTAAAGACGGCGAGACCTGGGAATACGAAGCGGCGGCCAACGCTTCGGAGCTTTGGGACGAGGACGAAGAGATGGCTGACAGCGTGAACCAACAAATATTGAAGGCCCAACAGACAAACCAATGGGGAAGCCTTAGCGGAAGCTTTAAGGAGACCGTGACCGCTTCGCTGAAAATTCCGATGGACTACAGAAGAATCCTTTCTCAATTCAGGGCTTGCATAATAAGCCAAAGGAGACAGCTTACGCGAATGAAGCCAAGCCGCCGCTACGACTTTGATTATATGGGAAGCAAGTTTGAGCCAAAGACCCGCCTATTGGTCGCCGTTGACGTCAGCGGCTCCATCAGCTCGGACGACTTGCAAAATTTCTTTTCGATCATAAACCGTTTTTTTTCTTACGGGGTGGAATCGGTTCATGTAATAGCCTTTGACTCGGAGATTAAGCAAGAGTTTGATCTAAAGAAGGCTGCCAAGAGCGTTCAGGTTGTAGGCCGTGGCGGAACGGATTTTCAAGATCCTATCAACTACTACGAAAGCCATTCTGAATATCAAGGAATGATAATCTTTACCGACGGTTACGCGCCTGCTCCAAAAATTACAAAGCCCAAGCAAGTTCTTTGGATTCTCACAGGAAAAGACCAGTACGAATGCGCGATGGATTGGATAAAAAATTTGCCGTCAAGCAAGGCGACATGGATTCCTAAAGTGGGAAAAAGGAACGCTGGATGAAAATTTATGATTCTGATTTTGGAAGGCAGCCGGCGGACTTGGAGCTGCAAGTCGGTTCAAGTTTTCCTTCGCTGGTGGAAGAGACGGAGCGCTGCCGCAAGAAATTTTTGGACGAAATTGGCTTGTCCTTGCCGCCAATAAAAACCAACGCCAACGTAAACCTTAAGCCTTGCGAGTATGCCATTTTGTTGCATGGCGTTGAAGTGGAAAAAGCGGAGATTCCAGACTTGGATTGCGGCGCTGTCCGGGAAAAACTTGAAGATGTTGTAAAAAGGAACATAACGAGTTTTTTAAACCAACGAATTGTGAACGAACTTTTGCTTAAGGTCAGGGCGGACAACCCGGATGTTGTTGACGATGTCATGTTTAACCAAAAGTTTCGAGTGTCGGATTTAAAAACAATCCTCAACTGGCTTCTTGCGGAATATGTTCCTATTTGCGATATGAGCACGATTATGGAAACTATTGCGGATTTGGGCGCTCCAAATTGGCTTGTTCCAGTGTTTGAAAAAATACGGGAAAGGCTTTCGCTCTCTATTCTTAAAAAATACGCGGATAAAGATAAAAAAGTCCGCGTGATAAAGGTTTCACAGGAGCTTTCTGAACTTTTATTGAACCATTTGGTGCAACCCAATTCCAATATAGAGCTTCCATATTCCGGTTTAAATATGGAGGATGGTTATAAACTTGAAAAAATGACGTCAGAGAAAATCAAGGCAATAAAAGACAAGGGGCTTTTTCCAGTTTTTATGTGCCATAAAGAGGTTCGGACGCTTTTTGCAAATTTTCTAGCGTCTAGTTTTGGACGGGAAAATTTTGCCTGCATTTCTGTAGAGGAGTGCGAATGTGCCAAGCCAAATTTTAGAATGTCTGTCGAAGGAGTGTTGCGTCTGGATGAAAAATGAAAACCTTTCCAAAAAGATGAACAAACTCTTAGCCGCAATTTGCAAGTCTGATGTTATTCTAGTAAACGGCCAAAAATATGCGGTTGGCCTATATTATGAACAGGGGCTTTTTGACGATCCAATCGTTCTTCTTAAAACGTCAAATTTATACAGCGATTATTTTTTTAAAATCGTTAGAGCAATGTCCATTCCGTATTTAGAGGACAAGTTGTTGGCTGCAGCTTTGTTCAAGGAGACGGGTGAACGAGAATGCATTTCGAATAAGTTTATTGCTCCTGTGGCAAACCTTTATTCAAAATATGTTAAAAAAATTGAGCAGGTTGACCCTTCTAATTTTGACGAAAGGTTGTCAAATGATGTTATGTCAATATTTAATTTAAATGTGAGGCGCGCGTGTAAAAGCGCTGAGCGAAAAGTTCTTAAAACGCTTCCTGTAGCGGAAAGAAAACAATTTTCAGATAAGGATACGCTTGGTTATATTGAGGAACTTTTGACTGTTTTTGCCAATAAAAATGGATTGAATCTTCGAATATCGGATAAGGCGTTTGTTGAACGGAATTTTTGCATCGATTCAATGATTGTTATGGATATACAAAATTGCAAGCTAAATTTTTCCTTTTGGCAAATGTTAAACGTCTCTCTTTTGGAACGAAAAATATATGTTGGGAACATTGGACGCTTTCGCGTCTTTGACATTGAAGACGTTGTTTATGCGCTTGACTACTATGTGGAATTGTTTTCCTGTTGCGAAAAAAAGATCTTTGATGACATAGCAAAACTTTATAATGAATTTGGGATAACTTTTAAAAGTTATTCTCTGGCTCAGAATATGGTTAAGACAATGCTTGATATGAATCGCAAAAACAATGCAATTGAATACTTGCTTTATAGCGACACTGCAGTTATTTCGATTATTCTTCAAAAGAAATACATGGTTACCATAACTTACAACGCTTTTTTGCACAACCCAGCGGCCTTTAAGGACTTCATCGCAAATCCCCGTCCAAAGAAGACATGGAATTTTTGTTGCCGCGAAACAATTTGCAGATAGGAATTTTACTAAATTTTGTGAAAAAAATGTTTTTCGTACTATCACTCCTTGATAGTCTAACCGTTTAATATTATAGTTGTAAATAGGAGAATTGCGATGGCAAAAAAGAGCGTGAAAAAGCAATTTTTGAACGGCTACGAAAGAATCTTGAAAATCGACTATATGATTTCCCACATGCATTATCCCAGCGTTGAGGATTTCGCTCGGGAGACGGAAGCGTCGATTCCGACAATAAACCGCGATTTGCGCGATTTGCGGCTAAAATTTGGAGCGGAGGACATTTTGCAATACGACAGAACGGAGAAGGGCTTTTATTACACGCGGCCTTCGTTCCGCATTCCCGCGATGCTCAGTTCCGAAAAGCAAATTATTTCCGCGCGCCTTATGGCTAATCTTTTAAAGCTGATAAAAAACACGCCGATTTACAAACAGGCGATAGAAGTTTTCGCTTCGCTTTCCGACAACATCGACGAGGATTCAAAGCTAAAGTCAAAAAAGCTTTCAAACCGAATTTTGTTTTTAGGAATGGATCCGGTAAAAATCGACGACGAGGTTTGGGAAAAGTTGGAAAGCGCGATGGCCGGCAATAACTACGTTCGCTTTAAGTACCGCGGCTATGACACAGATTTTGTAGTGCAGCCTTGGCAACTTATTTACAGCCAAGGAATGTGGAGCCTGTACGCCTACAACCAGCGGCAAGAAGTGAAGGAAGTCCGCTTTTACAATTTGCCCGACATTCATAATCTTGAAGTTGATCCGAGGACTTTTGAGCTGCCCAAGGACTTTGAATATACCAAGCGCGCCAAAGGAAATTTCCGCCGCTACATCGGAAAAGAAACCCTGCGCTGCAAAATAAAAATCACTTCGCAAAAAACGTTGGACTACATCAAAACTTACAAATGGGCCGACGACCAAAAGTTTGAGCCGCAGCCCGACGGCTCGACAATAATGACCTTTACAAGCAACCAAGACTATCCGATTCTTGGCTGGCTTTTAAGCCACGGCATGTACGCCCAACCCCTTGAGCCAAAATGGCTGGTTGACGAGTGGGAGAAAAATGTTAGGGGAATGGCGCGGGGGATGAGGGAGGGGTAAAAGTTTGCTTGATTGGGAATTTGGTGGTAGAATGTAGAGTGTGGAGGAATAGAAAAGATGAATAAAATTGATCTAAATGAACTTAAAGATGAAAAAAAAGAGATTTATAGTTTTCTTTGGGCAAATAAAAAATTCGATTTTCATGTTGTTTTATCTGGGAAAGACAGTCATTCTTATGAATTTGAATTTGCTGGACAAGATTTGATGTCTTATGTAGGAGACTCTCTGGCAAATAATTTTGGAATAAAAAAAGATAAGGAGCTTTTTAAAGAAAAATTTAAAATGGCTTGTTCAGGAACTGGAGATGAAATAAAGAAAATAACAACTTTGCATTCATCTTCATTATGTGCATTATTATTCTTTTTCAATGTAACAGAATCTCATCCTATAAGGATACCTGGATATGAAAACTATGTTTTTACTAGTTCTTACTTTGAATTTAAAAACAAGGTTATTGGTTTTCCATCAAATGTTGATATTGTTCTTTTAGGCAAAAATACAGAAAACTCGAAGAATGTAATTTTATTTTTAGAATCCAAATTTTCTGAATATATTACAGGAATAAAAAAAGCTAACAAAAAATATGAAATTGGAAAATCATACTTTTCTGATTCTGAAGATTGTTTTAGTAAGCCTATATATGATTCTTTAGAAAAAGATGGTTTACTCGAGCTTAAAAAGGAGTCTAAGTATTATTTAACAGCAAAGACAGATAAATATATCGAAGGTATAAAACAAATGATTTCTCACTATTATGGTATAAGAAATTATATTAATGATGATTTTTATGAGAATGATAACCCATGCCTTGGTAACATAAAATCGCATAATGCAGAAGAAATTCTTTTGGGGGAGATATTATTTGATAATTTTGGTGATGATATAAAAAAATGCTATCTAAAACCATATGAAGATGATTATGATTATTTGGCAAAATTAATTAATAAAACTTTCAAAGGATCAAATGGCAAAGAATTCAAGATGTTGGAGAAGTCCTTGCACTATTTTGATTTAAGAGATATGTGTTTAACAGATTATCCTATAATTAAGAATTTTTATTTTGGAAATAATAAATAAGGAGTAAATTCGTGTCTCTATCTTATCTCTACCGCAAAATCGGCACGTCTGGCTACGGAAAAACTCAAAGCATGAAAATTGCGCAAGAATTGTTGGATTCGGATTGCAAAGAATTGAATTATGAAAAGGTGAAGCCTCGTTCTGAGGGTTATTTTGTCCCTGACCATCATATCAAGATTAAGACGCGGCAAAACGAGGCAAGCGAACTTCAAATTGAAAAACGAACTTTCCGACAAGCCGTCATTGACAATTACAAAAGATACGCAATTGATTATGAAGTCAATATTTGTCCTGGTGAAAAGCAAAATATTGATGTTCTGTTCCTTTTTTCAAGGGCTTTGTGGATTGGAGAATGCAAAGGCCCCAAGGCTTCTGGCGACGAACCTTTGTTAAAGGCGGTTTTGGAAATAGAAACTTATTCCAGAATCATTAATTCAAATCAGCTCATTTGCGATTATACAGGGAAATTAGATTGGGTAAAGGCCGGCCTTAAATCTAATGTAATTCAAAAGTGTGTGATTTTATTTGCAACTAAAGATGGTCGTGAAAGTCCAATGTGCCGTCAACTATATCAAGACGAATATGAGCCAATTCATCAACTTATGAGCAAGTTGCAAATCTATGCTGTAAAAGCTGAATCCTTTTGCGCAAAACCTGGCAAAATCGAATTCTTTGAAGGATTCAGCCCAAAAGATTATTAAAACCGCGAAAATTTCAAAAAAATTATAAAATATTTTCCCCATATCACTCCTTGATAGTCTGGCCTGTTATTATTACAAATGACAAGGAGGATAGGAACTATGAAAAAGCTTTATTTTACCCAAGAAGCAGTAAAAGCGCGTTTTGTTGAGGCCATTGAAAGCCAAAACAAAAGAGAATTCAAGCGCCTGTATGCCGCCGCTATGAAGCCTGTAGAGCGTTTTGGTTATAAAAGAAAGAATATGTATCTCCAAGATCTTGAATGGGATTTATACTCTAAGCTTGAAATGTTTAAGTTTCTCAATGATGACGCAATTTTGCCCAAGGTGTTGCCGTTGTTAAAATAGGCAGATGCTTTTCATTAGGAGGATATTATGTCAAATGCATCTAGAATTATAGGGATCATTATTGTTTTTGCGCTTTTGTTTGTTAAACTTCCATCGCTAGCTTTAGAAATTATTTTGGGTCTTGAAATGGCATCGATTGTGGCGCTTTTATTCTTCGCTTTCTCAAAAAAACAGCTTTGTTTTTTTCCAGTTTTTTTGTTGTTTTTCACGTTCTTCTCTGTTGGCACGGGTGTTGCCTTTTCACGGACCGCGCTTGTAGGGCTTGTAGAAGAAGAATATGTTTCGCTTGTTGCGCCCTTGTCTGATTTGATTTGCCAAGGAAATTTCGTCAACGGAATAATTACAAGCGTTGTGTTGCTTTTGGGGCTAGCTTATTCTGTAAAATATTCAGCCTGCTCTGTGTCGGAAACGGATGCGAGATTTGCATTAGACGATATGTCTTATAAGAATTATTGTGTTGACGCTAACTTAAATGATGGAAAGATATCGCAAACAGAAGCTGATGCTGAACGGAAAAGGATTCGTGACGAGGCAGATTATTATTCATCTTTATATGGTTTTGCAAAGCTTCTTTTGGGGACAGCCATAGTAATTTCGCTTTTTTGCGTTGTTCTTTTCGCTGTTGCAGTCGCAATTCAAATTCTTCAAAATTCAACAGCCTATTTGCAGGCTGTCGATATTGCGGCAAAAATTGTCAGCTCGTGCGCGGTGTTTTTTTCGATTCCTCTCATGCTCATATCAATTTGTTTTAAAATAAGCATTAGTCATAACAAGTAGAAATGTAGTTGATTGTCCGCCTTGTATCACTGGGTGATATTCTCGTTCGCTATTATTAAGGCGAAGGAGAATGTTATGGCGGAAATAAAGTATTTTGTCGGAAAGGAAGCCAATTCTATGTACGAAAGAATTGGCGGAAAAAGAGAAAAAGCGCTGGAGCTGTTTGACTATAACACCGAGGACGAAATTTTAAACTATTTTTGCAAGGCGAAAAATTCCGAAAAGATAAATTACGTTCCATTGTTAAAATTTTGGCGTGAAAAAAATTGTGTCGAGAGCGTTCAAAAAAAACTTAAAGTCGGAAATATATACGAGATTCATTTTGATTTTACAGACAATTTAAAAAAAAGCGTGACTAATATTTGCAGTCTTTGCGCCAACACCGATGTTCTTTGCGTCGGCAAAGGTTTTAGAATCTCCGTTGAGGGCCGACTTAAAGAAAGCGTTTGTCCAATAATAAAAGAAATGAAAATCGGCCGGATGGAGATTGTCCAAAAAATCGTAGAATCTTGGTTGGAAGCTATTCAAGGTTTTTGCAAGCCGAATCTTGCAAGGCTTGACGATTTGCCGTTTAAGTTTTTGCTGCGGATTGTTGATGCATGCGTTAACAATCCTGAAAACGCGATTGTCTTGCATCAGTTTTTCTGTGCGGATGACTTTGACATGCGCGGCTGGCTGGAACGCGCTCGTATTTGGAAGTCCATTATAAATCCAAACGAGCGTCTTTCCTTTTGCGCACAAACCGTTCCGATCGCGGGCGTGGATTCGGATTTTTCTACCGATGATTTTATAAAGAAACTCAAGCTGACCGCATTGCTAGCTTCCGCCAAAGAGGAATTATATGAAATATATTTTATACCGTAAGCTCTCTATCCGAGGCTAAAAAATGGTGTTTATGGATCCAAGATGTTTTCTTAGTCAAGAACTAAAGTGGCTTTATGAACGGAACTTGAATGTTCAAAAATATTTTTTGCGATTGAGGCTTGGCTGCGATTTTTCGAAGGGAAGGCGCAATTATCCCAAAAAATATTGGATGGATGTCAAGGAGGACTTTGTGGCCTTTTTATCGCAAAAGCGTATTCCGTTTGAATGGGACTTTCACCATCGAATGTTTTTGCACAAACTGACCATTGAGCAAGATGAAAGCGCTCTTGCAAAGCAAAAGATTGAAATTTTGATTTTTGAAAACAAAATTGAAGTTCGCTATGATTTAGACTCCGCCTTAAAAAAGTCATTCTCGTTTGACTTGGATGACCTTCCGATTGCGATGAAGCTTGTTGTGGCCTTGCGCCGCGACGTGCTAAAGGATTTGGCCAGAGAGATAAAAACGATAAAAGACGAGTTCAAGAAAATATCCAGTAAGGTTAGTGACATGTCGGAAAAATCTGTTCAAATAGCAGCCTCGTCAATCAAAGCCTTGTGTCCAACCGCAACGCTAAGGCCTTTTGATGCTCTTGTAAATTTAAATGGAAGACGGAAGAAAATTTATTATAAAGATTTTCTTAACAATCCACGAATTCTAAGCTAAATTTACGCTGAAATTTTTGGTACCGAAAAATTTATCTCACTGTATGATACTCCGCTCCTGTATAATTAGGAGCATGAATAGAATTAATTTTTTCCTTAGATGTTTTGTTCCGTTTGTTGTTTTGGCCTTGGCGCTTAAGGCGGTTTCTAGTTCGATTCCTGTTCTAAGCGTTGAGATTTTGATGGGTTTTGACATTCTTTTTGCGCTCGCGTTGCTTTTGTCGAAAATTTTCTGCAAGGATAAACTGCTAAAAAATTTCCCTACACTGATTAATTGTTTTTGCACGTTCACTTTTGTGGTTGCGGTTGCCGTTGCAAAAATATCCTTGAGCGAGGGGCACATTGAAGGAAAAATTCCGATTGTGGCCATTGTTGGAGAATGGATTTGCAAGGATGACAACATCAGTGGATTTATTGTCGCCTTGAGTTTGATAGTGTTCATTTTGTTTTCTTTCAAACCCTTCATACTTGACATAAACGAAGACGCGGAAAAAGCGTGGAGAGGACAATATGACAAGATTTTTGAAATCGACCAAAAATTGCGCAAAAATTTAATCTATGAATCTGAAGCAAAGGCGCAAAAAGATGGCATAAAATCCGATGTCAATCGTTATTGTAACATTGCAAAGGCTGCCAAAATTTTTATGTTAACCATAAACATTTTTGCCTTTTTGTTAATCATCAATGTCGCAGGAGGAACGGCAGTCGGCGTTCTTGACTTTGGCATGACATGGCAAGAATCGTTCAATCACTTTGCGATGATCTTTACAGGCTATTCGGTAATGTTTGCCGTTCCTTTGATAATAGTCTCGGTGGCGTTTAGTGTTAATAACAAATAATCACTCAACCAATGTCACTGAGCATTCAACAGTAAGCTTAAAAATTATAAAGATCGAGCCGGACTTTAGTTTTGCCGCAAAACTTGTTGCCGATTGGATTATGCATTATACTTTCGAATATGGAAATAAATTTTAAGAAGAATGCATTCTTTTCTCGATGAGTTCCCAATTATTTTCAAAATCTTTTATATCTTCAATTCCATATTTACAATCAATTGACTTATAATTATTCGGGCGCTTCCATCCTTTGGAATCCATCCACTTTCGATAACTTTTTGTACATATTGTTTGTAAATCTTTTTTTGTTAGAATAAAGAATCTGTCTTTATCTGAGGATTTATTCTTTAGCATTATGCAAATGTAAATTAGATCTGGATTGTCGATTTTTTTATTTCCATTGTCAATTTGTTTTTTTTCATTATCATCTATAATGATATCAATCCAGTCTGTTATTTTTGTTGTCCAGTTCCCTTCTGTCAAAGTTTTAACCTGTATTGGTATTGTTTGCAAATTCTCATTTGCAATTAATAAATCAAACTCAGGAACATTTCCCGAAAATGAAGTCGCGATATAACCTCTTCGTCCTAATTCCGCACACGCAAGATGTTCGCCTATTTGACCTGTTAATTGGTTTTTAAAACTTTTAGCCATTTTTCACCTATTATCAATACTTATAATATAACCTTTGTAAAATGATGGCATTGCTTTATCCTTGTTTTGCCAACATTGCCGTAGTCTATTCATAACGATATTATTGCATTATTTGAACGAATATTGCAAGCAAGAATCGCCTTTTTTAATCAAATAAAGATATGTGTTTTGCAAAGGTGAAACCCCCAATAATCACTCAACCAATGTCGCCGAGCATTCAACAGTAAGCTTAAAAATTATGAAGGTAGATCCAACCTTTAGTTTTGCCGCAAATTCTTTGTTCAGCGCGATTCCAAGGTTTTCACTATAAACATGCCCGTCCTCGCATTTGAATTTCCATTCAAGGCTTCCCAAATCCTCTAAGCACTCGCATTTCAAAAGCTTATCGCGGTTTCTTTTGTAAAATTCCTCGCTTTGTTCTGGACCGCCCCATAAAAGCCTTGCATGGTCCGCGGCTTTTGCCCTTTTCCTTTCTTTGCGCGCTTTTCTGTGCTTTGCCTTTAAGTCCTGCCACATTTTGAGCGCAATGAGAACCATGATTGTTTTGTGAGTTTTCATCAGGTTTGCAAGCGCGTTTTTTTTGTCTTTAGGATCTGGCTCCGGTTCTCGGTCGGGGTCAAATTTCCCGTAAGCGCGAATAAATTCTTTGTACGCCTTTTCCGCTTTGACTTGGAATTGGTGAATTTCCCTTCTTTGTTTTCCCATAAACGCCTCCTCGCGATTTTTATAACGGCCGCATCCGCTTAGTTGTCTTTCCATATGTGGTAATAGCAATTCCTTGTTCCGTCCGCTCCTTCCCATACCAAAGGTTTGTGGAACATTCTGCCGCGATAATGCCAGCGGGCAGAGCCGACGTATTTTTCGGACTTTGTGATGTAAACATACGCTTCGGAATTGAGTTGCGACGGACTTTTCCAATTGATTCTTTCAAAAAATCTTTGCGACATTTCCAAGATTGAAAAATGCGCGTGCAACTTGAATCCGTGTCTAGTAAAGAAATTGTTCACGGAATCAGCCGTGTCCTCTATTCCGCTTTGCGAGTCAGCCAACTCAAACAGATTGTCTCGTCTGCCGCTCCGCCAAACTTCTATTTGCAAATAGCATTTATCTATTTGAAAGTCATAATCTTTTTGTCCAAACACAAACGCCCGCTGTTTGTATGCCTTGAACAAATATTGCGCGTCCGTTACCGCAATGTTCGGAATAAAATAGTAACATTCGCCGTTGTCCGCATTCGCGCCTTGAATCTTTTCAAAATAATAATGCCCATTGGTAAGCGTTTCCTCAAACTTGCAATGGCATCTTTCGGAATTTTCGGGCGCGCCGATTGCCCAAGAAAGCGCCATATTGCCCACATCCCCGCCGATGAGTTTATCCTTAAATTTTTCGCCTTCCACAGAATTGAGAGTCATACTTCCTCCTGCGATTTTTTTTATTTTAGCATATGGCTCTCTCATAAAATGAGATTCACGCGCGCTATATTTATTTGCAAGAAAAGGAGGCCAACTATGATGACTACAAACAAGGACACGATTCTTTCTAAGATTATCGCGGTTTCGGAAAAACTTGAGGGCGGCAAATTGGAGGAAAACACGATGGAGTCTTGCCGCACGGAAATCGATTGCCTTACAAAATATCTTGGGACGGACGAAAACCAAGCCATTTTATTCGCGCTTGTCTTTGCCCTTCAAAACCAAAAGCAGCAGGCCGTAAGTCTTTGCGATATTGCAGAATTTCTTGACTATTCACTTTTGCGCATTCTTGTATTTAGAAAGGACATCGATTCGCTTGAAAATATGGGTTTTGTTTATATGGATGGAAGCGAGGGCAGAGCCAAGCGTTCCGAACGAGGTGGCTACAAAATAACGCAAACGGTTTTGAACAATGTCATTTGCGATGAGCCTGTCGTCATTTTTAAGGAAGAAGAGGCTGCCTCGACAGAGGCGATATTGAATGACATTTTTGAACTGATTTTTGAATATAGCAAAGATGAGTTGAGCGATCTTGAATACAAGCGCCATATTATGGATAAGGAAGCACGATACAGTTCAAATGAAATGATAAAAAATTTGACAAGCCTTTTTCCTGACGACTTTGACTCGCGCGCGATTCTTTATTATGTATGCCACACGTTGTTGCATGGCGACGAATTGCTTACTTGCCGCTCTCGGGGTCCGACTGTTGAAAGCGCGATTTTTCGTTCAATTCCTCTGAAGTCAAGTTTTTGTCGCAAGGCAGCCATGAAGAACGAAAAGGACATCCTATTCACAAAAGGGCTGATTACAAAAAGATATATCGACAGCGGAGAGTGGTATCGTGGCAAGGCGCAAAAAATGAAGCAGTTTGTCTTTACTCAGGACGGAATAAAAGCCGTTTTTGGAAACGAGGCTGAAAAATACTTGTCTCCAAATTCCTGCATGAGCGAAATCGACATGACAATGAACGTTTTGACGGAATTTGGAGAAGTGTATGAAGACGATGAGATGAAGCAATTTGAAAAGTTCGACAGATTGGGAGAAATCGAAAGAAGTTCAGCGCATCTTCCCCTTTTTGAAAAGACAAAAAAAGTCATTGCAAATCAAAACCATCGCTTCTTCCTGTATGACTGCGCCAAAGATTTTTCAATCGGCGACGAAAGCGGCCTTACTAGGACGCTCAACGATTTGTACAAGCACGACGCGACATACTTTAAGGAACTGCGCTCAATGCTTGATGAAGAGCATCCGCTTGTAAAGGGCGGCTTTATCGAAATCGAAAAGGACGAAGTTGTTGAAAAGTCCACGGCGACTATCACCGACAAAACAATTGAGCTTATTTACGGCGAGAACGCGGACTTGTACAAAAGGAAGATCGTTGACAAGAACATCATCGAGCCGGAAAAAATAAAGGAAAAAGAGCTTTTCTATTCCGAGCAAGTGACGCGGCAAATCGACACCCTTACCCAAAGTTTGGCCTCAAACAATCTTGAGGCCATGCAGGAACGTCTTAACAACAAAGGCCTTCCCGGCGGAGTTGCGGCAATCTTGTACGGCGCTCCCGGAACCGGCAAGACCGAAAGCGTTTACCAAATCGCCAAAAAGACCAACCGAAAAATTCTTCATGTTGACATCGCGGAGTCAAAGTCGATGTGGTTTGGCGAAAGCGAAAAGAAAATCAAAAAGATTTTCACCAACTACCGTTCCCTCTGCAAAAATTGCAAGAGCCATAACGAAAGCGTTCCAATCTTGCTCTTTAACGAGGCGGACGCCCTCATTTCAAAACGCAAGGACGTTACAAAAGGAAACTGCGCGCAAACGGAAAACGCGATTCAAAACATCCTCTTGGAAGAGTTGGAAAAACTTGACGGCATTGTGATCGCCACGACCAACTTGTGCGACAACATGGACAAGGCCTTTGAACGCCGCTTTTTGTTCAAGGTAAAATTTGAAAAGCCCAGCCTTGAGGCAAGGACAAAAATCTGGCAAAACAAAATGCCCGATTTGCCGGAAGAGCAGGCAAAAGAACTCGCGGACCGCTTTGACTTTTCAGGCGGCGAGATCGACAACATCGTCCGCAAATGCGAGATGAATGAAGTGATAAAAGGAAAGCGCCCTTCCCGCGACGAGCTTTTTGAGCTGTGCAAAGAAGAGCGCTTGCTTAGCGACGACAGCCGTCGCATTGGTTTTGGTTGCTAGTCGAGGGGCTCTTCAAAGAGGTTTATGCCCAGCAAGCTGTTCTTAAGATGCTCCGGCGGGAGGAAGAATTCCTCCGGGAATCTGTCGAGAGCTTCTGCAAGGGCGCAAATTGCTGGAACAGAATAATTATCGCCCTTCTTAAGCCTGTTTATCGTGGCTATAGAAAGGTTTGTCTTGTAGCTAAGCTCTTGCGTTGTGTAGCCGGACATAGAGATGAATTTTTGGACGTTGCAAGAAATGATTTCTTGCAGTCTAAATTCCCAAAACTCTGAAAATGTGACGTTGCGTGGTGTTTTTGCGCTCATAGGCGGCCTCCGTTCGTGGATAAATTTTTGCTTAAAAAAGCAAATCACCGCGAACGAAAGCCGCTTGACGGATATCTATATTATAGCATATCGGGTATCTCAAAAAATGAGAAAACAGCCTTTTTGCGAGGAATTGAATTAAAAGAATTCTTCCAAACTTGCATCCAAAAATCTTTTCGCTTCCTCGTAAAGGGGCGCGTCTGCGTGGTCTTCAAGGATTTCTCTTAAAAAGGTGTAAATCTTAATACTGTGAGGCCGGCCTGTTTCGTCATGGTCGGGGGCGTAATAGTACAGGTTGTCGTCGCCTTTCACAATGCCGCGTTCTTTAAGGTCAGGCAAAATCCGCCTGTAAATCGTTTTTACGCTCGCGCCCCGCTCATGTCCTGATTTTGCAAGAAGCCGCTCAATGTCGTTAATGGAAAGCCTTTTTTTGTTCTTTATAAAAGCTCTTAGCAAAACATACATTTGCTCGTCTTCCTTTTGGCTTTGACGAACGCTGCGGTCTGGGGGAATCGCGTGTTCCTTAAAATATTTTTCAATGAAGTTTTTCTTCATTTTCTGGGGCGGGTTTCTTTTGTTTTCTTCAACGTATTCTTCCACAAAGTCTTCCCAGCTGGTTTTTGCGGCGTCATACACTTCGTTAAACTCAAAGGGGGAAAGTTTCGTTTTCCATTCTTCTAGCGTCATGCCTTTTATTATAGCATATTTTTATTAAAAAATATCACTAAATGACACTCCCGCGCGCTAATCTAAAAGCATGACAAGAAAAGAAGAGGAAAAGGTGGCCAAGCGTTTTATTTACAAGTTAAAGGAACTAACCTCGCGCTTTATAAGAGGAATGGATGTGGACGAATTTTGCGCCGCTTCCAAGGCCTTAAAAGAATTGTTCGATTCCTTTGCCATAATCGAGCACTTTGACAGCATTCTTATCGTCGATTGCTTTAACCAAATAAAAATCAGCATTTTAAAGCGCGAGCGTTTTACATGCGGCATAATGCCTTGCGCGGAAGGTTTTAAAGAACTGCTCGCGCATTTTTACGAGGTTATGAAAGAGATTTACTATTACGAAATATTCGGCTTCTTTTCAACTTTAGTTCCGCCGAGGCACGAGTATGGAGTTCCGGTAAAATGCTATTGCGGCTGCACGCTTTTCTGGCCGCTGGAACCGTTCCTCGATAAAAACGGAAAGGTCGTTTACAAAAAAGTAATCCGTTTTTACAACAACGACAACATTCGCCCGCTTTGCATGACCATAAGCAAAAAGCCGGTGATTTTGGAGGGCCGCGACAAATGCGCCTTGACCGATGAGCAGATTGAGCGAATAAAAAGCTTTGTCCGCAAAAACAAAGACATCATCAGGCGGCATTACAAGCAAGAGCTTGACAGCGGCGATTTTTTGCAAGCGATAAAAAGGAGAAAATGATGGTAGACTTGTTTGAATTGTCCAAGAAAATCCATTATCCGCCGACGCCTCCAAAATTGCGCTTGATGAAAAGCCAAACAGGATTGCCCGTAAACATCGTTGACGTTTTTTATTCAGAGTGTTTGGAGTTTGGAATCTTGTCCGGCATAGAAATCCAATGCGACGCAAACGACGAGTTGAACGAAGAAAACACCGAAATAATTTTATTCACTGAAAACGCCGAAACGCTTTCGGAACTATGGGACTCCCCGAAAAAATTGTCTGACGAGATTCTTTTGCAAATGAAAGATTATGTAAAGAAATCTTACGGGGACAAAGATTCAACGCTTTTCAAATTGTTGGAAAAAAGGAAAGCTGAATGGCAGGCGGCTGCTAGAGTCGGTCAGCGATAAAGTCATCGATTTGCGCGCCGTAGCCTATGTTGTTCAAGTCCAGACTCCAGCCGCGCGTGTCCATGACGGTCAGAAAGTTTCCAAAGCAGTTGTCCATGCCCTTTGACAGGCATTTTTTTAACTGCGCAAAGCAATGCTTGTCGCCTCTGTTGTAACACTGAACGGAAGTTTTTGCGCCGTAAAAGCGGATCCTAACCGCGCCGCGCTTTAGGACTTCCAAAACGATGGCGTCGCGCATGGGGCTTGGGTCGGGGCAGCAAACCGTGTCCGCCTCCAAGCCGTTCTGAACGCACAAGGCTTTCTTTTCTTTGACGGAAAAGCCCAACTTTCTTGGATTTTCCAAAAAGAAATTTACATGCGTGGATTTTACTTCGTAAAATTTTCCGTCCTTGTACCACAACGCAGACGTTCCGTAATATCCATTCATATTTTCCCCCTTGCATTTTTTTTATTATAGCGCGACAGATTCTCATAAAATGAGACAGCCCCGCGCTATATTTATGGCGATAAAACGCAACACCAGGAGGCGAAAACATGAAAAGCAATTGTTATTTTGAGGCGTTAAAAGCCAAGCTGAGAAACCCAAGGGGCGTGAAGATGTTCAAGGTTCCAAAGGAATTGAACGAGGTCACCCATTTCATGTGGCGCGACGGCGACTTTTACTGGCATGCGTACACCAAGGACTACAACAAGAACCATTTTCTTTTCGACTTCAGGGTTAAGAAGATTCCCGCCTATGTTTTTGAATCCTATGTTATCGACATGATACAATTTTATGACGAAAAAATAAAAAGACGAGTTGCAAAAAAAACGGCCATGAAATTCTCGGAATTAAAAGACGAATGGGATTGGTGCATAGTGAAATACAGGAGCAAATGCCTTCCAAAGCAGTCGGACTTGACTTATTACGAAAAGGTTTTGAGACAGCCGTTGAAATTCAAAGTTTGCCAAAATGGAGAACTGAAGACTATGACTTTGAAAGAAATGAAAAAAATAAAAGATGACTTTGAATGGAAACATATAGGTTTCTTTGACCCGGACTTTGACCGAGTGTACAGAGGCCTAAAAGGCCCTGAATTGTCGGAATTAAGCGACGCTGCGTCTTTGGCAACCGTAAGAAGATAAAGGAGGCACGCTATGAAAAAATTGTTTGAATACACTACCAACACCGATTTGTTTCAGTTGACCATTGCTTTGAACACTTTGTTTGCCGAAGTTTCGGCCATAAAGTCGTCTTATTCTTGGAACGACTACGCCCTGCTTTGCAGAGCCAAGGAAGAGAAAATCATCACGAGCGTGACAAGGCTTCGTGATAACATTTTGTCTTACAGGCAGATGCTGGAGTCTTTTGTGAAAAACGCCGAGTATTTTCAGGACAATTCCTGTATGGACAAATTTCTCAGCAGGGAAATAACTCTTGTAAAATCCAAAGCCAAAAAGTCAATAAACATTCTGAGAACTAAGGCTCAAAACTCAAAAGATTTGGAAGAAAGAAGGCTTTTGTCGGCAACCGCCGACGACATGAAAGATTCCGTTAATTTTTATTTGACCATAGCGCGGGACTTTGTCCGTCACAAGCGATAAAGGAGGCAGATATGAATTCTAACCAAGAAGATAAGTTTCCTTGGAAGGAACTTTTGTTCACGCAAGACGGAATCACTCTTAACGCAAAATACTGGGACAAAGATTTTACGCTAAAGTATGAGTCAAAGTATGGAACGCTTAAATACGGGTTGCATTTTCCGTATGCCAATAGTTTTAGGTATACAGAGGCGATAATCCTTGAGCGTTGCAAAGAGGCCGCGCCTTGGTTCCTGCAAGCGGAAAAATACATCGGCGAAAATCAAGATGTCTTGAATAATGTGTTTGAGTCACTAAAAGAAGATGTTCCGCAAAGCAAGGATTCTAAAGGCAAGAAAAAGTCCGAGCTAGATTCCCGCCACAGTCAGATTTTTGAATGGGCGCGCGCCAATGTGGAAGGCGACATTGAGCAAATCATAAGAAACTATTTGGAGAATAAGTGCTTGGAAGCGGGATTGTCGCTATATCACTAAACGAGACAAGCTTGCGTTATTTTACTAAAAAATAAAGGAGGATTTTATGCGCGAAGAAATCAATATCGTCAAATACCGAAAGCAAATTGAGCATGAGATTTTTGAACTTGAGCTAAAAATGCGAATGCGCCGTGCGCACGAAGTCACAATTGCAAATAAAAGTTTTTTTTTGAATGACGAAGTCATTGCAAAGCTTATGCAAATAGGCGATATGCTTTACAAAAAGATGCTTGAGCTTGTCGCAAAGATTCAAGAGGTCGAAAAGAAATTGGCCGACGAGCCGGAATTTGATATTGAAGGGAAATTGTATTGCGAGGTTCCTATTCCCGAAGACGATGATTTCGCTCCTGAGATTGTCAGCTTTAGTTGTGGCAAGGACAGACTGTTTTCCGAATGCGATTATGGCATGCGCTTGGAAAAATGCTGGCGAACTCCCGTTTCCGAGCGACTTGGAAAAAATCTTACTTGGCCGCTTTATTGCTTGATTGAAGATTGGACTTTGTCATTTCCAGAGATTTTAAGGCTTAACGAAAACAATGTTTTCATGCAGGTTGAAATTACGTTGTGAGATGGTTTAAGCGCCTACAAAACGGAAAGCAAGAATAAAACAAGGGCGACGCCCGCTATACAAAGTTTAAATTCAATCGGAATCGCTGACTTGCTCGCCATGTTCATCACAATCCGTGGAAGAATAAAATCCGCCGCAATTATCATGGCAATAAAAAATAGCGCTGATTTGTTTTTCATAAAACCTCCGGCGACATTTCTTTGCCGTAAACAACAAGAATTATTGTAAAAATTCCAAAAAGCGCGCTATAATGTAGGTGTTAGAGGTCTAAAATGAGCGAAAACAGATTGAACAACACGATTTACCTTATGTACCTTGTGACAGAAAACTACAAAAAGTCTCACTCTTTGACCACCGAGCAATTCTTGGAATTGGACAACAAGTACCATATCATAAATTTTGTAGGCGAATGCCCGGACATTTTTGACTCAATGACCAGCGAAGAAATGGTTGAGGAAATAAACCAGTATGTGCAAGCAAGCTGACTTGATTCTTTATCACGGAACCGCTGAAAAATTTGAAAAGATAGACGTTCAAAAAGGCCGCAACAGCAAGGACTTTGGAAAAGGCTTTTATATGGCAGTTTCCAAATCGCAAGCGATTGGAATGATGCATAAAAAATACAGGGAAAGCCTTGCCCGCCGTCCCAACGCCAGCCACGATCAATTGGCTGAAACATTGTATGAGATAACGCTGGACTCGGAGTATTTGACGACATTGAATGTAAAATCGTTCAAAACCGCCGACGAGGAATGGCTGGACTTTATTCTCATGTGCCGCGAAAAAGGCGGGCTTCCCCATGATTATGACGTTGTCGTGGGGCCAACGGCGGATGACAACACAATGATTTGTTTAAATTCTTACTGGCGCGGCTTTTATGGCGATGTTGGTTCTGAGGAAGCCAAGGAAAGGCTTCTTGGATATTTGGAGCCGGAAAATCTTGGCGTTCAGTATTTTGTCGGAAAACAAGCCGTTGCGGACAAATTGATAAAAGGCATAAAGGAAATTCCTTGGAACTGACATGGACGAAAAAAAAATAGAGCACCTAAAAGGCCTTTCGGTCATTGCGGCCACAAAGCGCCTTATGCAGAAATACAATTTATCTCACGAAGAAGCCTACAAAAAATTGCTGGAGTCGGCGATTTACACGGTTCTAAACAACAGCGATTCAAATCTATTTTTGGAAAATGACAACTACTTGAACACCGCGCTCGACCTTGAATTTACAACAGGCAAAGACGCGATGTATCAATTCATTCAGCAGAATTAAAAAAATTATATATTTCTCTTCTCCAATCTCACTAAATGACACTCCCGTTTGTTATTATTAAAGCGTAAGGGACTCACATGGAAGTAGGCAAAGTAATTTATCACAAAGGAAAGGCCGTAAAAAATCTAAGCGGCGAAACATGGCTTTTTGAAGTTGAACGAAAGCTTTACACAAATCTTCTTAAAACCTGCCTGGATTATAACTGCGATAAAATATATCCGGGCTTTAAATTCGAAATAAGTGACATGGCGTTAGAGGTTTCTGATTTTGTCGGAAATGCATAGGAAAATCTCAAAATATCATTGAGTGATACTGGCTTATGTTATTGTTAACAACCGAGGCAAAAAATGACGTTTATGAATCCAAGATATTTTCTTAGGCAGGAACTAAAACGGCTTTATGAGCATAACTTGAATATTCAAAAATATTTTTTGCGGTTAAAAGTTGCGTACAATTGCTCAAGGGGAACTTGCAGCTATCCCAAAAAATATTGGATGGATGTCAAGGAAGACTTTACGGCATTTTGACGCCATTGTAAATTTAAATGGCAGGCGAGAAAGAATCTATTATAAAGATTTTTTGCAAAATCCTGGAATTCTTTTTGAGGATGCCTGATAAGCGGGCTGCCCAAAAATTGGACAGCCCTTTTGTCTTACTCTTCAAAGAGATTTATTCCCAGCAAGCTGTTCTTAAGATGTTCCGGCGGAAGGAAGAATTCCTCCGGGAATCTGTCGAGCGCTTCGGCAAGGGCGCAAATTGCGGGAATGGAAAAATTCTTTCCGACCTTTAGACGGTTTATCGTGGCAAGGGAAAGATTTGTCTTGTAGCTAAGCTCTTGCCCGGTCAGTCCTGATTGGGAAATGAATTTTTTGACATTTGTAGAAATGATTTCTTCAAACCTAAATTCCCAAAACTCGGAATAGGTTACGACCCTCGGTTTAATCGCGCTCATAGGCAGCCTCCGTTCAATTTGGATAAATTTTTGCTTAAAAAAGCAAAAACCTTGAACGGCTGCCGGACAGTCAAGCGACAGGTACGGCCTCGCGACTAAAAGTATTATAGCATACGAGGGGGTGTAAAATACGGGTTTTCTCAAAAATTTGAGAAAAAAAACGATTTTTTAATATACAAAACAGTCTTCTATATTTGATTTTACTTGCGCTTTTACAAAATCCAAAAACTTTTTTATAAGTTTGCGTTCATCTTGCGAAATCAGTTTTGTTAACGAAAGCCTTTGTATTGTTTTAATTCCTTCTTCTATTTCTTCTTTTGTTATCACTGTTTTTCTGCCAGTTTTTTTTTCCCCACAGCAGAAGAAAATATTATTGTACAACGCAACGATTTCATTATAATAATAATAGTTCCTCTTTTTCTTGAAACCATCCATATCCCATTTAAGCTTGGGAATTATGCGCCTGTAAATTGTCTTTTCGCTTGAGCCTTTGGCAAAGCCCTTGCTTTTTAGATATTCCGACATTTCTTTAACGGTCATTTGCTTTTTTTCTATGACAAACGCGCGCTTTAAGCATTTTATCTGTTCTTCTACTTTTTCCTTGTGGCTAATTTCTGATATCTCTTTCATAGCAAACATCCCTTCCCTAATTATAAGGCAGTTTTTGAAAAAAATAAATAGAAAGTGTCAGTAAATGAGATTTTAGGCCGCTATAATTTTGTGTGTTTTAAAATCATATTTTACGCGGCGACTTTCCTTTTGGGGAACGCTTGCCGCCTAAAATACCGAGCGTCGCCCGGAAATTATTCTATCAATACGAAGGAGGAAGAAGTATGTCAGAATGTAAATTCTGTGGTTCTACATCGCATGGAAGTTGTTCATATAGTCCGCATGGAAAGCATGAACATAATTGCGATGCCGGTCATTGCGCTTTTTGCGGGTCATCATCGTATGGAAGTTGTTCATACAGTCCGTTTGGCAAGCACATGCATGGAAGTGATGGAAAACACTGTAAGTATTGTGGTTCCACTTCTACAGGTTCATGTTCATATAGCCCGCATGGAAAGCACGAGCGTTAGCATCTAACCATAGTGGCTCTGCCCGCTATGTAAAACAAGGCGGCAGATTTATATGTGGTGGAATGTTTGGAAGTTTTCTAATATAATATGATTATGGAACTGAAGAGATAAGGAGTGTGTTGTATGGATGAAATTATGAAAAAAAATGTTGAAATAATGAAGAAAGAATTCATTGATAATACTTTTTTCTCATATGCTTGGAGAGACACCAGCCAACATGTGCGAATTTTCAAGGATGATGTCTCTGATGAAAAGAAAAAGAATTTTAGGAATTTTGTTAAAAAAGAAGCTCTCAAGGTTATAGAAGACTATAAGGAAAAAGAAGTAGAATATGATGACCATTTTGAGGTACTTGAAAATGTAAATAAAAACATCCATGACGAAGTTAATAAAAAATATAAAGATAAAATTACATTTTCGTTTGGAAGAACTCAAAAACTAGTGAATGTACTATTAAAATATTATTGGTGTAACAGCATGCTAAATGGCCATGCTCCTGCGCATCTTCCAATTGATAGTATTATAATAAAACAAGTTAAAAAACAATCAAAAGAAAAGGAAATCGAATGGAAATGTGATTTTACTTGGACTTCTATGGATAAAGATGATTATAAGGATTGTATAGAGCAGATTAAAAAAATAAAGGGCAATAAAAGCTTTGCAGAGTGGGAGTTGATTACATATAAAGAATCAGTTCAATCTCACTAAATGACATTCCGCCGTCGGGATGGATGAGGTTTTCCCTATAAAAACTTATGAAAAGTTATTTGCTGGATATTCGCCATTCTTGCATGGAATCGCGAAAGGCCCTACCCGCTGATTAATCCACCAACAGACTTCAGACCATAATTTTGCGCGGCATAAGCGCCTACAAAACGGAAAGCAAGAATAAAACAAGGACGACGCCCGCTATGCAGAGCTTAAATTCAAACGGAATCGCTGACTTGCTCGCCATGTTCATCGCAATCCGCGGAAGAATAAAATCCGCCGCAATTATCACGGCAATAAAAAATAACGCTGATTTGTTTTTCATAAAACCTCCGGCGTTATTTTAGCGCATGTCTATCTCACTAAATGATACTCCATTGTCGTAAAATAAAATTATGCTCTACATAATCTTGACGATTGTAGCCATAGCGATTCTTTGCAAACCGATTATCTGCTTGTTTTTAATTGTAAAAACATTTTGGAAGGAGCTGCTTTTTTACATCGCTTGCGTAGGTTGCAACATTCTTTATTATGCCATCGGAATGGATAAAATATTCCCTGTAAAGCCTTATGAGAAAGTCATTTGCTGGATATTCGCCATTCTTGCGCCGTATTATTGGCGGTGGAAGAAGAAAGAGAAAAAGAAATAAAGGGTGAATGGACAAATGAAACAGAAAATTGACCGGCATGGCATAAAAAAAAGCATTTTTTTGCATTTACAAAATTTGGGTGGGGCGATATAATATATTATTATACCGTTGCTTGCACTGGGTGTGCTTAGGAGAAGAAAAAATGCATTTAATTACAAATCGAAATAATATTGGTAGACCAGATAATATGAAATATTTCCTTGATGAAGTCTGCAAAAATACAAAAGTTAAAATTGCAGTTGCTTTTTTTACCGATTATAAGCTAATAGAAAAACTACTGGAAAATGGTTGTTCTGTTGATTTAATTGTTAGATTGAATGATGGAACATCACCTGACGCATTGTCGCGAATATATAAAAAAGAAAACGTAAGAGTTTGCTATTATACATCGACTTATTTTCATCCAAAATTTTATTTAATTCCAAATATATGTGCTTTTATAGGTTCTTCGAATTTAACAAATAATGCAATGACTGTAAATAATGAAATTAATTTAAAAGTCGATGCAGAAGAAGATTCTCAGTTATTCGATGAATTAGACTCACTTTTCTTGGAATATTGGAATCAAGCAATGCCCCTAGAATCAGAAAAACTTGATATATTTAAGAAATGTATGGAAGGAAGGGCTCCTGGTTATAGGGACTATAGTAAACAACTTGGCGATGTATGTTTTAAAAATATTATTGGTGGTGTTGAAAAAACAAAAAAAGATAGCTTTATTGATGAGTTTAAGAAAAAATACCTTCTGTATGTAGATGCATTTAAAAAACTTGAAAAAATGTATAAGGCTTCAGAAGAACGCAGGTGGAATAATATCCCCCTTCGCATAGAGGTAGATAGATTTTTATGGTGGATAGGAGAAACACAATATTCAAAAGAAGAATGGAATATTAACGAAGAATATTCAGAAGAAAAAATAAAAAAAACAGTTATATCTTTAAAACCTCAATTTTTGACAAGCGATATAAAATGGTTAAATATAGCAACAGAAAATTATTATAAATTAAATGATGTTTTCGGAACAGAAGATAAAATACAGGGGTTGAACGAAGACAATCTTTTTTCAGCTCTATGTAATATATATTCATTTCATGATTCTCGACAATGGCATAAAGGTGGATTAGATACGCTCAAAAAGGATTTCTTTGCTCTTAATGAGTTAAGTAAAGTAAAGTCTACAATTAGATATCTGATATACGGAAAAGAACCATATGTTGAACGATTGTTTAATTGTATATATGTAGAAGAGTATAAACTAAATTATTTTGGAAGTGCAGCTGTAAAAGAATTGTACGGTTATATGAATAAAGATGATTTTCCAATCTATAATGGCAGAGTTATGAAAAGTATGTCTTTTTTAGGATTTGGAAAATATTAGTAAAAAATAACATAACAAAGGTTCGTGTCCTACAGCTAGTTGAGCCCTCTGGCCCCGCCGCCAGCGTGGAACGTCAAAAAAAATAAAAAATCTTCTCCATTCTCACTAAATGATACTCCCGTTTGCTATTATTAAAGCGCAAGGGGGCGAATATGTTTACTTTTTCCGATTTTCCAAAGCTGTCAGAGAGGAACATTCAAAAGGTTCTTCGCAATGTGGACATGCAGGTCATCGCAAAGTCTGTATGCGGCGAGGGCAACAAGGCGGTGTTTGTCGCCTTTGCTTCCGTCATGTCGCGAATGGCCGCAAAATCCCTTCGTCAAACGATTGTCCAGAATGGCGATGTTCCGCAAGATGAAGTCACTCGTTGCCAAGGCTTGCTTGTAAAGGAAGCAAAAAAGCTTGCGGAGTCCGGCGACATTTCTTTGCCGTAATCTCACAAAATGAGATTCTGGCGCGCTATCATTGGGCGGTATTGGTTTATGTTATTGTTGTCTTGCTGGTTTTAGGAGGTTTAATTATGAAATTAGGTGAATTTAGAAAATTAACAGCAAATCTTTCAGATGATACTGACATTGCGGTGGAATACTATGACGCAGATGAGGGTGGAAGTGTAGCCATGCCATCGAAGAAAGTTTCGATAAAAAGCAATAAAGACATTTGGCTAGGCCAGAGATTCTCAGAAACGGTTGTGTTGATTGAAGATTCCGGATGCCGTTAAAAACAGCATGATGGACAAATGCCATATGAATCTCACTAAATGATACTCCCATTTGCTATTATTAAAGCGTAAGGAGGAAAATATGTCAAAGGTGTTTAGAGTTATAGGAATTATTATTGTTTGCGGGCTTCTGTTTGTTAAGCTTCCAGCACTCGCTTTGGAAATTATTTTGGGGCTTGAAATGGCATCAATTGCAGTGCTTTTAGTTTTAGCTTTTTCAAAAAGAAAGCTAAAATTTTTTTCTGGCCTTTTGCTGTTCCTTACGATTCTTTCTATTGCTACGGACATTGCTTTTTCCAGAAATTCGCTCGCGGGTTTGATTGAGAAAGAGCATATCCCGCTTGTCGTGTTTTTGTCAGATATAATTTGCCAAGGAAATTTCGTCAACGGAATTGTCGCAAGCGCTGTGTTGCTTTTCGGCTTGGCTTATTTTGTAAAACACACCGCTTGCGCTTCATCGGAAATAGCTGCGAGATTTGCGTTGGACGTTATGCCTCAAAAGAATTATTGCGTTGATACAAAATTAAAGGATGGAAAGATAACGCAGCAGGAAGCTGATGCCGAACGAAAAAATGATTCGCGATGAGGCAGACTGTTATTCCGCTTTGAATGGCTTTGCAAAATTTCTTTTTGAAACGGTCAAGACAATTTCATTTTTATGCGTCATTCTTTTTGCAGCTGCTATCGCAATTCAAATTCTTCAAAATTCAAAAACATATATGCAAGCAGTAGAAGCTTCGGCGAGAATTGTCAGCGGTTGTGTGTGGCTGTTTTCAGCGCCTGTCGCGCTCATATTGCTTTGCCTTTGGATGGTCGTTCGTCATAACCAACCGTTCGCTGCCTAACAGTGCAAAAGGAGGCTCGTATGGAAGCAGGAAAAGTAATTTATCACAAAGGAAAGGCCATAAAGAACATAAGTGGCGACACATGGCTTTTTAAGGTTGAAGGAAAACTTTACACAAATCTTCTCAAAACCTGCCTGGATTATAGTTGCGACAAAATATATCCGGGCTTTGAGTTTGAGATAAGCGATATGGCGCTGGAGGTTTCTGATTTTGTTGGAAACGCTTAAGCTCATGGTGTGCGGCTCCAGGAGCGTGACCGACAAGGAATTGGTTTTTGCCGAGCTGGACAAGTTCCGCCAAAAAAATCCGAACCTCGTTTTGATTTCCGGCGGAGCGAAAGGCGCTGACGCTATCGCAGAAGAGTGGGCAAAAGCGCGCGGGATTCCAATCACTCAATGCAAGCCGGATTGGAAAAAGTACGGACGCGGCGCAGGCATCGTCAGGAACAAGGAAATGGTTCTTGCCGCGGACTTTGTAATTGCCTTTTGGGATGGAGCGTCAAGGGGAACGAAGTTTGTAATCGACTTTTGCGCAAAGTCGGGAAAGGTTTGTCGGGTGATTAGAATTGGCGCATGTGGAGGGTGAATGTTTTACACTTACAATTTCAAAGCGCAAAAATGGAGAGCCTCAAACGATGACGTTTTCTTTCAGCTGTTCACGCCAATTTCCACTAGGCAAAAACGCGCGTGGTGCTCAGTTCATCAAAGATGGGAAGCGTGCGCAAGAAGCGCCTCCGGCCGCTTGCGCTTTGAATGCGGCAATCCTATTCTTAGTCCCTTTGCCGCCGTAAACGACTGGACGCTTTCTAAAGTTGAAGTGGTTCCCGACGACGCCCTGGACACGGTAAAAGTTCGCGCGGACTTGGTTTTCACTTATTTTTGTGGCGGAACAAAGCGTTGCCAGTACGCCTACAGGACTTGGCGCTTGTGCATGAAATCCGGCTTTATTGTTCCTTACGAATCTTCGGAATGGCTTAGCGGCTTGGACATAAAAATTCCCGACTCGATTGCAAGCGACATTCAAAATTATTTGTCTGAATACGCGGAAAGCCTTGTTGGGAAAAAGCTTTCTAACTCTTCGCCAAAAAGCGGAATGGAGGCGTTGAGCGATTTTGTGGTTTGCCCGGCCTGCCCTCAGCTTGCCGATTTGAGAGGCTTTCTTGGCCCGCAGTATAGCCAGATTGTTGACAGAAAAAATTCAAATCCCTATCAAGATGTTTGCGATTATATTCACGTAAAGCCGTTCAAGCGGATGCGGAGAATCTTTGACAAAAATCCATTGGCGTTGCCCGTTTACGGCGTATTGAAGCGCTGGGGATTTTGCGACGTGAATGTGATGACTAAATTTTTGGAAGACAAAAGATTGTGCGAAGAATATTTTGGGAATGTCAAATACGATTTTAAGACAAAGCGAATCGTCATGCGCGATGAATCGATGTTTGGAGCTTTGTTTTATTTTCGCGGGGAAGCGGCAAACGACATTGTGACGATTGTAGACCGCTGGCTAAAAGAAAGCCTTTCTGTTCAGCCGGAAAAAAACGCTATGAACAATCTTATTAAGGCGATGAAAGACGGATACAACAATTTTTTTGACGCCGCCCAAATGTATTATTCGCGAGGTGCCGCCGTTCCTGACACTTTGAAAAAACGAATCCAAAAAGAATGCTTTACAAGAGAAATCCACGACGCGCTTGTCGAGGCGTTCCCGAGAACTTATAAATCTTCCGCCCTAAACGAGGAAATTCCGTATCTTGAAAAAGACAAAATTCTTAACGCGACCTTAAAAGACGAACGAAACGCAGTTTACGAGTTTATTCTTCCAAAAGACACGAACGAGCTTTATGACCTTGGAAGCCAAATGCATAATTGCGTTGGCCACGCCTACAGGCGAAAAGCGCTTGAACGGCAAAGCATAATTGTGGGCGTAAAGGAAAACGGCTTTTATTCCGCTTGCTTGGAGATAAATCCGCGCTTCAACCGCATTGTTCAGGCCAGAGGCGTTTGCAACGCAAACTTGACTTGCGGCATGAAACTAATTGTCGCAAAGTGGGCAAAAGAACGCGGAATAAGTTATTAATATCACTAAATGACATTCACATGTTGTAAAATTACATAAAGCGGCGGCCCAAAAACAGCCGCAAGGAGGCCTTTATGAAAAAAGCGAAATTGCTTTGCAAGACGGACGCCACGGCGATTCTAAAATTCTTTTATTTTGCCGATGGTTCTTACGCGTTCTTTTACGAAATCCGAAAGAATGGTTTGCTTCGCTATTATGTAAATGTTGCCGGCAAAGTTTACGGACCGTATGACGGGCTTTCGATGTTTTACGACAAGGACATTCAGGGCGATGAAGGAAATAGCGCCAAAGACTTTGGATGGGAGGCCGTGATTGACGGCAAAAAGTTTATTTTTATGAACGGCGAAAATCTTGGCGAAAAAAAGCCCATGGATTTTAAAAAGGAATGCAAGAAGCTTGACAAGCAATGGGCCGCTAGTTTGGCCAAGATGGAAAAATACGACGAAAAAACTCACGTCCTGCGAAACGATGAAGGGACGCCGTCGTTCTTTGTGACGGAAAAGAAAAAATACGGCCCATACGATTTGGTTTTAAAAGGCGCGTACAAAGACGAAAGGCATTTTCAATTTTTGTACCGAAAGAAAAAGAGCGATGAAACAATCTATTACAATTTGAATGGAAAGGATGTCGCGGAATTTGTATGCGGCAGGTCAGCGCATTTGTTCGCCCGCGCTTTTTATGACAGCAAAGGCCGCGCGATTTTGGATTCCATTCCAGAGCGGTACATTTTGATTGACGGAAAGAAAACCGTCTTTTTTGACGGAAGCGCGATCGGCATTAAATATGCTGACAAAAAAGAATTTGGCTATGAGCTTATTAGCGGCAAAGATTGTTTTTATGACTTTTCTGAAGTGATTTACAACGGAAATCGAATTAGCCGCGCAAAGGATTGGATTGCCTTGAAGAACGGCTCAATAGCCTATGTCCGTCACGGCGACGGCGGAAGAAACGACGCTTGGTTCGTCAAAAACGCCAAATCGGAAAAACAAATTTCCGTTTGGTTTGACGGCGTAAGGTCGGAGATTGTCGGTTCCGCTATCCGTTATGAACGCGGCGGCGTTCCGTATCTTATGATAGAGGGCAGGGAGTGGAACGGTTTTGTCCTTAATCCGGATTCCATGGGCGAGGTTCAGGGTGTTTCGTTCAAAAAATCAGGCTTCGTCTTTCTTAAAAATTCCGGCGTGTATTTTTATGAATGCGACACTCCCAACAAATGGTTTGTCTCAAAAGACAACATGGCCTCCGAGGAGAATGACAGGCTGATAGACGAAAACATTATGTCGCTTGCAAGCGGCAGCTTGCTTGCGGGCGACATTTCCTTGCCGTAATCTCTCAATCCGAGGCAAAAAAATGACGTTTATGGATCCAAGATATTTTCTTAGGCAAGAACTAAAACGACTTTATGAGCATGACTTGAATGTGCAAAAATATTTTTTGCGGTTAAAGGTGGGCTGCAATTGCTCAAAGGGAACTTGCAGCTATCCAAAAAAATATTGGATGGATGTCAAGGAAGACTTTACGGCTTTTTTGTCCAAAAACAACATTCCTTTTGAGTGGGATTTTCACTATCGGATGTTTTTGCACGATTTGACTATTACCAAAAGCGAGAGCGGTCTTGCAACGCAAAAAATTGAAATCATGATTTTTGAGAACAAGATTGAGGTTCGCTATAATTTGGATAGTGCCTTAAAAAAATTCTTCTCCTTTAGCTTGGACGAAGCTCCTCTTGCGATGAATCTTGTTGTCGAATTGCATCGTGACGCGCTAAATGATTTGGCTGGCGAAATTAAAGCGACAAAAAAAGTGTTCAAAAGAATTTCTGACAAAGTTTGCGGAGTGACGGAAAAATCCGCCCAGATAGCCGCCTCGTCAATCAAAGCCTTGTGCAAAAGCGCAAAGTTAAGGCATTTTGACGCCATTGTAAATTTAAATGGAAGTCGAAAGAAAATCTATTATAAAGATTTTCTGCGTAATCCGCGAATTCTTTTTGGGGGACCGATTGAAAAGAGCGAATGTGTATAGAATGTATAAAGGATATAGAATATGTTCATCTTTTTTTGACGAAGAGCTAAAAAACCTTTATGAAGAAAGTTCGTTTTTAAAAGAATACTTTTTAGCCTTGCAAGAGCGTTATTATTCATTAAAGGAAAAGCAACTGACGGAGACAGCTTTGGATCAAGAGGCTGTTGTAAGTGAATTCAGGTCTTTTCTTTTGGAAAATAATATATTGTTTGGGCAAGCGTATTATGTAAGCAATTGCATGTATATTCTAACTGTTGATGTCCATAGCGAAGCTTGCAGAGCTGACGAAAAAATAGAAATAATAGTTTACAAAACCAATGTGGACGTTCGATGCTCATTTGACTATGTATTTAAAAGCGTTTTTTGTTTTTTGCATGAAGAATTTCCCCTTGTAAAAAGACTTTTTCTTGATTTGCGTTATTCCATTTGGAATGACATATCAGAAGAAGTTCGGGCGATAAAGGAAAAGTTTGAAGAAATTGAGCAAAAGGTTGACAGCGTGTCCAACAAGAGTGCCCAGATTGCCGCAAGCTCCATTCAAGCAATTTGCGAACGGCAATTTGCGGACGCTCAATTAAATGTTAGCATTAGAGATTACGACGCAGTCATCAGGACAAAGAACAAACGCATCCGTGTTTTTTACGCGGATTTTTTGAACGACCCGCAAGCGTTCATCAAATCGCTTGCGGGGTGATGGCTCGCGCTGTCACACCAAAAACTGCATCACTAAATTCACCATCAATTCTTTTTCGGCGGGCTTGGATTCGGCAATCATAATCGTAAGCGCGACCAAAGTGTTGTCCTCTATGCGCTTGCTTCCGTTTTCAAACAAGAGGCCGTTCTTGTTCAAAAAGTGCAGGAAAATCGTCGCGGCGATGCGCTTGTTTCCGTCGCTAAAGGAATGGTTCTTTGTGATAAAGTACAAAAGGTTTGCCGCCTTTTCTTGGACGCTGGGGTAGACGTCCTTTCCGCCAAAGGTTTGGTAAACCGCTCCTATGCTGCCCTTAAATGACTGGTCCTTTTCGTTCCCAAAGAGGGAACTTTTCCCTCCAAATTTCATCGAGTCGATTACGGCACGGCACTCTTCGTATGTAAGGCGGTAGGTGTCTTGCGTTCCGGCGGGCTTTTGGACTCGGAGGTGGTCGTAGTCGTCCAGCAAGTCCAGGGCCTTTGTGTATTTTTCCACAACGGAAATGTTTTGGTTCAGTTCCTGCAAGCGTCGCTCGTTGGCGGCGTAGCCTTTGAGGATGTAGGATTTTAGGACGCTGTTTGCCCACTTACGGAACTCCACTCCGCGCTTGGACTTTACGCGGTAGCCCACGGAAATGATTACGTCGAGGGAATAGTACGCCACTGGTTTGTCGGAAAAAGCATTATGCAAAAAATGCATATTGCTTTTTTCATCGACTTCTTGTTCGTCAAAAACATTCTTGATGTGCCGCGATATGACGGACTGGTTCCTTTGGAACAGTTCAATCATTTGGCTTTGGTTCAGCCAAACAGTCTCTCCCTCAAATGGAACGCTCAAAGACACGGATTTGTCCGCGCTTTCAAACAAAACAAGCTCTTTCTTTTCCATAATAAACTCCTTGTAAAAAGAATAGCCAAATTCTAGCTTGGCTCCTCGAAAAAAGCATTAAGTTTCTAACTTAATTTGATTATACGCGGGAGGTATATCAAATTGCGATAGATTCATGCGCGGAAATTTTCTAAAACACCAAAAAAATCCACTTTGTCACTAAATGACGACAATATGCGCTATAATAATTGCAGGAGTTTTGGCTATGAAATTGTTTTACAACCCTTCTTTTACCGGCGACGCTTATGTTGACTTTAAAAAGGCGCCGGTTTTGTTTGACGCTAAAATTGTGAATACGGCGGGGCTTTGCGGAATCATCAGGCTGCATGCCGGCATCCGTTCCAATGTCAAGGATTATGGAACGCGTTTTGTGGATTATTATGCCGCCATGAAAAAGTTTATGGCAAAAAAGCCTAAAAACATTCTGTCCCAGTCGTTCAAAATCGACCCCTTGAACACCGCCAAAAAATGCCTTGAATGGCGCGACGCGCTTGCGGCGGCAGGCTGGACAAAATCCACTCCGGTTCCCACGGAACGCATGAAAGTTCTTTGCGGGGTGGAGGAATTTTTTGACGACAAGTCGGCGGGCCAGGAATTGTTGGAGCTTGTCAAGCAAGTTCAAGACGGCTGCCCGCTCCCCGAACTGGAAATCATCGTTCCACCTTATTACGAGGATTTTTGTCCCGCGGAAGTCAGCTTGCTTAAGGCCTTGATTGAGCGCGGCGTTTCGTTTTCTGTTGACGAGAGCGAGCCGCAAGGCAACAACATTTCAAAGGTTCTTTCTGTCCTTGAAGGCAAAAAAAAAGTCGCGCTTGACCCTAATGACGACTCTTTTGAGATTTGGAATTTTGCGGAACGGGACGAGGCGATAAAATATCTTAGCCTGCTTGACGCGCAAGACTTTGACGTTTGGATTAACGCCGACAACAAGGAGTTTGACAACTGGCAAAAGCTGGAAGGCAAAAAGACTAGCGGCTCGCAGATTTTGGGCGTTCCTCAGACCGCCCAGCTTTTGAACATCGCTCTGACAATTTTTGAGCGTCCCCTTAATGTTTACAATATCGTGGAGTGGCTCAACGCAAGCCCTAATCCGCTGGCTCCCAGTTTTAGGAATGGGCTTGCAAGGCGAATCTGCAGTTCCGGCGGATATTACAACGATGAGTGCAAGGAATTTATAAATAGTTTTGTGGCCAAGTATCCGGATAGCCAAGAAAAGATTACTAAGTTTTTGCCGGATATCAACGCTCCGATGTTTGACGAGGCGGAAGTGAAAGTTGACGCTGTAAGGAAGTTTGTCACAAACCTTAGTAATTGGTGCGCTCAAAAACTTTCACAAAATAAAGGCACGGATCCTGCCATAGACCAACTTGGCTTTGTTATGAATCAAGCTAAAAACTTTCTATTCCTTTTGAATGAGCTTGGCGATGACACAATTCCGTATGAAGACATTACAAGAATCGCATCCGCCTTTACTGCAAATCAGCCTATGATTCAGCATGAAGCCCAAGCTGGTTCTAAAAAAATTATTGCTTCTTATGCCGATTTTTGCGACGCGGCTGACAAAACCGTATGGTGCGATTTTTACAACTGCGGCGATAGCGGACGGCTTACATATTCGTTCCTTGTTCCTGCAGAGCATGAAGCTTTTAAAGATGTTTTGCAACTTTGGGATGCTGGCAGAGAACGCGCCTATCTTAAAAATCTTTTGCTTGCCTCATTTGCTAAAACCCGCAAAAAACTTGTACTTGTAACGTTGGATAAGATTGGTTCTGATGCCGCTCCAAAGAATCCTCTTTATATTCAGCTTGAAAAATATTTTGATCAGCTTTCTCTGTTTGTAAAGCAGAAAAAACTTGACGACTCTTTGTTTAAGGAAGTTCGTAAAGTTGACAACCGAATGGAAAGCGATCAAGAATATGTCCAGATTAAAAACACTGATTGCATTAAGAATAATTGGCCAAACCATCAAAGCTCTTCTGGGCTTGAAAACTTAATGCCGTGGCCGCTTGAATATGTCATTAATAATTTTGCATGCTTTACCACTAACGCTGTAGACGCCCTTAAAGATTTGTTCACCATAAAAGGTCTCGTAGCCCATAAAATTATTCAGATTCTTTTTGGACCGGTGGAAGGGGTGGCGCAAAGCGGAACTCCTGAATATATCCAAAAACAGATTGACGAACGTTTTGAACAGGTGTTCGAAGAAACTGTCCATGCGGAAGGTGCGATTCTTCTTATAAAAGACAATCGATCAGAACTTAGACAGTACAAAAAAGATGTAAAATACTGTCTAGATGAACTTTTAAAAGGTATTGCGGCTAACAACCTTGTGGTTGTTGCATGTGAGAAAAGCCTTGGCTATTTAAAAGAAAACGGCAAGGTTGTCAGACATGGCAAAATCGGCATTCTTGATATAAAAGCCTTTGTTGACATGATTCTTAAAGACAAGGATGACAATTATTATATCTTTGACTTTAAATGGTCATCTGTGAAAAAATACGCAAACAAACTCAAAGAAAACAAATCTGTTCAGTTAACTTTGTATAAGGAACTTGTTAAAAATGTTAAGGGCGTCGCTTACTTTATAATGCCGGATGCAAAGTTTATTTCTTATAACAAGCTTGAAGGCGACATCAATCTGCAGCAAACGTATATCGAAAGCGATCGGAGAAGTTCTAACCTTCTCAAAGAAATTCAAAACACATACAGCTTCCGTAAAGAGCAAATTTTTGAAGGAAAGCTGGAAGTGACAAATGACTGGGATCAGGGCACGATGAAATATGAAGGCCTGATTGCTGACAGGGGGCTCATGCCTATTGATTACTACGAAAGCAGATCAGAAAAAGCAATCAGGAAAAGCGGGGCCTACCCAGACGCAAATATGGATCTTCTCAAAGACAGAATGTAGGAGAAAGAGAATATGAAGAATGTAAAATATATTAGCGCAAGCGCGGGAAGCGGCAAAACTTATACTCTTACAAAGGCTCTTACAGAAGCGGTTAAGAATAAAGAGGTTGAACCGGAGAACGTTATTCTTACAACCTTTACAAAGGCTGCGGCCGCTGAGTTTAAGGCAAAAACCAAAGCGATGTTTTACGAAAACGGCCTTCTTGAACAGGCAGACCGTTTGGATCAAGCTTTGATTGGAACAATTCATAGCGTTGCGGAAGCTATGATTGTAAAGTACTGGTATGAGCTTGGCATAAGTCCGCAGATTAATCCTATGTCAGAAGAGACTCAGCAGTTTTACAAAACTCAGTCTATGGTAAATCTGCTTGATGAAGAAGAACAAAATTTCATCAACGATTTTTCTAAAGAATTTTCTTTGCCTGATTGGGAATTCTGGAAAGGCGATTTATCTAAAATTACTGATTATGCGACAAACTACGGCATTACAGATTTCACAAACAGCATTAATTATTCAAAAACCGTTACAAAGAAATTTCTTCATGGCGGACATCACATTAAAGTTAATATAGATGCTCTGAGCGATTTGCTTGACAAGGCGGAGCAATTAAATGAAGCCACAGAATCTGATGAGCAGGAAGAACTTCGCGCCTTGATAAATGAACAAAGACAATATTTAAATCGAAGAGACGTTTCTTCTTTTTCTTATGCAAAGGAAGTACTGGAATTTCTTGACAGAATAAACTGCAAAGAACTTGAAGAAAGTGTAAAAGCTGTTGCGGACGGTTTGAACAATTTGTACGCAACCGAAGAAGTTTATCAAAAAGTGGACGCTTACATCGACTGGATTTTTAATATTGCCCAGAAGTGGAGCGGCATTTATAAAGATTATAAAAAGGAAAACCATCTTATCGACTTTAACGACATGGAGCAAATGTTTTATGAATTGCTTCAAAAGGAAGAAGTGGCCGCAGATATAAAAGCGACATATAAATATGTTTTTGTGGATGAATTTCAAGACTGCTCTCCGATGCAGGTTAAGATTTTTGACAAGATATCGCAGATTGTGGAGCACAATATCTGGGTAGGCGACAAAAAACAGGCAATTTACAGTTTCCGCGGTTCCGACACAGAGCTTACAGAATCTGTTATGAATATTGTTGAAGAAAACGAAAAGAATGATCTTGATGGTTGTTCGACAGATATTTTGGGAAACAGCTGGCGCTCAGTTCCAGAAGTCGTAGATTTTACAAACGCCGTTTATGAAAAAGTCTTTGATAAAACTACTGACAAAGAAAAAAATGAAGTTCACCTTGAGCCGCAAAGAAAGGAACATGGAAAAGTTGGGTTCTGGTGGCTTACAGGCGGTAATACTGAAGAGCGGGCGATTAATATTGCCGCAAACATTATCGAATTATTGCGTAAAGACGCAAAACCGAATGAGATTGCCATTCTTGCAAGAAACAAGGATCATTTTAAGAAAGTTGCGGAAATATTGCGCGAACATGGCGTTCCTATTTATGTTAACGAAGACGAGTTGTCCGGAGCGTATACAGTAAGATTGGTAACCGCAATTCTTCAGCTAATTGAAGATGGCGCGGCAGAATATCCAAAAGCGCATATTGCCTTTTTGACAGAGCCTAACCACAAACTGGGAACGCTTATAGACGACAAGCTTGAATTCAATTCCAAAGATGATAAAAGAGAAGGCTTCTATGATGACATTCCGCTTGTAAAAAAAGTTCTTGAAGTCAGGGAACATTATAAGATTCAGCCAATCTCTGCTATGGTACAGGGGCTTATTATTGAACTTGATTTGTTCAATGTCGCTAAAAAACTAAACGACGCTGCCGATTCGGACAAGCTTCTTCATGCAATTATTGATTCCGCCGCTGCTTACGAAGATAATTGCGCGATAATGAATTTGCCAAGTTCAATTACAGGGTTTATCGAATACATCAATCAAAATCAAATTTCAGTTTCAGGAGCGGCAGAAGGTGTACAGTTTTATACATTCCATAAGTCAAAGGGGCTGGAATGGAAAACTGTTGTTGTCTTAAGTTGTGATTATGATTTTTTGAATGAACATCGATTTCTGCAGCGCGAATATTTTGGAGTTGATTTTGTAAGGCTGGCGACACCGTCAAAAGAAAACTTGTTCCCCGAAGTTGTCATAAGCGTGCTTCCTAATATTTTTGGCCTTAAAAAAGCTGCTGATGAGTGGCTTGCGCCGATTCGTGAAACAGAGCGATATTCATTTCACAAAATAAAATTGATTGAAGAAACAAAACGCCTGTTTTATGTCGCTATGACTCGTCCAAGAGACAATCTTATCCTTGCGCTAAACGGAAAAGGCAGAAATCCAAAGCCTCTTGATGCCTTTACAAAAATGGGCTTCCAGTTCAACTGTGATTACTCGGGAAAAGCATGCGATTTATTCGATGTTGGAATTCAGGTTGAACGTCTTCCCAACGCCGACATTGACATTGAATACAGCCAAGACGCGCCAAAAAATCTCGGCGTAAAACTTGCCGGAAAGCCCGAAAAAAACGCTTTGCCGCGCGACTTACAGCCAAGCAGCATGGAAGGTGGCGATGTCGAGGCGCAAGTGGTTGAAGCCGGTACGGCAATCTCCGTAAAAGGAGAATTTGATTCCGCCGTCTTGGGAACTTGCGTTCACGATATTTTCTGCGTGGCTGAAAATAAGTCGGATAAAGAAATCGAAGCGATGGTCAAAGCCTATGGCTTTGAAAGCAATCTTGCAGACGGCGTCGAAATCAAAAAATCATGGAACGCTCTTACGGCATATTTGACCAACTCCTATGGAGCTGCGATAAAACAATATCATGAGCTTCCGTTCAAGCATCAGCTAAAAAGCGGCCAGATAGTTACCGGAAGCATGGACTTTGTTTGGGAAACTCCGTCAGGCTACGTCATCGTGGATTACAAAACCTTCCCCGGCAAAAAGGAAGCGCTTCTTGATTCTAAAAGCGATTGGTATGTCGGAAAGTACAAGGGGCAATTGGATTGCTACGAGCAGGCGCTTGCCGCTTGCGGAAAGAAGGTGGTTGACAGGCTTTTGTATTATCCGATGGTGGGAGTGATAATAAAAACAGCCGCCAAAGGAAATTGTATCCTTTGACGGCTGAACGGCGCAGTCGTTTTACGCGCTTACGCTGACGACGCCGCTAAAGGCTTCGACAACGCTCTTGCGGCTTTTGTCCTTGCCAAGGTAAGCCGTGCGCAGGCGTAGCCGGTAATTTCCGGCAGCAAGCGTTTCGGGAACAAAAAAGTTAAGCTCCGTTGGCTTGTTGCGGAACAGGGCCTGGCCGTCAACCTTGACCCATTCGCTTTCGTCGCCGCTTTCTTTTCCGTCCGCGTCCACGGGAGCGAACCAAATTCCGCCCTCGTCTCCGCCAATCTTTAGACGGCTTCCCTTGACGCGGCAGGGCTTTCCACAAGTCAAGGCGTCTTGACTGCCAGCGTTGGAAAGGTCGGCGATTTCGGTAATCTCCGGGCTTCCGTCGGCGTAAACCACCTTGTCCACGCTAAGCGAGGACAGGGCGCTGTTGGCCAGTTCCGTCGGGGCGAACTTTATGTAAAAGTTTCCCTTTTCGGACACGTCGCTCTTTCCCTTGGCGCTGCACTTCATAGCGATGTACATGGTGCCAAGGTCAAGGACGTTGACCGCCTTTCCCTGCTCAAGCATCTTGAGGATTTTCTTTTGGATTAGAATCGCTGCGAACTGGAGCATGTAAGGATCCATGCCCTTGTTGTCCTCCGCGATTTCCGAAAGGATGTTCTTGAATGTGGCTGTATTGCGCGTAACGGTCGCGTAATAAGTTCCGTCTTTGGTGAAGTTGTTCTCTCTCAACGTCACGCTTAAAATCGATGAGCTGTTCTCCAGCGTCGAAATGTTTTCCATAATAGCATATCCTTCTGCCTTTTTTTCTTGGGGCGGCAGTCCCTGTTTGCGTTTAAAATTTTCTTTTCTTTAGTCGAGTTCAGCCCTTGCAAAAAAACGCGAAATGGGATAGGATAAGCCTATGATGTGGGGTAGGCTTGTTCCTTTCCCGCCGCTTAAGGGCTTAAAACTATTGCCGTAGTTTTAAGCCTTTTTTTTCACAATGGCATGGACAATCATATCGCGCATGCTTCAACCTCCTTTTTTACATCACAATTAGCGTCGGCAAGAACTTCCAAAAGGCTCTTTCCGGCGGTTTTTACAAGCCCGCACATAAACTGCACAAGCGGCCTCACAAAATACTGTTGGACGACTTCGTCCTCGGTCTTCCCTTGCACAAGACGCTCCGGACACATCACAAGAGATGTGATTCTGTCGGTTTGAATCTCATGCTTCTTCATCTCGCTAGAGTTGGCTTTGCACAGCTCTGTCTTGAAGTCTACGCATTTTATCGCGTCAAGAAACCTCATTATTATGGACTGTATGCAGTGCACGACCTCATGGGCAATAGTGATGGTGTCCATTGCATTTCCTTCCAGCGCTCCATCGTAAACGTCGCTTCTTATGACGATTTTGTTCGCCAAGGGATTGTAGTAGGCCGGCATGTATTCCCCGTACTTCCAAAGCGACTTTTCCGCAATCTCGTAGTTGAACGAATTGTCAAAAAACGGAATGACGTTTTCCATGACGAAAATAGGCTCAAACCTGCCGTCCGTGCCGCATCCGCACAACAACCGCAGCCAAAACGCCGCGATGTTGATTCCGTCTTCCGTAAGGACTAATGTTTCCGCATGCTTTTCATACTGCCGCTCTTCCATTAAAACACTCTCCCGAACTTTCAAACCTTTTCAAAAGTTCTTTCAACTCATTCACTTGTTCGACACTGAGTCTTGAAAAATCGCGCGCGAACATGACTGCGGTTTCTACGTAATCCGCCTCCGTCTTTTGCTCGTTAAACTTTACATCTACCGCCCCCTTTACTTTAGCCTTGGCTTCATCCAGGCCATTCTTTTGCGCCTCGTCCAGGCCGTATTCCGCGGCAATCCTTGCCGTGAAGTCGTCAGGAATTTCGCGCAATCCATTCTCTATGGAAGACAGGTAGGCAGCGCTGACTTTTAGCCGCTTTGCCATGTCCCCCAAAACCTCCGAACAGTCAATCCGCATCTTTCTTAAGATTTTGCCGAACGCTGTTACTTCTGCCATAACTTCGCACCATCCTGTTTTTTGTCTCCCACCCGGAAGCCCAACGGACTTCCCCATTCATGCCTGATGGTTTTAGCATCTGCTTATAATATACAAATATTCTGTGAAAAAGTCAAGAGAAAAATGAAAATTTATTTACAGTTTTGTAAATAAATCGTTTTATTTTATGAAATGAACTGTGGAGCGACACTCCACAAAATGTCGCGTAACACTCCACGTTTTGTGGAAAGACATGAAATTTTTTGTGGAGTGCATAGAAACTTTTTGTATCATATATGTGAAAAACACTCATCAAAATACTTTTTCATCCCTATCACTGCTCCCCCTTTTCCTCCCTCTTCAACTCCCTAAAGAACAAGAACAAGTACGGAACCGCGGTCACGGCGCTTAAGAGGTCGGCGGAAGCTTGCGCGACTTCTACGCCGGACAAGCCGATTAGGCGCGGAAGCAAAACAATCAACGGAATGAAATACACGCCTTGCCGGTTTAACGAAAGGAAGCTGGCTTGCAACTTTTTTCCGCAGGCTTGCATCAACATATTGACGCTGATGATAAAGGCGTGCAAGGGAATCGTTATCGCTTGGGCGCGCAAGGCAACCGTTCCAACGGCGATGACTTGTTGGTCGTCGCGGAACCATGCGACGATTTGCGGCGCGAAAATAAACAAAA
>Ga0310695_10002058_pt1 | contig 43838 bp, 30 predicted proteins | sample RumenRJG_04DNA_FD_203882 | JGI IMG/M metagenome (GOLD analysis project Ga0310695, IMG submission 203882) | Bovine rumen microbial communities from Lethbridge, Alberta, Canada - RJG_04 (v2) (version 2) | ecosystem: Host-associated > Mammals > Digestive system > Stomach > Rumen | place: Canada... | reverse complement strand
GACGACCTACCGCTTTAGGCGCGTAACCTTCTAAACATTTTTGTACAGCTAATAGCCTCTCTTCAATAGAATGTTTCATAATAAAACCCCAAAAGTTTTTTGTTCAACTTTTGGGGTTCATTACAAAGTTGTCTCTATCTTTGTACTGCATATAGTAGATGGATACTGGATATTTCCAGAACTCATTGGTGTACGAAGATAGGATATCGAGAGCCTTGCGAATCTCCATATTCTTGCTCCACGGTTCATCTATCTCGGTACGACCATTGATGACTTCCCACAAACGAAGATTCTTGGTCAATTCATCAATCACCTCAACCGTCAAGCGGTTCTTGTTCTTCTCCAAATAGTACTTGCGCACACCAGGAGTGGTTGTCTTAACATCTTGCTCCTGAGCACGAAGATAGAACATGTGATAGTAGAAGAGCGATTGTACACTCTCATTCACCTCTGCGGAATCTGCTTCTAACTCTTTCCATTTATGAATAAAAGTTTTCTTCGTGTCATCATCCAGATATTTGTAGATATGGGACTTGAAAATGTCGGCATCAGAAAGCGGTAAACCGCGGTTATTTAGGGTATTGAAGATGGTAAGCGCCGTCTCTTGGTCGTCTGCATCAATAGGTAGCAGGATCGTATAATTAAGCACAGCTAATATAAAATCATAGATTTGAAGAGGGCTATTCTGCGACTTGTCAAGATATAGTTCCATGAACTTATTGTAGTTCTTGGAATAGTTATCGGTTGCATCCTCTTTTGTCTTTCCCGTCTCAAGGATACAGCGTAATATCTCATTCCCAGAATCGGTTACAACCTCAGAAGTAAGCAGCATCTTGGTTCTATCTTCCTTTCCGGTCTTCTCATTTCGTTTCCACAATGCTGGCTTGATTTCTCCTATAAAATGCGTAGCTTCTTCTGTTTTTGCATCCTCACTCTCCAACATGGCGAATATGGCGCGCAAAAGTAAGAAGAGTGATGTGATACGCTGTTGACCATCAATAATCTGACGTTCTGAGTTTTCGTGATATGACACCACACATCCTAAAAAATAGCTTTTTGCTCCGTCTTCTTTCCCACGTTCGACAGAGAAATTCCATAGATCGTCAAATAGTGTGCATATCTCATCTTCGCCCCATGAATAAGGACGTTGATACTCAGGGATAACGAATGGAGTCTCTTGACCACTCGTCAATAACTGCAAGACTGTTTGCTTGTTTACGTTAATATTTGCTGCTGCCATATATGTGTTGTGTTTTTATCGTTTAATTTGTGAGACGTTTCACACATTTTCAATTTGCCCACACGTTGTGGGTCGATTCGCCAATCGCGATTGTCGAATTTATTTTTCGTTTTCAATTATCTCCCAATGGCCGCTATATCCGCTGCCAACATATTTGATATGTGGCAATTTAGCAAGACGGCGACCGATAGTCTTAACACTCACATGCAATAATGCCGCCAATTCCTCACGCGTAATCTTCGGATTCTGCTTAATGAGCGCAGTAATGTCTTGAGGGACATCTCGAGAGACACCTTGAGGGACATCTGTCTCTTCGCTTGCTATATAGGCTTCAATCTCTGATTCGGTATCTCCTCATAAGGTCCTACCAAGCAATTTTCGTTCTCAGATTCTATTGAGAGCGCAGTTGAGTGCGTGATGAGAGAATACAAGTAGAATTTCTTGTAGTCAATCTGCTGGTCGATGCCCAAGGCTCGGTAGCGCTCTATGGTTTGCAGTATATCAGCCATTTTGATATTGTTTAGCGATTGTCTTTTTACCTTGCACACAAAATGCGTGCAAAGATACAAAAAAAATCTGGATTATGCAAATTTTTCGTAGCTTTTTTCTCATCATTCTGTAAGATTGCAGGATTTTGGATGTTTTTACACCAATTCTGCGAGTTATGTAGTGAGTTATGTAGCGAGTTTTGTGAGTTGTGAATTGAGTTGTGTAATGGTCTGGGAAATAGTTGGTTATACGAAAGAAAAGCTGTAATTTTGTCGTCGAATTCACAGCTAACACGGCTGGCGCCAGCCATTTTTGTTCAACAATTAAATCCCTATGGCGTGGGGGCTGAGCAGGAGTCTTTCAGGTCGCAGACCGATCTTTCAGTGAAACGGTCTTTCAGCGATAGCGGTCTTTCAGCGATAGCGGTCTTTCAGTCCGCAGGACGGTCTGTTCGGCAAACGCCGAACAATTATGGCAAAAAGACAAATTTTCCTTCTGGGCAAGGATTTCCACGAGGTGGACGAGAATGCCCAAACGATTATGCTGCACGGTAAAAAAGAGACCGAACTGCGGCATTGCAAGACCGACAAACATCTGTACTGCTCTGCGCTGGGCGCGTTCTACATGCGCTATGGCAGCGAGCTGCATCCCATCAAGGCGCATCTGCATGGTCCCAATTGGAGACGTTCCGGAGGATGGGGAAATTATCTATTCGTTAGGCAAGTGTGCAAATGGGCGCACAGGCTCATGGAGGTGTGGCTTCCTGAACCCCAAGAAGGTCAGACCGAGATCGACCACATCAATGGTGTGCCGACGGATAACCGTGCGTGCAATCTCCAACATGTGACTCCTGCCGAGAACCGCAAGCGGGCCGTGATCCTGCGGGCAAGGCGGATGATTGCGCGGCAGGACGGGCGACCGGAACTGCTTCCAGAGAACATGAAGCCGGAGGAACTGCTGGTGTTGTTCAGTAAGTACACATTTACTAACCCTCAAAACATTGACTAAACCCTCTCATCGAGCTTAGAGGGCTCTCCCCCTCGGGACGTAAAAACTTGTTTTTGCGGACCGAAGAGTGAGAGCATCCGAGTAACTACCCTCAAAATGGAGTTTTGAGGCGCTTACGAGGATAGCTCGCACGACATGAAAGCAATCGAAATGAATCAAGCCCTCATGGAGGCAATCAAGACAACAGAAGTATTAGGTGCCAGCGCTTTGGAAGAGACACGCGCACTCCGTCAACTCATCGCATCGGCGAACGCGAGAATAGAGGAGTTGGAGGGCCCAGCGGTAGAGGCCGCGAAAGCGTGCGCTATCGAGCAGAACGGCGAGGAGAAAGGGAAATTCCTCTTTGACGGACACCACTATGAACTCCGCCGCGCAGAGACGTACGATTTCATCGGCAAACCACAGAAATACACCATGCCAGAAGGGGTCGCTTTCCGTCAGAAGACAGCAGAACAGCAAGTGCTCAAAGCCCAGTCGGCGGCGATCACTAAGGTGCTCAAGACGCTACGGGAGAATTTCCCTGCGCTGCATCCGAACATCGCACCGGATAACGTGGAATACACGGTGGTGTGCGTGGACTAAAGCGGACGATGGCATCGTCCGGATATATTGACAGATGCCGAAAAAGAAACAAAAGAAGAAAAGACAAGCCGCCGCCCGATCCTCCATGTATGGCGGATACAAAAGCGGGCGGCGGCAAAAGACAAAAAGAAAAGAAGCAAAAGAATAAAAAGAAAAGGTAGTGGGGAGACTCTCTGCATAGTATATACACGCTATATATACCCTCTATAATCTCTCCGGAGGATGTCACCCTGCTACTTTTTTGAAAATTAAATTTATGGAAGCTTTAGACGACATTTTGAGGAAACGTAGAAGTTGGGCGGTGATGGTGGACTTGCTGACACCCTACATCGCTCCGCAAAACGAACGGATGATCCGAGCAGCCGCGGAACAATGGAACAGTATTCCGCTGCAACGGCAACGGCAGATTTATGTCACGCTTTGGGAGCAGAAACTACGCGGAGTGGCCATCAAAAACCATCCGTACTACGCTATCAAAGACTGCGTGCCGATGCCGTTTAACTGGAACGGAACCGACCACATAAAGAGTATGATGGAGAACTTCAAGATGGTTAGTGCGAAGTACTATAACCGCTACGGCATCTACACCGTCCAAGCCGCCGAAGCTTTCCAGTTAGAAGATGTGAAACCTTTAAATTTCATGAAAAATGATACTACACATTAAAAAAGGCTACCACGTGCATGTGGAGCTGACAAGAGAAGAATTGAAAAAACGCGGATTCCGTTTTTGTGCATTCAAGAATGACCCGCAACGATTCTGGGTTTACCTGACGGAGCAAGGACGAAAGATGTACGCGAACGAAGCAGAAGCCATGCTGGCGATAGTGATTGCTTATGACAAGACACCGCGTAAACGGAAAGGAGACAAGTAATGGACTACCCTTTGTATGACGTACCGTGGTTGGTACGAGAAGCGAACGATAGCTATATGTCCGCCAGTAGGCGTAGAATTCGACAATTCAACCAAGCAGTTGTGGATGACTATTTCCTCACTCGGAACAAAGGCGACTCGGCAGAGAATGCACGAAAGCGCGTTGCTACCAAGCACGGAATCTCAACCATCCGCGTGAACCACTGCCTCAGATGGTACTATCAAGAAGCCGTTAGACGAAAAAAATACGATTTTTTGATAAAATTTCCACCTGCCGAGGAACACATTGTTCACTTTTGAACTATCTTTGCACTCGTGTTCGGCAAATGGATCGTAAAAAGCCAAACCGCTCCGCTAATCGGCGGGTACGACCATTGCGTTCTATGGTCGGGACGACGCTCCCCGCTGTCCATTCCGTTCGAACTGCCAAGCCGAGGCAGTTCTCCATGCTCTCCCCACGGGACGCACAATGTTAGCGCCCCGTGGGGTCCCCGAAAGAAAAGAGGCGGTGTTTTTATAGGGATGTTACGGGGACGTACGCGATGCGAACGTAGTGCGAACGGGAATGGGGCGAGAATGAGTCGGATAACATCCGAGGCAATCAACATAGAGAAAAACGCGCTAACGGAGGTAGCGCGCAGAACACCGAAGGCGGCGGAAGAAATCGTTCGAGCAACGCGAGATAAGAATACCGCCTAAAACAGAACAAAGTAGAATAACATGTCCGATGACATCGGACGCAAAAAAAGAAGAATTATGAAAGCAGTATTGATCATACCTATAGAAAGCCTGAGAGGGAAACTACGAGAAGATGGGTACTACTTCCGGGTGTACAGGGGAGAACAGATCGTGCAGAAATGTCCGCGGAAATGGGAGGACACACCGGCACGGAAAGCGGCACGGGAGCGGTTTGTAGAGAAATACGGAAGGAAGAAAGCGCGGAACTAAAGTCCCGCGAACAGGACGAAGAAAACGCGGGAAAACAGACTAAGAGACACCGGAACGCGGGATAACTTCCCACTAAGAATATAAACAGATGCCGGCATTCAATGCCGGGCTAACAGACGAAGGAAAAGATATATACCGCGGAATACCGCGGGGAACAGAACAATCTCGGACTTGACATCCCGAGCACATAACGTCACATCATAGGTTTATGATAAAATAAAGAAATCTAATGAGTTTGGCATAATTATTGTAGAGAGTTTAGAGTTAAAAGTACAGAGTTAGAAAAGTGGATAAAAAAAGAAGCATATTTGGTATTGTAGCAATGTGGGCGATGATGACGATGGCGGTAGTTCCGGCGTCGGGTAAAAAACGCTCTCATGTGCCTGATTCATTGCAGGTTATCAACATTGAAGTAAACGGTATTCCTATTCGGATGCATCGCGTAGAAGGCGGTTCATTCACGATGGGAGGCACCATCGAACAGACAGATCGGGATGTCTATACTGATAAGCCGGCTCATCTGGTGTTTTTGTCTCCTTATTACATTGCCGAGACGGAGGTGACTAATCAGTTATGGGCCGCGGTGATGCCGGAACGTGAGTCGTTGAGTCCGAGGGGATATCCTCAGCATCCTATTTCATACGTAACATGGACTGATTGTCAGGAGTTTGTACGTCGATTAGACAGTCTGACGGGCAAGCCTTTTCGCTTACCTACAGAGGCGGAATGGGAGTACGCAGCTCGCGGCGGAGCGAAGAGTAAGAAACACCGTTATTCCGGTGGAGAAGAGCCGGATAGTGTAGGATGGACGAATCATTGTTCGGGCAACTGGACTCATCCTGTAGCCCGCAAGCATCCGAACGAGTTGGGTCTATACGACATGACGGGCAATGTGAACGAATGGTGTGAAGACTGGTACGCGCCGTATAACTTAGGAACAGCTCCTAATCCGTGTGTACGCGATTCCAGCGAAGGAAGGATAGCCCGTGGCGGCAGTTATGACGACTGCATTGCCAACAGCCATCTGTCTATCCGTCGATGGTACACACCTGAGACAAGCCGCGGATATATCGGTTTTCGCGTAGCTTTCACGTTGCCGGATGACCCGATGATGCAGGTGGAAGAAGAGAAAGAGTTGCCGCTGACGAAAAAAGTGAAGGTAGGAGGCAAGAAATTGCAGTTCTATCTGGTGCCCGTTGAAGATCCGTATTATATATCGGATGAGATTACTGTGCAGTTATGGAAGAAGATGATGCGCAAGAATCCGCCGAGTAAGATTAAGAGTGTGGCAGCAGGCATGCGTCCGTCGGATCGTATGATTTTTGCGGAGCGATGCAGTCGCGAAGCGAAGGAAGTGATGCGTGTGGCGAATGCGGAGGAAATCGTAACCGCCGTACAGCAGGGGTTGATCACGACCTCTAAAGCGGACGTGAGTGAGCGCGACAAGAACAAGAGCGTGCAACAACTCCAGAAGAAGCGGAAGAACCGAAAGAAATTAACGCTACTAACAGAGTTAGTGGGTGTCAAATTGACGCAGCCGGATGATCCTGTGTTACTACAATACAAGAAGGAGAACGACGAGAGCCGCCCGCTGAGAATGGTTATTAAGGTGAATTGATTATTTTTATCTCGCTTTGCTCTCTTGATTATTGAAAAAAGGGCATTTTTTTAGAAAAAAAGAAAGAAAATCGCGTACGCGCTTGCGTATGTGATTTTTTTTTTGTAATTTTGCCGCCGGTTTTACTATATAATTAACAAACTGAATAAAAAAATCAAAAATATGCAGAAAATGCACGCACACACGAGCACGTATATTGCAAGAACAATGCTTGCTTTGATGCTCTTATTGACAACCCTTCCCTCTTGGGGTCAGTACCGTCGCCGCGGCGGATTAGCGGCCGGTGATCATTATCACTTCGGGTATGTAAGCGGTCACGTAGGATACTCAATGTTAACGATGCATGCGGTAGGAGTGATGCCGGCAGGCGACGTAGGCGGAGGTGTCGGATTCGGATACGAGTACCGCAACAGCGGACTATGGGCGAACTTCGGCTTGCAGTTGAGTTTCCATCGTTCTTCCTTGCAACGTGATCCGTATAGTACGTACACGCATAACACCGATCCCAACTACGATCCGTTCAACGATAAGAAGTATGAGCCGTATATCGGTCAAGACGTACAGGGAAAAGCTGCGTTGTTTATCTATGACGTGAATCAGACGGACAAGATAGAATGGAACTTCCTCGACATACCTATCCTAATAGGTTATTATACGCATGGTTTCCATATAGGAGCCGGTCTGAAGTTGAGTTACGCGCTAAGTGCGCGTTCCTACACACGCGGTTCATACGAATTAAAGGCAATGAATCAAGACTATTATAACTCGACCAACCCCGTTATATTCCAGAACAAGCCGGAAGTAGGTTATACTACCTATCCCATCCAGAGCAACACCCAGACTAACCGTCTGAACATTGGTGTAGGTCTCATAGGTGAGATCGGTTATGATTTACTCTCTTCCGCTCCATTTAACAGCCGTATATGTCATGTGCTGAAACTGAGTTTTTATTTCGAATACGGATTGAACAATCTGGCAAAAGGCAACGAATCGACGCTGCGTTCGATAGAGGTTAACCCATTAGATGTGCGCCAAGCGACGATCAACCCATACTTGAACACGATAGACAGCCCCTCACGCACAGTTCCTTTCTTTGCAGGTGTGAAAATAACCTATATGATCGGAGGCAGTAGGACCGCACGTTCGGGCTTCCATCACGGATGTATGTGCTATAATTAATATTTCAGATTTAAGATTTCAGAGTTAGGTTAGAATATGAAACATTATCTCTATAGAATGTTAAGCTGCGTGTTGCTGATAGCGGCAGCAGTAGTGAATGCAGACGCGAGTATCCATTACGATACTCCGATGAAGTACAAACTCTGTATGGGCGATACCATATTCATTGACGAGGTACGCGTAGTCAATGACACGATATGGTATGACACAATTGTGTCCTCTACTCCCCCGAACGCGAACGACACGTTGATACGCACGACGGTAGTGAACAAGTTCCCGACCTTTTTGAAGGTTGAGACGGAACGCCGTATCGAGCGAGGAGGCGAACCGTTTACGTGGCATGGCATAGAGATCAGCAAAGCCGGCATGTACGAGAAGATCTACAAGTCGGTACACGAGTGCGACAGTATCTACCAAGTTCGTGTACGTGAACGCGTGGAAACACACGTGACGGACACGTTGTGTTTGGGAAGTACCAAGACGTTTGGTAATCAGACACTTACAAAGCCGGGTATCTACCGTGACAGCTTGCATTATGCGGACTACGACTCGATCACTATCCTGTCGTTGATCGGTCATATGCCGGACACTATTCTGTCTAACATCCGTATTCCTGAGGGGACGCAATTCGAATGGCAAGGCGAGGTGTACGAGACGCAGGGCATCTATGACAAGGTGTTCACGGGCCGTTTCGGTTGCGACTCGCTACAGCGCTTAGTGCTGACGGTTTACCATGTCGATACGATAGACACGATGGTAGTGGTATGTCCTGGCGAGTCGTTCACATGGCATGGTCATACAGGCGGCGAGACGCATGTGTATGAGTTCCCGGGAGTAAGGGAGAACGGCGACCAAGTATGGTATCGTTTGGATCTTACCGTCAAACAGATGGTTCGCGTAGATACGACGTTTGTGATCTGCGACGACGAGACGGTCTATTTCAACAACAAGACATACGCCAACGCAGGCGAATACGACGACCAGTACACATGTGACACGCTGTACAAGGTGACGGTGATCAAACACCCGACGAAGTTACATGTACAGACGGGCATGCTGGATCGGACCAATCCGTACTACTGGCGGTATGAGTTAGACGGCGAACAGTATGTAGATACGATCCTCGTAGCCGGCACGTACGAGCACCGCACGCATGATCCGGAGACAGGATGTAACGAGATTTACCGTTTGATCTTGACGAAAGACGAGACGAGCTATCATTATGTGCTTGACACGACGATATGTGAGAACGATTATTACGAATGGCGTGGCAAGAAAGGTCTGAACCGTCAAGGTATCGGAACGACGACGCACTATTTCGACCGTTACCGTACTATCTCGGATCAGGACAGTATCTATGAGTTGATCTTGCGCGTACAACCTGTTCCGCGCACATCGGCCACGATAAAATTCTGTGGATCAATCGAATGGAACAACCAGACGATTACTGAAACGACTATTTTTGTAGATACATTAACTTCGATTCAGTATCATTGCGACTCGATTGTAACGACCATTCTGTCGAAAGGTATTCCTTTCCACAAGCACGACACGGCATCTATCCGCCCGGGTGAGACGTTAGAATGGCGTGGTCAGCTGATTACGACGGACGGTTTATACAAAGATTCCTACAAGACAGCAGCCGGTTGCGACAGTATCTACAGTATCGGCGTTGGTTTGGAGGAGGTTCCAGTAGCTACACCGACGCGTACGTGGTATGAGTCGATCTGCGAAGGAGACTTCTACCAGTGGGAGGCAGACAAACAGAAATACTTCAATTCCGGCACATATGTAGATACCGTATGGAAGAACGGAGACAGAGCACAAGGGCTTGATTCTCTGCATATTCTGCATTTGACGGTTAATAAGAAATACGAGAAATTAGAGCGTATCACGTCGCATTCTTTCCCGACGACGTACCGTGGTCACGAGTTTGCCAATCCGGGTGAGAGCTACACGTTCAATTACACGTCAGCAGGCGGTTGCGACAGTTTGATTACGGTAGTAGCCGAGTTCGAGATTTCGCAATTTGAGGAGACGGTAGTGATCTGTCCGGGCGAGACATATGTATGGGATTGGGATGGTCAAACATACAGAGAATCCGGACGTTACCACAAGACAATTACAGACGTTAACGGTAAAGACAGCGTCGAGCACATCCTGAATCTGACGGTTCGCAGTATCCCCGACACGTACATCAAGAAGACGATTTGTAAGGGCGGCAGTATTACTTTCGGCGACCAGACCTTAAGCGAGAGCGGCAATTACACGTACACGTACCATGTAGAGGGTTGCGACAGTGTTGTTCATCTGGCACTCAATGTGGTTAATCCGGACACAATCCGTTACGTGAAGAGCATGAATCCTGGCGAGAAATACACCTGGCATGGCGTGACGTATCAGGAGACGGGTATTCACTATTTCTACGGGACGAACCGCTTTGGTTGCGACTCGATAGAGATACTGCAATTAACTATCAATCATGTAGATACGATAGATACAGTAGCTGTCATCTGTCCGAATGAAGTGCCGTTCAAATGGCATAGCATCACCGCCAGTCAGAGCGGTTTATTCACGGGAACGGAAGAGCGCGCCGGCGTGACGAGTTACTACCGTTTGCAGTTACAGGTGAAGGAGATGCAGTACAAAGACACGACGTTCACTATATGTAACGACCAGACGGTGACATACATGGGCACGACGTACAACGAGAGCGGCACATTCGCCAACCAGATTGCTTGTGACACGATCGTTAATATACAGATTCTCAAGCATCCGCAGGTGGTTTATGAGAGCCGCGGAACGGTAACCGACGATCACGGCTTCTACTGGACATACTGGAAAGACGGCGTAAAACACGAGCATGAGCTGTTCAACAATGCGGGTACGTACGAGTACACGAGCGAGAATCCGGAGACGGGCTGTAACGACATCTACCGATTGATCTTGACGAAAGACGAGAACGAGTACCATTTCAAAGAGGAGCTGACGATTTGCGAAGGAGATGATTTCGAATGGCATGGTTTGGGCAACCTGAGCAGCATCGTCGGAACGAACACGTATCATGTTGATTATAAGACACATGCAGGTAAGGACAGTACGTTCGAGTTGACGCTGACGGTAATGCCGGTAGAGCGCACGGTACGTACGATCACTTTCTGCGGCGAGACGAGTTGGAAAGGCAAGAGCTATACTAACTCCGCTGTTGTTTATGACACTATCTCGATGCCGACCGGCTGTTACCGCATCGAGCGCATCAATTTGGACAAGGCACAATCGTATTATTTCACGGAGTCGAAAGAGTGGCCTCAAGGCAAGGTACTCATCTGGCATGGTCAGAACATTACGACGGACGGCGTTTATTACGACCGTCAGACGACCGTTCAAGGTTGCGACAGTATCTATGAGTTGACGGTAACAATCATCCCTGCGGCTCCCGAGAGCAACCAGTATGCGGAAGAGCTATCCGCTTGTGAAGGCGATACGATTCATTGGCGTGGCAAGGATATATGGCGTAGCGGAACGTATGTCGATACGGTTTGGGCAGACGGCAAACTGAAAGTGGATTCGATCTTCACGTTGAGTTTCACGGCATGGCCTGCTCCGAAAGACACTATCTACGAGCACTTATATACTTGTAACGACGGCGGTGTGATCCGCTATAACGGCAAAGACTACATGCAGAACGATACCGTTGTGACCAAATACCATACTATCCACGGTTGCGACAGTATCGTAAAGACCTATCTGCATTTCAACGAGGCGTTGTTCTTACGCGATACCGCGCGCGTAGCAGAGAACACTCTACCCTATGCGTGGACTCCGACAGGAACAGACACGACGATCTACTTGATGGAGCCGAAAACATACCAATTCAAGCGCAAGACGAACGGAGGATGCGAGAACGTATGGGAGTTATTCTTCGAGGTTTATCCTGTATTTATCTACCGCGACTCGGTAGCAGTCTGCGAAGGCGACCTGCCGTATTATTGGGAGAAAGGTCCTATCGAGCACCGTACAGATCCGTTGAGCGCAGAAGCAAACACGACACGCGAGGTATCGTATAGCTACACGCGCGTGGGAACAGGAGCCGACAGCGTATATATCCTGAAACTGACTATCTTACCTCAGATCAAGAAAATAGAGCAACACTATTTCTGCGAAGGTGAAGAAGTCAGCATCTATGGAAAGTCGTATCACTTGAGCGGTTCTGACGCAGTAGTACGCGACACTATTATGCGTCCTAATCCGGAGGTAGCGGGTTGCGACAGTATCATCTATTTAGAGATTTACCAAAACCCTGTGAACCGCGTGACCGAAACAGTCATCATGCATATCGGCGACACGATCTTCTGGGAAGGGGACACCATTACCGAACTGATAAGCAAGACATACACCAACACCGACGAAACAGATCCTGTCACAGGTTGCTCTATCATCAAGCAGTTACGAGTAGTAGCGGAGCAGCGAACGATAGCAACGGGATGTGAGTCAATGCTGCCGTACACCGATTGGCGTTACCCGGTACAAACAGCAGGGCTTCACACCGATACCTTAAGGGAAAATGGTTTTATCACCGGTTTCTACACCTTGGATTTACGAATCGATACCGTTCCGACGCGAACGATACGCGAGTACGTATGCGCAGGTACGCCGCGCACGATAAATAATAAGGTATATGGAGATGATCCTGCTCAGAACGGACAAATGTTCCGAGATACTATTCTCGATTGGCCAAGCTCCACCTCTGTATGCGACAGTACGATTTATTACGAGATCTACGTATCCGGTCCAACCGAGCAAACCGAGACCAAAGTGATTCGTGAAGGCGAGATGATTGAATGGGAAGGTGATACCATCACAGAGGTAGCAACCAAAACCTATAAACATATCACGTACGATCCTGTAACCAATTGTGAAATAACTCATTACCTGAATGTTATAGCAGAAGACCGATTAGTCATCAACGATTTCTGCGCACTGGATACACCGTACGTTTGGAGCTATAATAACAAGAAATATTACACCACAGGAGTTTACACCGACACGACCTACGAGAACGGCTTTATCACCCGTTTCTATACCCTTGACCTGACCGTCAAGAATCCGGAGGAGAAGACTATCTTCCTGAAGGGATGTATCGAAAAGGGCGGTGTTACGTTCTTGGACAAGGTGTATCTGAACGATACAATTGTCAGCGACACATTGAATTGCGACACGGTCTATACGATTCATGTCAATATACATCGCGCCGAAACGGTATATCTCAATGATACAATCTGCGAGAACGACCTGCCTTATATCTTAGGTCGTCAGAATCCGGATACCATCTGGACGGAAGATGCGAACCCGTATTACCACTCAGACACCACCGCTTACGGATGTGACTCGACGGTAGTATTGACCCTGCATATTACCCCGACACTCGGCAAGAATGACTCCACCTTCATCTGCGAGGACGAGATAGCCGAGCATCCGGTAGTATTGGGCAACCTGACTAACCCGTGGTTTGATACCAAAGAAGGCGGTAAATACCACGGTAAATGGGAAGGCAAATGGACGGGTGTCAAGTACACAACAGACACTATCGTATGGGATTGCAACCATGAGTATTTCCATCATATTATCGTTCGTCCCCGTCAGAAGACTATACCGGAAGTTGAGTATAGCATCTGTAGAGGCGACTCCGTTCAACCGTTCTGGCCGCACAACCCGATTTGGGTGAAGACCGATACCGTCATTTATGACACGATACCGAACATCAATCCGTTCGAGGACATCAAACATGGCGGAACTGTTCATAACGATCGCGCATATGTATGCGACAGCATCACAAAGTGGACTTTCCATCTGACGGATACCGTTCATGAACACCTCTTTAAACATATTCGCGAAGGCGAGACCTATGTCTTCAACGACAGTATCCTTGCCACCACAGGCGTTTACGACTCTATCGGTAACTACACTACGATGGATTCGGCGCACAACTACTGCAAAGCATACTATCATTTGCACCTGACGGTTCATCCGGTATATCGTATGATTGATACGCTTGAGCTCTGCGAGCGGGCGTATAAAGAAGTCGCTTACGAGATGACGACTGCGGACGACTCGACATACACGTTCAAGTTCACAACTCCGGAGAAAGACACCGCGATCCTTGTGCTGAAAGACTCGTTGATGCACCCGTCATATCAACATTACGACCACTACTACACCTTGGTAGTATTCTATCGTCAGGAGTACTTCACGCAGTTGTACGACACGATATGCGAAGGCGACTCCCTGCGGTTCGATATCCATCACCGCAACAATACATTGGAACAACGGTTCTTGAAAGTCAAAGGTATTTACTACGATACGATCCCGGCATTGAACGGTTGCGACAGTATCATCCAATTGTACTTTGAGACCCGCGACAGTATCCCAACAACCTATTTGGAGAAGACTGTTTCTGATCGTGAGTTGCCGTATATTTGGACCAACTCATGGTACGAAGAAAACGTTCGTCAAGACTCCACGATGGAGCTTCGCGAAACCGGTATCTATCAAATCACGATGCCGAACCTACATGGTTGCGACAGTACGATCGTCATGCACTTCACCGTTCATCAGACGCACGTCTTCCGCGACACGATCACGGTCTGCGCTCCGGTGAACAGAACGCTGTCTCATATATGGGATTTCGAGCCAAACTACGAGCAGTTCTTCACCGTTCCGGATCACGATGTAGATACCACGTACGAAGACACACTGGTGACTCGCATCATCAACGACAGTATTTATCATTTGTATGTACACTACCACGTAGAGGATTCGACGATTATTAATGCCACTATCTGCGAAGGCGACTCGATGCGATTCGGTCTGTCACGACTGAATATGCCACGTTTCCTCAAAACTCCGGGCACTTATCGCGATACGCTGGTACGTCATGACAATAGTTGCGACAGCATCATCGTACTGCGACTCAATGTCTATCCGCGTTACTTCAACGACTCGACCAAACACATCGCAGATGTTGACACGCCATATGTATGGATCCATAAGCAAGGCGGACAAGAGATAGCACGCGACTCGCTATACACCCCGGGTAATTATGAATATATCTATAAGAGCCAATTCGGATGCGACAGCATAGACAGTTTACATCTCTTTATCCACAAGACCTATCACATACACGACGATACCATCAACATCTGTTACAGCGAGACACCGTTCACATGGCGAGAGTTGAACAACATCACAGAGACAGGCAATTACGAGAACCGCAGACAGACCACCGAGGGTTACGATAGTATCTATTACGTACATATCAATGTTTGGAAGCAGGTTTATGACACAATTCAAGCATCCATCTGCGAAGGCGACTCGATGCGCTGGGGTCTTACTAAGACCAACAAACCGCGATTCGTTTACAACGCAGGTCTGTACAATGATACGCTTGTTTCCAGCCGTGGTTGCGACAGTATCCTCGTGCTGAATCTCAATATTTTCCCGCGTTACTTCAACGATTCGACCAAACACATCGCTGATGTAGATACGCCGTACGTATGGATTCACAGACAAGGCGGACAGGAGATCGCACGCGATTCGTTGTATGCAGCAGGAAGATACGGATACCGCTACGAGTCATCGTTTGGTTGCGACAGTATTGACAGCCTAACTCTTGTTATTCATCCGACCTATCTGTTCAAAGACACCGTCACCATCTGTTACGACCAGACGCCGTACACATGGTACAACGCCGATCAGACACAGATATTCCAAGAAGGTATTTACGAGACAGGCACCTATATCAAACGTCTCCAGACGCATGACCTATATGATAGCACGTACGTACGCTACGTACGCGTGATACCGGTTATCCATGATACCATTCGTCATGCGATGTGCGAAGGAACAGACTACTTGTTCAACGGTGTACGCTATTCTGAAGGAGGCTCTTATACTGACACACTCGTTTCCTACTACGGTTGTGACAGTATCGTGACCTTGATCCTGACTGTCAATAAACCCGTTTATGTACGTATCCCTGCAGATATCTACGAAGGCGAGAGTTATCTGTTCTACGGTCAGCCGTACACCACTTCGGGAACCTATCGTCATTACAGTCTGACACCGGAAGGATGCGATTCGATTGCAGAACTGTTCCTTACCGTTCATCCGCAGATAGACACGACAGTGACCATCTGTAAGAGCGAGTTGCCATACACATGGGTTCATAAATGGAGCGGACAGGAACGACTACTCTACTCGCCGGGTATCTACCGAGACGACACGACCGTAGTCAATGACCAACGCACCTTCTACACCTTACAACTCGTAGTCAACGAACCGCTATACGACACTATCCGCGCTTCGATCTGTCAAGAAGAGAATGACTTCTACGAGTTCCATGGACAGCGATTGACTACCACCGGTATTTACCGCGACACCATAACAGCCTCTAACGGATGCGACAGCATCACCACCTTATACCTCACGGTGAACAAGCCGTACTACAACTACATTGAGCGTCACATCGTGGAAGGTCAATCGGTAGAAGTACTCGGCAAAACCTATAGCAACGACACTCTGGCAACGTTCAAAGGACTGACACCTGCCGGTTGCGACAGCATCACAGACATACGTATCATCATGCATCCGCTGGTTGACACGACCGTTATCGTCTGCTCGAATGATCTGCCTTATCGCTGGATTAATAAGTGGAACGGTCAGGAGACCCTCCTCTATGCAGCAGGTCTTTACCGCAACGATACCACGATGGTAAACGGCAAGCCGATGTACTACGGATTGCAACTCATTATTAACGATCCTATTCACGACACGATCCGTCATGCTATGTGCGAGGGAGCAAGTTATGAGTTCAAAGGTAACACCTATTACAAGGCAGGCATCTATCGCGACACACTGACAGCTACGAATGGTTGCGACAGTATCGTTACTTTGATCTTGACCGTTAACAAACCATACTACAACATCATCCGCGAGACGATCCTCGAAGGTAACTCGGTTAAGTTCTACGGCGATACCTACAACACCTCCGGCACGTACACACACTATGCACGTACGCCGGAAGGATGTGATAGCACGACGATTCTCGAATTGACCGTACACCAGTTGGTAGATACCGTTGTTACTATCTGTTCGACCGAGTTGCCGTACGTTTGGAAGAATAAGTGGAGTGGTTTGACCGAGACTCTCTACAAAGAGGGAACCTATCGCAATGATACCTCCATGAACGGAGAACGTTACTTCTACGGATTGAAGCTCGTAGTCAACCATCCGACATATGACACGATTCGTCACACGATGTGCGAAGGTGACTTCTATATCTTCAAGGGTAAGCCGGTTTACGAGGCGGGCATCTATCGTGACACGCTCACTGCGGCTAATGGTTGTGACAGCATCGTTAGCTATCTCATCACGGTGAACAAGCCGTACTACAACTACCGCATTGAGCATGTGCTTGAAGGTGACTCAGTACAGTTCTTCAACGAATGGTATAAGGAAACCGGTACGTACACGCATTATGGTCAGAAGATTGGAGGCTGCGATAGCACCACCGTATTGCAACTCGTCGTTCATCAACTCGTGGATACCGTAGTGACCGTCTGCTCGACTGATCTGCCGTACACATGGGTGAACAAATGGACGGGTAGCACTACCCTCCTCTACTCAGCCGGTACATATCGCGACGACACAACGTTCGTCAACGGAGAACGGATGTTCTATGGTCTCCAACTGAACATACGTCAGCCGAGCGATACCACGATCTATCGTGAGATCTGCGAGGGCAGCAGTTATTCGTTCAACGGACGTGACCTCACGGTAGGCGGCGAATACCGCGACACGCTCATCAATGCAATCGGTTGCGACAGTGTGATCATCCTCAACCTCAATGTACTCAAGACCTATCATAATGTGGTTTATCATTCGATCTTCGAAGGTGATTCGGTAGAATTCCAAGGCAAGTACTACAAGACAGCCGGCAATTATCCGTTCTTCTTCACGAGCTCGTATGGTTGCGATAGTATCATTGAGTTGCAGCTGACAGTTAACCGCCTCTTCGATGATTCCGTATCCATCTGTGCAAACGACCTGCCCTACGTATGGAACGGAAAGACTATCTATGAGTCCGGTATCTATCGTGACACCGTTGTTAACACTGAAGGCAAACAGACGCCTATCGGACTGAAGGTAACCGTACTGCCTATTGCCCATGCACCGGAGGCAATCGTAGTTACTATCTGCGAGGGAGACTCCTACAAGTTCGGTAACTCGATGCTGAGCGCACAGGGCACGTACTACGACACGCTCGTTGCCGTTAATGGTTGCGACAGTATCGTCATGCTGGCTCTCCAAGTAATGCCGTCCAAGCATCTGGTAGATAACAAGACTATCTTCGAGGGCGATACAGTCATGTTCTACGGAGACACATTGAGGACATCGGGTATCTATACGCACAATGACACGACGGAGTATGGATGTACTAACACGCATCAACTCGTACTCACCGTACTCAAAGAAGCAAGAATGGATACAACTGCATACGTATGCGGAAATGAGCTGCCGTTCATCTGGCATGGATACGAGTTCAACGAAACGGGTGACTATGAAGTACCGACCTCATGGACCGATTCCTCACGCGTCGTAACTACCTTGCACTTGTTCGTACGTGAAGCTCCGTATAAAGAGTTGAATATCTCCTTGTGCTACGGAAACATGCTGATCGTTAACAAAGACACCATCAAAAAGAGCGGTACGTATGACTACATCGTTCCTACTCCGTTAGGTTGCGACTCTACGATCCGCTATATCGTAAGCGTTCATAACCGATTCGAACGCTGGGATACAGCTCATATATCCGATCAGCAGTCGTACGACTTCCCTGATGACAATGGTTCAATGCGCCATCTGACAATCCCGGGTGACTACGAATACACAGGAAAGACATATGAAACGGCTTGCGATAGTATTATCCACCTCCACTTGGTTGTTCATCCGTCGTATTACTTCAAAGATTCGATTGACATCTGTAAATCCGATTCGAATTATCCATACGTTTGGAAAGACGGTAAGGATTCTATTATCGCGACGATCTACGAAACCGGCACTTACTTCAACAAGCATCTGACTGCACGTTATGGCTTCGATAGTATCTACGAGTTGAAGGTATCGGTTTATGATTCCTATCTAATTGAGGAGAAATACGAATTAGGAGTCAACGAGCATTTGTTGATCCACGAAATGGATATCTCTAAGCCGGGTATCTACTTTGACAGCCTATACTCTTCGCATGGATGCGACTCCATTTACCGCATTGTGGTGAACCCCAAACGTGTAAAAGAGTACACCTGGACCAAGACCATCTGTCAAGGCGATTATATTGAATTGCCGGATGGCTCGAAGAAAACCATTACCGGTAATTATACCTATTACTCTGAGGATAGAGAAACTATTATTCACCTGAGTCTTACCGTTGTTCCGGTGAACTATACAGAGAAACGCATCGTCATCGCAGAGTCAGCACTGATCCAATACCCATGCGAAAGTGGCACATGCAATTCGTACCTCTACGAAGGAACTCTGTATAAAAACCTGAACTTAGGTAACAATATCTTTGAAGAACGTACGGCAAGCGGCACGATGTGTGATAATATCAAACGGCTTATCATCTGTGTCACGAAGCATGTGTCCGAATGGACTCCGATGGCTCTCTGCCCGGGTTCACCGATTAAGATTGATGACAAGGTGATCACCGTATCCGGACTATACACCTTTGAGCGACGTTCGAAAATGACCGGTGAGATAGATAGTCTCTGGCGGGTAGAGGTATATGATGCTCCTGCATATGAGTTTGACGAGACCCATGTTATCTGTGACGGTGATACACTCCGTTACGGTAACAAGATCGTTACTCGTGGAGGTAGGCAAGATGTGGTACTTAAGACGGTTGAAGGTTGTGATAGTATTTACCACCTCAACATAACGGTTAACCCATCATACCATATCGATACGTTTGCTACTATCTTCGATTATCAGAGCTTCACATGGTCTGAGAATCATAAGACGTACAAAACCGAAGGTATATATGAAAAGAGTTATCCGACAATCAATGATTGTGATAGTACTTACCAACTCCATTTGACCGTTATACCTACCATCCGTCAAAACACGATTGATACGATCTGTATCGGTCAAGAGTATATTTGGCGAGGCGACACAATACGCGAGGCAGGTTATTACACGGATACAGTAGCAGAAAAAGAGGCACTCCGCTCCGCTATCTATACGCTGAACCTCACCGTTCTCCGTCCTACTAATATAACGTATGCAGATGTAGGAGAAGTATGTGCAGATGGAGAAAGCTTCGACATCCATTTCACCTACTCGGGTGCTAAGCCCTCTGCATATAGCGTTTACTTCAACCAGTTAGCTAAGAACGAAGGCTTCCGCGATATTATCAACGAGCCGTTCAAGGGAGAAGAACGCGTTGCGCATGTTACTATGCCGGTGAAGACGGAGGTAGTTTATCAAGGTCATACCAACTATGTCAGACCGAATCGCTACTCTCTCCGCCTGGTATTGGATAACGGTGTTTGCGGAGTCAGTCGTTCGGATAGTCTGACACTGCTTGTAAAGTACCCGAACTGGATTATTGAGCAGAACTGGAATGATATAGTTGCTCCGCTGCGCAAAGAGTTGAATGGAGGATATGAGTTCACACAAACGAACTGGTACATCAATGGTACACTACAACCTAATAATGGTCTGGGTTACCTGCACAGCAGCAAGTTGCGTATCGGTGATGAAGTGGTGATGGAAGCAACACGTAAGGGTGAGAGCTTCGCCATCAAGACTTGTCCGTTGGTCATCACGGAAGCTAAGCCGGATGCACTGCCGAATCCGATCATCGTTTATCCGACCCAGGCTCCACGTCATATGCCGGTCATCACGATCGAGGCGCCAAGAGGAGGTCAGTACGCTATCTATTCATCTACCGGTTCGCTGCTGAGCGAAGGAAAGATGGAAGAAGGTACAACACAAGTGAAACTTCCGAGCGTATGTGGTATATACTTCATCCATACCTCTCAAGGCAAGGATACGGAGACGCACAAAGTGCTACTCTACTAAACAACAAGCCCCGCGAATCAATCGCGGGGCTTATTGTTTAAACTGGGTCGATGATTGTTGGTGGTTTACTTAACTATCAATCGTCTTCTTCCAGAAAACGGACGTGATGTCTTTCCATTCGCTTTCAACGCGTTTATAAAGACGCTGGTTTGTCTTCTCGCTTTTCAGTCCGCCAAGTGCTTCTATATACGGACCGAGTTTGACATAGTCAAACGCTTGCTCGTCTTGGGGCATATTCATGCGCCCGCTATACCATGCTGTCTTTAATCTTGAATCATGAATATAATTTCCCCATTGGGCTACTTTTGCGGGTTCTGCATCTCCGCCCATGAAAGCGACACAGGTGATCATCTTCCCGTAACGGGCGATGAGTCCATCCATGAGTTCTTCCGTCAGCTCCTCTCCTATATCCTCCGCTAAATGGGGACTATGACATCCCGGGCAGTGACAAGGGCAATTAGAGAGATTAAGGGCGAGTGTTACCTCGCCCGGAATCTCTTGAAAGACTATGTCGTATGAAACTACTTTCAGCATTGCGGTGCTTTCTGCTTCTCTGCGTAATAACGCTGAGCTGCCTCTTTCTGGCGTGCTTCGGAGAAGTTGGAAACGCGTTTCATGTATCCGATGACACGAGTCAGGTAATCCACGTTCTTCGAATGGCAATGCGGGCACTCTTTCAAATAACGCTTGTCAATATGACCGCAGTCATTACAAATGGTGTTCGGGATATTGAAGGTGAAATAGTTACATCCCTCAATTGCCGCAACGCGGAGGAGTTGGCGGTATTGTTCCTGTGAGAGGTGCTCCTCTAAGTTGCAATGCAGGGCAGAACCACCTGTTAAGTGCTCAATATATTTCTTGCCGTGGAGACGGAAACGATCCAGCACATTCAGGCTCTTATCCTCTACGATATAGAAATAGCTGTTGTAGCAGTCACGCGGTACTACATAACCGTCCTCACGGTCCCATTTAGCATGTTTAACACCCACGTTCTCTGCCGGAATCATCTCACAGTTGAACATCACATCTTTCGTGCGATACTCTTTATTCTTCTTCTCGATGATACCGAGCAACTCCTGCACGAAATGCGCATACTCGGGGGTGTCTTTGATTTCCAGGCCGAGGAACTCAGCTGCTTCTACGAGACCATTGACACCGATGGTGAGATACTGACGACCGATATTGATGTATCCAGCGTCGAAGAGCGGCAACATGCCTTTTTCCTGCAGCGATTTGAGGTTCTCGTTGTAAGCCAATTGCACCTTGTGCATCAGATCCACTACATCTTCTACATAAGCCTGATAGGGGATGTTGTTCCGTACGGCATATTGGATAGCACGGTTGAGGTTGATGGTCAATACGGATTTGGAACCCGTGGAGATACCACCTGCTCCCAGGGTGTAGCTGAAGCTGTTGTCGGTAATCGCGTTACGCAGACGGCAGCAACTGGAGAGGCTGTCGGCATTGTCCGAAACGTACGTGAAGAAGGAGTGCCCTTTGGCGTACATCTCAGCCGTGAAATCGCCGTATTCCTTATCCTTGATATCGCCGTTCTCCGCCAAGAGCGCCATCGTTTCCACTGGGAACGTGAGGACGCAACGCGTACGCTCTTCGTTGAACCAATTCATGAAACGGCGTTGCAGCCAATCCAGACTCTCCCAATGAGGCGCCTCGCCGTTCGGGAAACGGAAATTATCAAAGAGGGATTTGAAATAATAACGGTCGTAGTAACTGATGTTCCAGAAAACCGATTGGAAATTACGCGCACCCGATGGCTGGTTCAAGCTATAAACGACTTGCTGGAAACAATCCGTGATCACCTTGTCAATCGTACGGCGTTTCTTACTCAGATCCACCACTTCGTCCGCACGCTTGTAATAGTCCTCACCGTATTCCTGCTCGATGAAATAGTTCATATACATAAGGAACTCTGGCGTAGCGCACGCGCCTGAGAGCATGGAGGAAACCATGAAGACCATGTTGATGAATCCGCCGCAGAACGATTTGAGGTTGTGAGGAGGCGTTGCGTTACCGCCGATGCTCTTCGTTCCACCAATCAACCACGGGTACATTGTGATGGATGCACAGTAGTTGGCGAGGTTGGTCTCGTCGTTCTTGTAGATGAAATGCTGGTTCAAGAGGCTCATATAGCGATCGCTCAACTCCTTGCCGTACATCTCTTTAATGCGCTCGGTCAACAGACGACGGTTCAAACGAATGAAACCTTGCTTCGGCAGTTCGCCGATCAGCGTAGCGATGTTCTTGTGTTCCACGTTCGCATTCGCGTCAAACTTACTTCCTTCTGCCGCATTGGATGCCTGCACATAGTTCATCATAAAGTCCAAACGACGCTGTGTGTCACGGTCCTCGGAGTGTCCCTGACGATAGAGAATGAAAGCTTTTGCCACCTGATAGTAACCTTCTGCCATCAGCGCAACCTCTACTTGATTCTGGATCTCCTCCACCGTTACATCGTTACGCACACGTAAATGGGACAGGATAGCACCTAATGTCTCTTCTGTAGCGAAAGCGCCAACAGCTAAGAATGCCTTCGCAATCGCATTCTTGATCTTGTCAATGGTAAAAAGTTCTTTTTTACCGTCTCGTTTAATAATGTGTGTTTCCATAAATATATATATGTATTTTTCGTAGTTTACGTAGTTTTCGTAATATGCTTTTGAGAGATGTTCGTTATTATGGTGAAAATCGAGTGCAAAGGTACTACAAATTTTTTTAATGTGCAAATTTTTTGACAATTATTTTAAAGAAAAATTTAAAAAGTTTTCCAAAACAAAAATGCAAATGACTTATTTTCAGCCATTTGCATTTTTTATAAACGCAAAAAGTTTTCCAAAACAAAAATTTGTCAATAAACCATGTTGCCCGTAATGGTAAACTTTCTATCTTGTTGAATAATAAGGATTTGCCCGTTATGGAGCACTTTTCGGGGCTTCAAATCATCCATTTGAGCATCTTCCAAAGCCTGGTAGCCATCGGGATACAAGACCGCCTTAACCGTCCTACCATAGGAGTTCTGACCCTCAATAATAATGACACCGTCTTCACGAACCGTGACACTGCCGGTTACAAGCAACCAAAGCTGATTAGGATAATACGTACCTCCATCATTCACGAGCGTTCCGGCAAAAGAAGGCGTCATACCTCCCTCTTGTGCGCCGGAGCTGGCATTGACCGTATAATCGGCTTGCGTATAATCAATCGGATAAACGCCTGCTCCAAACTGCTCCACACCCGGTCGTGTCCAGAACTACAAATACACCATCCGCATATTCACTATATCGTATGCTGTCAAGACGGCATAGCCGTTGACAAGGTTATCCAAATTAAGATCATAAGTTGTGAAATGATGCTCGAAATTCTCATCAGAAGTGTCATACTCCAGATGTTGCTTGGTCGGATCAAGCGGAGCGGGAATCGTTCCCGTCCAATTCCATGTATAATCATTCTCGTCCACCACTTGTACCACAATCGTCGCCGATCCGTCCTCTGCAAAGGTTTTCACAAAAGAGACGGTCTTATACTGAATACAGGGTTGGAACTGATAGTACCCTACCGAATAAGTGAGGTTCATATCCAAGGTCGTGTACGTCACTCCCGCTTCTATATCCTCTTCGCCTTCAGCCAACGGAAAATCAAAGACAAAAGCAAAACGGGGATCATTCGTTTCAAATCCATACTGAATCTCTCCTTTATAGCGGGTAACAACCACCGTATCGGCAGTAAACGTACCGCCTTTCGGCATCTCAGGAATAGCCGTCTCGTCGTATAGGAGGATATACGTATCTCCATTTTGATCCGTCACCTCCGCGTCAATACGGATCTTGCCTGCCTCATTTACCGTCACCGTGAAAGAAGCGGACGTGTACATCGCATACGTATAGGTAGCCTGCTCAATCCAGTAGGAGTATTGGTTCATGTCAGTGAGCGTATAGGTCTTACCGTACTCCACATCCTCTGCTCCGACAGGCAGGTTCTCAATCGGGAAGATATACATGCGGGACATGTTTTCGTTTAGCAACTGATAAGTAACGCCGGTACTTTGCACATCCTTCCGGTACATGGAAACGTTCACATTCGTCGTTTCCGCCCAAATAGTGAGCGAAACGAGAAGAGAAGTCAAAAGTGATAAAATTTTTCTCATAGATAAAACATTTTTAATCATTTGCGGGTACAAAGGTACGAAAAAAAAATGACATACACAAGAGTGCATGCCATTTTTCGATAGTTTATTGGGGTTATTTCACCTGAATACCGTTCACATTGAAGCGCACGTTACCCTTTTCGATGAAGAGCTGACCATTGAGGAGTACTTTATTGGCTTTCACCGCCGCATCAACATGATCGATAGCGGTCTCTTCTCCGATTGAGAATGCGTAGATTGCAGCCGGAGTAGTCACACCGCCGTTTGCGCCCCAAACAATGAGTACATAATTGCCATCTTCGGTCAAGCCGGCAGCTGCAAAATCAATCGTGTACTCACCCGGATAGGCTTTTGCATCGCCATTCTTCTCATAGAAATAGGCAGCTACTGAATCCGCATCATTATTAAAATACTGCGCATACTGATCCGCTGTGAGAATAGTCAGATCCCACGGATCCGTATTATTGGACGGGACAACCGTGATACCGCCGGAAACAGGGTCAAAGGTGAAAGTCATATCTGACGGCACAACCTCCCTTTTCGGCATAACAAACGATACAGAATCAACCGGATCCGCCTTACCTCCATTGCATCCATAAGCGATGAAGATCATCTCACCTGCGGAATAAGAGAAGTTCTCAAAGAGGAACTCATACTTGCCGGATTTAGCATCCTCATCTCCATAGTAATCATATGCTGCTTGCGCCAATTCCTTGATGTCTCCGTAGTAATGGGAATCCAGATCCTCCGGAGAGATGACATACCAATCCCATTTGCCGTCCTCAGAGGGGGTGACAATAATCGAAGAATCGGTTACCTGGATAGCTAAAGTCATTGTAGAAGGAGCAACCGGTGCATTTCCCTGGCACGACAATTCGAGGGTGAAGATCACCTGATTTGCCGGATTATTCGGGTCAGCACAGTTGAGCGTACCGCTAACGAGGTATGCGCCCGCCAGCTCACTGTAAGCAACAGAGAAATTAGCATCTTCGATGTCATACTCTACCCCGCCAAAGAGCACATAACTCAAACTATAGAAAGTAATCAAATCATCTATTGTAAAACTACCTTCCAGCGAACTGCTATAGAAAAACAGACTAACCAAAGAAGTACTATCTGCACTTGCCGCCTCAATCTGCGAATAAGAAGAACCCTCCACTGCTATACCTTTGAGCGTGAGCGTCTGATAACTGATCTCCGGAGCTGCCTGCGAATAGGATAGATTCCATGTATTGCCCTTCGTGTCCACCACTACAGCCGATACGGCGAAAGAACCGTCCGCAGCATCCGTACGGGTGAAAGATGCAGAAGCATAATTAACATACTCTTGATTCACATAATCTGCTCCTTTTGAGTACTCTGCATCCATATCCGCCAAAGTATAAGTCTTGCCGGACACCAGACTCGATTGACCGGAAGGAAGGAGAATATCAAAATAGAATATATAATCCTCATTGGCATCGTTCATGCTGATATACATATCGCTATAGGACGAGGAGTATTCAAAACTTGCCTTAGTCATTGTCAGGTTGTAGGTCTGCGGTACAAAAGCTTCACCTGAATACGAAAAATTAAAGATGTCACCGTTCTTGTCTGTAGCAGAAGCTACGATCGTATAACTACCATCAACGGCAACGGTCTTGGTAAACGAAGCTGCGGTAAAAGGTGTTCCGTTCTCTGTATCGCTGACATAGACCCACTCGCTGTAATCCGAAATCATATCACTTAATGAGTACGTCTTACCGGACTCTACATCCTCCTGACCTTCAGCACAAATAATATCGAAACAATAGGCGATACTCTTGTTCTCGTTATAGAGAACATAATAGATGTCATTGTCCTCTTTATAGAAATTCGATGTGACCTTGCTGACTACTACATCGGTTGTAGTTTGTTTGGCTTTCGGAGCCTTGGCTACTGGTTTACTGACGGAAAACTGCTTAAAAAACTGTTTTCTGTCGGTGATCTTAACCGGAGCAATCGTTTTGACTCCGGAGGGTTTTTCTACCTTAACCGCCGCTAATTTATCGGGCTGAGCTGTCGGTTTAAAAGACTTGAACTGAGGGGCAGCCGTGGTAGTCAACACCAATGCAGCTGCACAAAAAAGAAGGAAAAATTTCTTCTTAGCCAAAATGGCACGATTAATTCTGTAAAAATTCTTCATAACTTACGTGAGTTTAGTTAATAATGTTAGTTATTTTGTTGTTTTAGTTTCAATTTGAAATAAAACGGCGCAAAATTACATCAAATTAACAACATATGCAAACTTTTTCTTACAAAACGCATATAATTCTATTTTTTGTTAACCGTACTTTACAAAAATTACGGTCAAATATTTGCATATGTCAAAAAAAAGCAGTACCTTTGCAGCCAAAATCGATCCATTATAAGCTATTTAAAGATACAAAAACATATGAAAAAATTCTTTACCTTATTCTTTATTGCGCTCGTATGCGCATACGCGCAAGCGCAAACACGCTACGTAGGCGGAGACATCTCTATGCTGCCGCAGTATGAAAAATACAACCGGCCTTATCGGAATGTTTACGGCACCAAGATTCAAGACATGATTCCATTCTTCATAAATGACTGCGGATGGAACATGTTCCGCGTGCGCATTTTCGTCAATCCCAAGCAGAAAGCGAAAGGAGAAACGGATTATGCCGTATGTCAGGACTTGACGTACGTAACGACATTGGGTAAGCGCATCAAGGCTGCCGGAGCTTATTTCATGCTCGATTTTCATTATTCGGACGAATGGGTGGATGCAACGCATATCCAACCGCCTGTTGCATGGAAAGGTCTGTCAGAAGATATAATGGCGGATTCGATTGGACGATACACACGGGAGGTATTACAGACGCTCAAAGACTCCGGTGCTACCCCGGATTTGGTGCAGGTGGGTAATGAGATCATGTATGGTCTTTGCGGGATCAAAGTAGCGCCATACGACCACGCCGGCGACAACTGGACAGGTTATTTGAAACTCCTTCGCGCCGGTTGTAACGCTGTGCGCGAAGAGTGCCCCAACGCACAGATCATCATTCATACCGACCGTCCCACTAACCGCAGTTATGATTTCTATTACTATAACAAACTGATTCAAGGAGGCGTGGATTTTGACGTGATTGGTCTGAGTTACTATCCTTTCTGGCACGCAGGCATGAAGCCTACCGCCTATAGTACAGGAGCAGATGTAATGCAACCACTGGTTACTGCCATTAATTATCTGGCATCCAAATTCCCTTCCAAACGGGTGCAGATAGTGGAGTTTGCTTATAACTACCAATATTGGCCTACAAGCGGCGTCATTAATGAAATACGCTACGTTTGGCCTTGCCCGGACGGAAAAAGCACAGATGCCAATGGACAATATAACTTCGTAAAGGATTTTGTAGATAACCTCAAACCGCTGGAGAACCTGGACGGAATCTGTTATTGGTTTCCGGAAGAAGCCGGAAACGGCGACAAAGAGGAAGTGGTTATCAGCGGATGGATCAACCGTGGTTTTTGGAAACCCGAAGCAGGCACGCAAGGGCATGCCATCATCAAGACCGCATCGGCCTCAGCCGGCCGCACACCGGAAGATGTCTGCGCGCCGTATTACATGAAAAACTTCTACAATGAAACAAGCGATATAGAAACCGTCAACCTTCCTTCTGATATACCGTGCCGAAAGATTCTGAGAGAAGGTCAGCTTCTAATACTTCGTCCCGACGGCTCTCTTTATGGTCCTGACGGTAACCGGCGATAAGGAACATCACGATCGACAATCCGAAGTACACAAGCGTCAATCCCCATAACGCCATATACTCCGTGCGGGTCTGCCAAAGGGTAGCACCCATGGAGTTGATATGTATGAACCCGTTCGCCGCCCAGGTATACGGAATACAGTACGATACCACGCGCCATCCCATCGGGATCATCTCTTTCGGCCATGATATACCGGCGATGAAGAGGAAGATAAGCGAGGTTGAGATCAGCAGCACAAAACCCGCTTCACGGTTGCGGATAAAGAAACCGACGCATATCGACATGAAGATCACCGACAGAATGAAAGGTACGTTAAAACTCAGTATATCGATGATGTTTCCTACGTGCGGCAGGTCGAACAAGCGAGGCAGGAAACCCAGTAATATAGCGGCCAAAGCGTAGTAAATAAGGAAATACGCGGCACCACGACCGATAATCGTTCGGAATGCCGAATAACCGCGCTTACGACCCGGCAAACGATACAACTCCTTGCGCTCCTCGCGTACTGTTCCCGCTAACATACAGATGCCGAAGAACAAGGTCTGATGCAGCACCATCACCAGCACTGCCGGCACAAGGAAGGAGCCATATCCGCCCGTGGGAGAAAAGAGGGTAGTAGCCGTATAAGGCGAGGCTTGCACCAGTTCCCAGGAGAACTCCTTGCTATAGCCCATTTTCTCGTACCGGTCGATCTGTATATTCTGCATCGTCTCCAGCATCACCATGTTACAACTCAGATAGATCCCCTTCATATAGAGGAACGAGGACATATCGCAGTAAAGCGACAGATGCGCCTGACCCAGCGGATCCGCCAACTGACGCGCATAGTCACGCGGGAAATAGATGATACCGTGCACTTTCTGGTCGCGCAGCAGATCCTCCGCTTCGTCCATGGAGGTGCAGGTGTATAGCAACTTCACGTCCGGCGTGGCGTTCAACTTATGCAGGAACGAACGGCTCTCCGGCGAATTGCTCAGATCCACTACCGCCACAGGGATATTGGTGATCTGCTCGTTCCAATACATCGCTTTGTACAGGAACGGATACACCAACGTGGCTACAAAGAATATAAGAATCACACCCGCGTCGTGGAAGATACGGTAGAGTTCATTCGTGAAGATGGAACCCGATTCCTGCAGTCGCAGCCAATGTAGATATAGATAGCGCCACATAGACAAGTCTTATTTAAGTCGGTAGTTCTGATAGATCAATGCATGGTGCAGACGGGGAGCAACGGCCAGCGCAGCTACGGTAAAGGCCGCCAGCGCCAAGGCATGCGGCGTACTGTTGATCGATGGCGCACCTAACAACGCATCATTCACATAGATTAGGTAATAATGTCGCAGCGGCTCCAGATAACTCAAGGCGCGCACGAAAGGCAGCATCGCCATATTCGGATACGTAAAACCGGACAATGAGAAACCCAACATTGCGTACAATGCTCCCACAGACAGCGCATCGCGCAAGACAGGGATACATCCGAGTATCACAATACCCATAACCTCCATTGCCATAATGAACAGCAGCAGACCCAGCAGCAAACGCGTGTGACTGCCCTGCACCGGAAAATCCGCAATGTTATAGAGGATGATATGGCATGCGATACCCAGCGTCTGGTAGATAATCGTATACGGAATCAACTTACCGATCATCGCTACCGTGTAGTTCTCGCCCGCCAACTTCAACCATTCGCGTGAGGTGCGGTTCTTCAACTCCGTTCCGATCGAGTATATCGTCAGCATCAGCGCAATCAGACCGATGATACCCGGCATGATGGTGCTCACCAGATACACCGTGTAGTTTCCCCATGGGTTGGATAACATATGCGCCTGCACCACGAGAGGCTGGATACGCTTCATGATCACCTCGTCCGGCATTCCTTTCTTACGCAGCACCTCGCGTTGGAATGCACCTGCCACCAGATTCGATACCGTCAGCATCTGCTTGTACGCCGTGTTGCCGCCCAAGGTATAGGCATTGGTGATATAGAAGTCCATACGCGGACGTTTGAACGATGCGATATCGCGGTAGAATCCTTCGGGAACGATGAAGATGCCGTATATCTTTCCCTGCTGCATCGCCTCGCGCGCCTCAGGGAACGAGTTGGTAATCATCTTCACGTCTACGGACGGCGTTGCTTGCATCTCATGGATCAGTCGGCGGGAGATAGAGGTCTGGTCCAGATCCACTACCGCTACCGGCATGTCCTCCGCCACACCGCCTTCCATCAGCGTCATGAAGAAGAACATCGATACCATGACCGCCCCTACGGACGATGTCAGGTATAGCGGACGGGAGAGGATCGTTTTCACCTCCCGAAGTAACACGTGCCAAATATTAATGAAAATCTCTTTCAATCCTCAATCTCCAATCCCTAAATCCTCTTTCATCACAATCGCCGTCATACCCGGACGAACGCCGTCTATCTGCGCCATCGGACGACATTTCACGTCGAACGTACGCACGTCGTAACCGCCGTTCTGACGGGTGCTGCGCCATGTGGCGTAGGTTCCCATCGCTTTCACATGGGTCACGATAACAGGGAAGCGCTTCTCGTCGCCTAAGGCCGGGATCTTAATCGTCACCTGCGAACCCGGTTGGAAATACGGCAGTATATCTTCGCGTACGGAGAAAGTGAACCATACATCGGTCAGGTCCACGATCGCCATGATCGGACTACCCTGTCCTACCAGTTCGCCTACTTTCGGGAATGTCTCACTCACTTCGCCGTCGCAGGGTGAGAGGAGGTAACGCTCAGCCTCAGCGGCTGCCACCTCCTGGAGGATTCCGTCTACGCGTGCCACTTGTGCCTTAGCTGCCGCTTTGTCTTCTTCACGTGCACCGGCCAGCGCCATGTCATACTGACTCTTCGCGGCTTTCACCGTTGCTGAAGCAGCTTTGTACTGCGCCTCCACTTCATCGCGTTTCTGCGCACTCACCACGCCTTTGTCGTACAACCGCTGTACGCGCTCGTAACTCTTGCGGTAAATTTCCTCACCCGCCAGCGCTTTCTGGTACAACTCGTACGCACCTTCGATCTGTTGCGGTTGAGCACCGTTCTTCGCTTTCTGGTTCACAGCCTCCGCCATCTCACGAGCCGCCAGCGCTTGCGCTTTCTTCGCCTCCACTTCCGGCGAATAGATCACTACCAGCGTATCGCCTTTGCGTACCTGCTCGCCTTCTTCGTACAGGTACATCTCGATACGACCCGGCACTTTACCGGATACGCGGTACTCGGTCGCTTCCGCCTCGCCTTGGATAAGCGTCGCCTCAGGCTTCAAGGCCAGCACACCTACCAAAGCAACCACAATAATGACTACCAACAGGGCGATCACACCCAGCAGCAGACTTCCTTCTTTTTCCTTTTTCATATCGTTGTTTATAATGTTCTCAAGTATTTACGTAACTTCGTCTCCGTGGTCTTCGCCTCCACTTCGGCGTCAATCACATCTCCTGCGGCAGCTAACCATGCGGTCTGCGCCATCATCAGGTCTGAGGAGGTGATCATGCCTGCCTCATAGGATTCTTCCGCCATGCGCAGTACTTCGGCTGCGTTCTTCTCTGTCATGCGCGCCCATACAATTTTCTGCTGCGCTTCCATCAGTTTCTGGTTCGCTTGCGTAGTCTGCAGAGTCAATAACTCACGGGTCTCTTCGGTTTTGAGCGTTGCTACTTTGGCTGCATGCTTGGCGGCTTTGTATCGGAGGATGGCATCGGCGTGCGCAATAGGCACATTGACCACCACGCCGGCATTGAAGAATCCGGAACCATTCCAGTCACTGCGGACGCCATTCTCCACATTCGGATTTGTATAGATATAGTTTGCAGCCGCAATAATATTCGGTTGCAGTCCGGCAGACGCCAATTTAGCGGAGCTCTTAGCAATCTTCTCGACCTCCTCTACCAACTGCATCTCGCTTCGTCCGGATACAGCATCCTGAGCCGCCAGTTGGTCCACCGGCAATTGGGTATCTCCTAGCCCTGTGTCATCCAGTTCAAAGACCTGCGACAGTGGTAGGCCGCATACTTGCGCCAATGCCATTCGCGAGAGCGTCAGACCATTATCTGCTTGCAGACGTTTTACCTCCGCCTCGCCTTTCTTGGTCATCACTTTCAGCAGGTCCGACTGCGTAGCCATCCCTTCGTTGACAGCTTCCGTCACGTCGCTCTCTAACTTCACCAGCAGCTCATAATACTGCTCCGCAAGGGCTTTCTTATGCGATACCGCTACTACACGCCAATACGCCTCATCTACTTTGTAGATAATATCGTCATGGTTCGCTTTGGAACGGATTGCCGCTAAGTTCTCCAGTGATTTGGAAATGTGGTACATCTGGGTCAAACGACCACCTGTGTAGATGGGTTGCATCACGCCTACTTGGGCTACCAAAACATGCTGGACATCTACAGAGAGGAGGTCGTACAACTTGCCGTACGCACCGGAAATTCCCTGTCCGGCAACATTCGATAGATACGTAAAAGGTTGCTCCAGAGGTGTACCTTGCACAAACGGACCTATTTGGGAAACGATACTCTGGTCGCTCCACTGGAATGAAGTGGTTCCGTCGCCGCCAACAGAAGCTGTTCCAAAAGGAAAAGCATGTTCGTTAGCCGCCAAATGGATGTTGCGTGAGTTCCACATATACCCCCCGTTGGCACTCAGCCGGGGAAACATCATCGCCAATGCGGCTTGCCTGTTATACTTAGCAGCCAACATCGACTCCTCTTGCACTTGCGCAGAGACACTGTTGTTCAATGCCAAATCGCGACAATTCTGCAGGGTGTATCGCAATGTATCGCCGGCACTTACGCCCAGCGATACAATACTGAAAACCCAAAAGAAAACTGTTTTTCTAATCATCATCTATCCCTTTAACAACTCTCAAACTGACGCAGGAACCGTACGTCGTTCTCCGAGAAGAGGCGCAGATCCTTCACGCGATATTTGAGGTTCGTAATTCGTTCAACTCCCATACCGAATGCAAAACCGCTATAGACCTTGCTGTCAATACCGCACGCCTCCAGCACATTCGGGTCCACCATTCCGCAGCCGAGGATCTCCACCCATCCTGTTCCTTTGCAGAACGAGCATCCCGTACCACCGCATATATTACAGCTGATATCCATCTCTGCGCTCGGCTCCGTGAATGGGAAATAGGATGGACGAAGACGGATTTTCGTCTCCGGACCGAACATCTCCTTTGAGAAATAGAGCAGCGCCTCGCGCAGGTCAGCAAAGCTGACATTCTTATCAATATATAATCCCTCCACCTGATGGAAGAAACAGTGAGCACGCGCGGAGATAGCCTCATTCCGATAAACGCGGCCCGGGCAGAGTACCCTGATCGGAGGTTTCTGGCTCGTCATGACACGTGTCTGAACCGAACTCGTATGCGAACGAAGCAGGACGTCCGTCGGTTTCTGAACGCCCGCTTCCTTCTCAATGAAGAAAGTATCCTGCATGTCTCGTGCCGGGTGCTCGGGAGCAAAATTCAACATTCCATACACATGCTTGTCGTCCTCTACCTCGGGTCCCTGTGCAATTGTGAAACCGATACGGGAGAAAATCTCCTCTATCTCTTCGCGCACGAGGGAGAGCGGATGACGTGTACCCAGAACGATAGGATCGGGCGTACGGGTAAGATCATTCTCCTTTTGGACATTTACCATTTGGTCGCTGATCTGCTCGCGCAGGTCATTGATGCGGGTCTCCGCGGTCTGACGTAAATGGTTCAGCATCTGCCCCAACTCGCGCTTCTCTTCCGCCGGAACGGAACGAAACTCATTGAAGAGCGCCGTGATCTCACCTTTCTTACTGAGGTACTTAATGCGCATTGCCTCTACCTCTTCCGCATTGGCTGCTTTGAGGCCTTCCACCTGCGTCATCAGACTCTGAATCGTATCTTTTAAAGCCATAATTATGCTATTATTTTCAAAAAATCGTGCAAAATTACAAAATTATTTTTATATGTGCAAATTTTTTTGTACCTTTGTGCCAAATTTTTAAACAGAGAAGAGGTAAATAACCAAAAGGTAATTGAAATTATGAACCGAGACTTAGAGATTTTTGACATTATCCGCCGTGAGCGGGATCGTCAGACGAAAGGAATTGAGTTAATCGCCAGTGAGAACTTTGTTTCCGACCAGGTGATGGAAGCGATGGGTAGTGTGCTGACCAATAAATATGCGGAGGGCTACCCTGGTCATCGTTACTACGGCGGTTGCGAGATAGTGGATATAGGGGAGAACATTGCGCGCGAGCGTTTGAAGCAACTCTATCATGCCGAATACGTGAATGTACAGCCTCACTCGGGTGCGCAGGCGAACATGGCGGTCTTCATGGCTTGTCTCAAAGCTGGCGATACGTTCATGGGGCTTAACCTCAGTCACGGCGGACACCTCAGCCATGGTTCGGCGGTTAATTTCTCGGGGTTGATGTTCAACGCTATCGGTTATGACCTGAAGGAAGAGACCGGTCGTGTGGACTATGACGATTTGGAGATGAAAGCGCGCACGCATAAACCCAAACTGATTATTGCCGGCGCTTCGGCTTATAGCCGTGAATGGGACTATGCCCGTATCCGTCGCGTAGCGGATGAGATAGGTGCAATCTTCATGGTGGACATGGCTCACCCGGCAGGACTGATAGCCGCAGGATTATTGGACAACCCGCTCCAATACGCGCATATAGTCACCAGCACCACCCATAAAACGCTCCGCGGTCCCCGTGGTGGTGTCATCCTCATGGGCAAGGATTTCGATAACCCATGGGGCAAAACGACCCCGAAGGGAGAGATTAAGAAAATGTCCGCACTGCTCGACTCAGCTGTCTTCCCGGGCACGCAAGGAGGTCCGTTAGAGCACGTGATTGCAGCTAAAGCCGTAGCATTCGGCGAAGCACTGACGGAAGATTTCAAGACTTATCAGAAGCAAGTGAAGTTGAATGCCGCAGTTATGGCTCAAGCGTTTATGGACAAGGGTTATAAAGTGATCTCCGGCGGTACCGACAACCACTCGATGCTCATTGATCTTCGTACCAAGTTCCCTGAACTGACGGGCAAAATCGCAGAGCAGGCTCTGGTGAGCGCAGACATCACCACGAATAAGAACATGGTTCCTTTTGACAGCCGTTCGGCTTTCCAGACATCAGGTTTGCGTTTCGGAACACCGGCAATCACCACCCGCGGGCTCAAGGAAGACAAGATGCCGTGGATCGTGGACCTCATTGACCGTGTCTTGAGTGCCCCATCAAGCGAATCGGTTATAGCTTCCGTTCGCGAAGAGGTCAATCGCGAGATGACCACCCATCCGCTCTTCGCATGGTAACAAAAAAAACAGCCGTTTGGCTGTTTTTTTTGTATATAAAGAGGATTATTGCTGCTTTTGTTTGCGGAAATGATTCGGCGTCAAGCCCGTATGCTTCTTCGTATATTGGCAGAAGAAAGAAGCGTTGGGGAATTCCATGACCTCGGCTACCTTATGAATAGGCATGGTCGTATTGCGGAGGAGATGTTTGATCTCAGAAACCGTTATATCCGCTATCCATTGGCTGGCGGATTTACCGCTGCGCTCCTTGCATATCTCCGAGAGGTATTTAGGAGTAATCTTCAACACCTCGGCATACCACTGTACTTCGCGTTCGTGCGGATGCTCTCGTAACAACTGTGTGAATGCCTCGAACGTATAATCACTCGCATTGGAAGACATACGACGTATCTCATTATCACCCAGCACCAGAGACTTATCCATATAATCGAGCAACTCCATTGTAACGACGCGAGCAAGCAGTTTGAGAATCTGCTTGCGGTAATCGGTCTGTTTGTCGACCAACTGCTGGCGGAGCAGAGCGAAATACAGATTGCAAACGTCGATGGATTTCTGCTGCAGATGGAAGATCGGGTTCTCCTTGAGATACTCCAGTTTCTGCCACCAAAGCGGTTCCACACGAATCAGATCGAACATCAGGCTTTCGAACAGCTGAATAGGAATCGTAATCTGCTTGAACTCAAAATCATCCGAATGGTTAAACGGACCCTTCTCAGTCGCACGGGGAACGCGGATGAAAATATCATCCTTAGCTATATGGATCATCTCACCGCGATACCACACATCGATGTGCCCGTTCAGACACAAAAGAACTGTCACGGAGCTCTCGAACCGCGTGTCACGACACATTCTAAACCCCTCAATTTCGTCCGTCAAAAAAATAAAATCTGTGTACAAAGTCATAGATATATAAGATTGTTGGTTAATAAATTTGCCGCAAAGTTAAGCATTTTTTTTCAAATATACAAATTTTTTGCACTTTTTTTTGCATATTTAATTAAAAATTACTACCTTTGCACCAAAAATTGGAATAATTATGCAGAAAAATCTCTTTTTTGCGCTTATTGCGCTGCTGATGGTTGGTTGCGGAAAAAATGAACGTTTGTTAACCTCAGCTACTGGTTCTATCTACGAGTGTCTGGTTGTCAGTCCCAATGCGGTGAAAGCCCCTTTATGCGAGACGATGGAGGCGGATATGTACGGTCTGCCGCAGATGGAAGCTACGTTCACTGTCACCCACGTGACGAATGCGCAGTTCGATGATTTTCTCAAATCGTCGAGAAATATCTTATTGGCGGACATCAACCCCAATAAATACACGTTCGTCAAAGTGCTCAAGTCCTGGGATGTATGGTCCACGCCCCAAGCGATGATTCGTATTCAGGCGCCGTCTGAGGAGCAGTTACTGGATTATTGGCACACGAACGGGGAGAAAATCCGCGAATGGTTTGTACGCGAAGAGTTGGAACGGCAGATTCGCTTTTATCGCGCGTGTACAAATAAGGACGCGCGCGCGTATTTGAATAAACAAGGATACGACTTGCTTATCCCGGAAGACTTCATAATAATTAAAAATGAGCAAATGGTAAATGACCAAATGGTCAATGTCCTTTGGTGCTGTAATAACAAAGGTCCGATGCGTAAGGACGTATTGGTCTATAGCTATCCATACACGGCTCTGGAGCAGTTCAGCGGGGATAGCATCATCTCCATGCGCAATGCCGTCCTTGGTCAGTTGGTGTCCGCGCAGGTGGAGGGCAGTTATATGGGTACTGAGTACAAACATTTCCCGCCGAGGAGCCGTCAGGTAGCTGCGTTGAGGGACACCGTAGGCGGTTTCTTCGGGATTGAGACAAGGGGTCTTTGGAAAATATACAACGGCGAAGCGATGGGCGGACCGTTTGTGAGTCTCACGAGGCTGGATCCGGTGAACGGAAGGGTCGTTACGGCGGAAGTGTTCCTCTATGCCCCCGGACAGAAGAAACGCAACGCGATGCGTCAGTTGGAGGCGATCCTCTACTCGCTCAAGATGCCGGAGGAAAGATAGTTTTCACCTTTCAATTAGGATTTTTCCACCTCCGGAGTCCATATAGGCAGTTGGCGCACCAGAAGAAATACTGAGCCGCCATGCAATAATCTTCGGCACGGAGCCATAACAGAACACTCAGTATATCTACCGCGAGCCATACGAACCAATGCTCCCGATAGACGAGAATCATCAGTACCTGCGCCACGAGTGCAGGTACTGTTGTAAAAGCATCCAAGTAAGGTTGGGTATCATCGGTCAGGCACGCTAACCCCCACCCTGTCAGCCATGCGCACGCAAAGGTAACCGAAATGATGAGGCACAGCGTCCGCAGCGATAAGGAGCGAGGAACAACAACCCCCTCCGTGCCCTCCGACATCCGGCTTTTCCATACATACACGCCGTAAATCATCGTACAGAAATAGTAAGCATTGATCATCACCTCGCCGTAGAAACGCTGCTCCCAACATAGATAAGTGTAGGTCAGAACTTGTCCGAAACCAAAGAGATAAGTTACTATTTTCCTTTGCGCCGCCATACAAACGGAGCAAACTCCCAAACAACCGCTCACCAACGACAACCATGAGTCATGGGGCATCAGGAAATAGGTCACCACTTGGATCAGTAATCCTATCGCCAAGAAAGATATATCAGCTATTCCCTTTCGTCCTTTCATTTTTCATTCTTTTTCGTCATCGTCGTCGGTTTGGAGAGTTCTCGGGGTTTGGAATCCGTCTGCCCTACGGCGGTATAATCCCATAGTTCTTCAAAATCCCAGTTACTCTTGGTCTGTATCTTCTCGGGGAAATAAAAGAGGCGTTCGGGTTGGCGTTTCTCGCTCCAACTGCCTGTTGTCCATTCGCCGTCACCGTTCTCATCGATATACATCCGCAGGTAATAGGTATCGGGTTTGAGGTATTGGAAGAGCGTACCATCCTCTCGGGCGGGCATTTCTCTCAGTATCTTGTCTTGTGCACTGAGGACCTGTATGCGCGCATGCGGAACGAACGGCTGTAACGTCACTTTAATCGAGGAATAATCCTCGGGTGTTTTCATCGTTAAGGAGTAATGTTCGGGCTTATTGGGTACTCCGTATAGGTCATGGAGCGCGGCGCTATCGATGCGCAGTTCGTACTCTTTGCCCGGTTTCCATTTGGCGATCATGGTTAACTGCATGGGCAGCGTATCAAATGGTTCGAGCGTGAAGGGCACGCTTTTATAGACCGAGTCTTTTTTCTCGAAGAGATGGATCGAATCGGCAGCTATACGCGCGAGAGGGGTGGTGCAGAAGAGACGGAGAGTATCGTTGAGTTCGAAGCCGCTCTTGGCATTGGATTTGAGTTCCAGACGTTTCTTTCGCGCTTTCCGTGCTTGTGCTTTGAGAGCCTTCGGGGATAATTTGGGCGAACGCCATATAGCGCGTATCGTGTCGGTGACCCATTCGGGTTGGTACAGACTATCCGTAGCCCGATAGCGGACCTCGAGATACAAAGAGTCCTGATGGATCGAGAAACTGTCGGCAAGCCAGATCGTCACGGAGTCCGCTTTGGGGGAATACTGCACATGAAACCGCACGCTGTCGTTTAGAGCGCGGAAGGATGGCAGAGAGTCGGGAGAGGAAGAGAAAGATATCCGGACGGTTTGCTGCTGATCGCGGTTGGAGCGCTGGAGATAGAGACGTTTCTGTTTCTCGCGGAAGATCCATAGCACCAAGTCGGCAGGACCGTAATCATAGCCGACGAGGCTGTCCCTTCCCAGCGAATCGGTGTGGTAATGAGGTTTGACCTCCGGCGTTATGATTCCCTCGCCGAAAGCAAGCGCCTCGCCTAATGTCAGACGATAATCGCGTCCTATATCGTCCACGGCATAGAGACGGTAGTCACCGGCATGCATGTTCGCGATCCGGAAGGCACCCGTCGAATCAGTCTTGGCGATACGCAAGAAAGGAAATGAGACGAAAGCGCTGTCATCGAGATTACTATGGATTCCTACGATGATATCTCTTACGGGATTAAGGCTTTCTGCGTCAAAGACCCTTCCTCTCACCTCCAGCGTATCTATTTCATCGCCCGTAGCGAACGAATAAGTGTAGTTACGAAGGGGATTACGCTCGGTAAAATCGCATACAGCGTTGCCGAAATCGAGGGTATAGGTAGTGTTCTCCAGAAGAGAATCCGTGAAATGCACTATCAGTTTTTTGCCTCGTGCTTTGACCTCGGGTGGGTTCTGCTGCGGGGGGGACATCAGCAGGTGCTGAGAGACGTTATCCAACTGCAGATACTCATTGAAAGAGACTTCAATACGTTTGCCCGTAAAACGAACACTCCCGTTCTCAGGCAACGCCGACACCTCGCGGGGAGGCACCTCATCTTTCGGTCCACCCTGCGGACCTATCCCGCGATTGGCACAAGCAGCCAAGATCGCAGCACAAAGGAAAAAGAATATCTGTTTTTTCATCGAATCATCATTTTTGCGGGCAAAGATACTGCATTTTTTTGAAATATGCAAGAAAAAAAGAGAAAATCGCCCGAAAGAGAGCGATTTTCTTTTTTTCAATTGACGATTTACAGATTTACGATTTACGATTTATTTACGATTTAGTTGAATTGACAATTGTTCGTAGCATGATCAATCGTCAATCTCCTTCAATTGAACAATCAATCGTACCTCGTCAATCGTCAAATCGTCAATATCTCCACACCGTGAGAGGGGTTAAGGGTTAGGTTTTCACGCGTGGGATGAGAGTCCTTCCTTTTTGAGTTTCAGGGACTGAGAAGGAAACGATAAACGCCCCAAGAAACTCATTATCTTATCTCTCAAATCCAATGCAAAATTACTGCTTTTTTGCGAGATGCACAAGTTTTAGCCCATGCCAACCTCATTGCGCTGACTTTTACGTCAGATCGCAACCGGCATACTCGCTCAGATCCATCACCTCCGTGATGTACAGCCACTCGCGCGCCTCCAACGCATGCCGGTACTTGGCGCCGTACTTCCGGAATTTCTTCCATCCGTACAGCAGGGTGTTCAGCCCTTTCATAGCGCCCGCCGCACACACCACACGCGCCTCCAGCCGCGCTGCCAGATCGGCTTTACTGATTCTTTTCATCATACGCTTTCGTAGCTATTTTCCATAGTTGCTTTCTGCTTTTCTTGGAGCCCTCAGCCATCATCTGCTTCACGATCTTGGCGATCTTGCTAAACCGCTCACGCTGCCGCAACATCGCCTCACTCGGCTCCTTGGTACTTTGTACCTTGTCCCTTCGTCCTTTCATTTGGTGCATGTACACCTTCCCTGTCGCCTTCATCGTCCGAAAGCAGCAGTTCCCTACGCGTCCCGATATAGACGCAATACCGGACATCATCGTGATCTTTGCCATTTCTCCTTTTCCTTTCTTTTAATGGTTTATTACTTCGTTCATTCGCCCCGACATATCATGCCGATTGTCGTTTTGGCATCTGTTTATATCCTTAGCGGGATGCTATCCCGCGTTCCGGTATCTCTTCGTCTGTTATCCCGCGTTTTCTTCGTCCTGTTCGCGGGACTTTAGTTCCGCGGTGTCCTGTGTCCGCGAGTTTCGCGAGCGGGTTTGTCCTTCGTTTATTAGCCCCGCATTTGATGCGGGTTATTCGTTTCTTCGTCTGTTTTCCAGCGTGTTCTTCGTCCTGTTCGCGGGACTTTAGTTCCGCGCTTTCTTCCGTCCGTACTTCTCCACGAATCGCTCGCGTGCCGCTTTACGTGCCGGCGTGTCTTCCCATTTTGTCGGGCAGCGTTGCACAATCTGTTCCCCGCGGTACATTCGGAAATAATACCCGTCTTTTCTTAGTTTTCCTCTCAATCTCTCAATCGGAATAATTAGTTCTACCTTCATACCAAATATTAATTATTCATTATTCATTAATCACTACTCTCCCCCGTTCGCATCTCGTTCGCATTACGGACATCTACGTAACGTCTTTTCTTCGTTCTGTTCGCGGGTCTTTAGCCCCGCGCCTCCTTTTTCGTATGTCCATTCCCCGGCATTGTATGCCGGCTTTTCTTCCGCCGTTTGATGGTAGCCGGTGGAGCTCCCTTAGTAGAGTAGTCTAATATATTGCATATATATATTAGACCTACTAAGGAGCCCCGTGCAACCCATCAAAATCCAACACCGGTGATAACATTTTAGGGCCGGGCAAGTAATATACCTCGCGGTCTGAAACGACACGTTTGGTTACGATCCCTTGTCGTAGAGCTTCGCCTATCATCGCTCCATACTCGCTATCGCTGGTGATATGATACCGTAATCGTACCTGCGCTTTTAAGGCGCCTGCCCTCATTTCGCTATGACCCATCAGGGCGCTGCGAAAGACCTCCTCCAGATCTATCGGTTTCTCTTCCTTTTTTTGAGGTACCTCGCAGGGGATAGGCAGTCCATCAGGCGAGAGGCAGAAATCAATGCGACCGGGCATGTCGTATTTCCGCGTGGCGGTCTGCTTGACGGTGAAGATACGGGTGTCGGGGTTCTTGGAACACTCGTAGGTCTCAAAACTCTTGTTTTGCAGCTCCGTTCCCAAAGCTCCCCGTAGGGTCTTGTCCTCCACCGCTTTATTCTGGTGGAGAACACAGACAATACAGGTCTTATACTCGGACGCAACATGCAGAAGCTGGCTGATGAGGTTCTGCGCCTCCTCGTAGTTATTGATGTCGCCTACCACATCGCGGATGCCGTCAAAAATGACGAGATCGGGTTGGCAGATCGCAATCGCCGAGAGGACACACAAGAGGCGGTTTTGCCAGTTGACCGACCGGAGGTTAAAGACATGGTACAGTTCTTCACTCGGCGGTTCTCCGATCATCGTTCCGATACGGTCGCGGAGGATCTCACAGGTGCTGTCTGCACTCTGCTCCGTATCGATCCATACGGTACGTAAAGGCTTCTCACTAAGGCATTTAAGTCCCAAGAAAGAATGACCGCTTGCCGCTGCCATGAGAAGGGAATTGAGGTAGGTCTTGCCGGATTTGGCTTTACCGGTGACCGCCACCAACTCGCCTTTCGCAAAACACGGAGTGCCATTCCAAGTGTAGAGGAACTCATGCGGCGGGATTTGAGAGGAGGCGGTAATCCGCAACTGCACCAGCTGATCAATAATTGATAATTCTTCCATTTTCATAGTCATTTACTTATTTTTTGCATTGGGGTCCCCGGCGGACGCTAACATAGTGCGTCCGATGGGGAGAGGAGGAATTGAGACAATTATACAAGTTACGTAGTAACGCAGTCATTGATCTCCAATTCCGACGACAAAGGTACTGCTAATTTTCGACATGAGCGACCACAAAATCGTGGGCGGCACGACAATGGGCATAAAAAAAAAGCGACCGCAAATTTGTAATGAACCCCAAAAGTTGAACAAAAAACTTTTGGGGTTTTATTATGAAACATTCTATTGAAGAGAGGCTATTAGCTGTACAAAAATGTTTAGAAGGTTACGCGCCTAAAGCGGTAGGTCGTC
>Ga0310695_10002057_pt1 | contig 43850 bp, 40 predicted proteins | sample RumenRJG_04DNA_FD_203882 | JGI IMG/M metagenome (GOLD analysis project Ga0310695, IMG submission 203882) | Bovine rumen microbial communities from Lethbridge, Alberta, Canada - RJG_04 (v2) (version 2) | ecosystem: Host-associated > Mammals > Digestive system > Stomach > Rumen | place: Canada... | reverse complement strand
AGTGCAGCTATGTGGGTTGCAACAACATTCGGTACTGCTTCAACTGGCACTGCCATTTCAACTCTTTCAGGCGCAGCCGCTAAAAGTGCAGCTCTCGCTTGGCTTGGTGGCGGGGCTCTTTCTGCAGGCGGTGGTGGAGTTGCAGCGGGCAATGCACTCTTAGCTCTTGCTGGTCCAATTGGTTGGGGAATTGCTGGAGCAACTTTACTTACATCTATTTGTCTATACACAAGAAAAAGAATAAAGATTAATAAAGAAAAGAGAAAAGTCATAGAGTCAACCATTCAAAACGAAGAAAAGCTGCAAGAAACAGATACAAAACTTTATGCGCTATTAGTTGAAACTTATAACTTGAGAGAGAAGTTGAATAAACAATACACATCTGCTCTGAATTATTATAATAATAACTTCTTCGATATAAACGAAGAAGGACAGATGCTCCTCGGTACAATCGTAAATAATTCAAAATCTCTTGCTCTTTCATTAAAAAGAGGTGTAGATTGATTGGATAACCAATACATACTTAAAAGTAGCCAAGAGCAAGCAGTTGCATCTTGGATTAACTACCTCAATCAAATTCGTATTAACAGATTAATTGAATCCTTGTCTATAGAGAACGAAAACTGGGAAAATGCAACAACAACAATAAAAGAAACGCTAAATATCATAAGCAAAGATATTGTCAACAACGGAAAAGGTCGTGGAGGACAATTTGGAATGCACGGCTTTATTGCCGAGGTTGCTGAATGCGGAATTGGAAATGCAAGAAGTCAAATCGAAGGTAATGCTCCAGTATATAAATGGATAAATGATAATGGTCCTGAAGATTTACGCAGGGGTGCTGTTTTAATCCAACAAAAATTTGTTCAGTCTGGAAATCATTTATCTTTGCAAGCGATTCAACAACACCTTCAGACATATCCTGATTTTCTAAAAAACGGAGGTGTTTATCAAATTCCTGCGGATCACTACGAGAAGATTCAATGGTTGCTTTCCATTTCAGAAAAAGAAGCCAACAAGATGCCAACGGGAACAGGCGATTTTTCATTAAAGCAATGGAAAGAGGTTCACGCATTGTTTGATAAGGGAGTCCTTCCTAAAGAAGCAATAGAGCCTTCAAAACTTGATTATAAAAGCGTTCAAAAAAACTCTTATGAAAAAACATTACATAACGAGCAAAAAATCTCCAAAAACGCAATCAAGAACGTAAAGACCAGGCATATCAGAAAAGCAAACCATCTTTTAAAGAAGGAGCTGAAGCTACTGTTGTGTCTGCTTTTATTGAAGGCGGAATGACATTATGCCTTGAAATTATTAAAAAACGCCAAGAAGGAAAACATATAAGTGAATTTGACAAAGATGATTGGTCAAGTATTGGTAAATCTTCTTCAATCGGTTTTGCAAAAGGCGGAATTAGGGGCATCAGCGTGTATATGTTATCAAATTATACCGCCACTCCTGCAGCAGTAGCAAATTCACTAATAACTGCATCTTTTAGTGTAGCAGAGCAAACTCACTTATATCGTAGCGGGAAAATCTCTCAGTTGGAGTATATTGAAAACTCTGAATTGCTCTGTTTAGATGCCGCCGTAAGTGCTCTTTCGTCTATAGCTGGACAAGTGTTGATTCCAGTTCCTGTTTTAGGCGCAATAATTGGCAATGCGACAGGTACCATTCTATATAAAATTGGGATGAATCATCTTTCTAAAAAGGAGCAATTATTGATTGAAGAACACCTTGAATCAATTAAAGAAACAAAAAGGGAATTATCTGAAAAATACATAAGGTTTATTAATGAATTGATTGAAAATATAAATCTATTTTTTGACATCCTCGAAAGTGGTTTTGCGCCTGATATTAGAATGGCTTTTAATGGATCTATAGAATTAGCGAAAATATCTGGAGTCCCATCTGAAGAAATACTGGATTCAAAAGAAAAAATAGCACGATATTTTTTAGCTTAGAAGAAGGCGAAGATGAAACCAATCACCTTCGCCTTTAACTTTTACGTATATATCAATTCGTCGTTGATAATCTCCGTTGCCCGATTGCGGATATTATCCATCTTCCGTACCCACAATATTTGATTATCAGCTTTGAGTTTTTCGGTAACACCTTCTTGCTTTGCAAGTTGATTTACCAGCCGAAAGAACATATCCTCTGCCTGCGCATCAATGTCGGCAAGATAGGCGGTGAGCTTACAGCTTGTCAGCAAGTTTGTATATAGGATTGGGCGGTAATGCTCAATATATTTCAAATGCCGCTTGCCCCATATACCAATCTTAACAGTTGGCTGTTCGGGTAATTTCAAATCAGGCAGCAAGTAATCTCCCTGCTGTGTGTATGTAATCTTTGTAGCCATAATTCAGACCTCCTTAATCTTGATTTGTTTGACTTTGGCTTTCGTGAGCTTAATCAGCAGCTCGTCGATGATGTCGGTGTACTTACCCCGTGAAATGAGGTCATTCCTCAAATCAATTAGGCTGTTAATAACTGTGCGCCGCTCATCAGGCGTTAAGTAAATGTGATGTTTGGGATTTTTCATTGCGGATTCCTCCTTGACTTGAATTTTTCATTCATATTATAGGAAGAAATTGAATAAATCACAAATGTGCGAGCGAGAAATGTGTGTAACTGCCGATAAAACCTGAATTTTTCATAAGTCCGTTATGAACACTCGCACCAGAGCGAGCAGTTTTGTTATACTGCTCGCTATTTTCTTATCTTACGCTAACTTACTCATTTAACCGCTTGTTTATGCGGTTTTTGAGTGGTCTATAGTTAATTAAGCGAAAGATAGCGTAATATAACAAAAAGCGATAGACCCGCAAATAGACCCGCATTATTAAAAAGAAGAGAAAAAAGCAAAAACAAGGAAGCCACATTACAAGATTTGCTGTTAAATATAATTTGATGAAACTTCACTTTTTGCTGTCTAAAAGTGTTTTTATTTTAAAATAATATACACCATCAGTATAACACCCCTTTAACCATTCAAAACTAATTAATATACCAGTTACAATCTTATAATAAATATTGACTTTATAACACAAAGTATTATAATGATAAAGAGTTTAGAGGATTCGGGCGGAGCAGTTCGCCCGATTTTCTTATAGAATAGACAGCAAGGACAGATTATGAATCAAGACAATATAAAAAGCAACTTTTCTTTTATGAATAATATGCAGCAGCAGGCTGTGTTTACAACCGAAGGCCCTCTACTGATTTTGGCAGGAGCTGGATCGGGAAAAACCACCGTACTCGTCAACAGAATAGCGTATATTTTGCAGTCGGGATTATGCAATCCGTGGAATATCCTCGCTATCACCTTTACAAACAAGGCGGCAGGCGAGCTTAAGGACAGAATTTGCGCGGCAGTTCCCGAGGGCGGAGCAGATATTTGGGCGGCAACGTTTCACTCTACCTGCGCGAGAATTCTCCGCCGCTACGGCGACAGAATAGGCTATTCAAGCCATTTTACCGTTTACGGTACCGACGACCAAAAGCGCCTTATCAAGGACATCTCAAAACAGCTCGGAATTGACGATAAGCGCACTCCGGCAAAGGCGGTTATCTCTGAAATCTCCAAAGCTAAGGACAAAATGCAGTCGCCGCAGGACATGCTGAAGCAGGCTGAGTTCGATTCTCGAAAGGTCGAAATCGCCAAGATTTATGAGATTTATCAGTCAAGGCTCAAAACCTCAGACGCGATGGATTTTGACGATTTGCTTTGCAACGCCGTCGAGCTTTTCGAGCAGTGCCCTGATATTTTGGAATTTTACCAAAGACAGTTCAAATACATAATGGTCGACGAGTATCAGGATACCAACAAGGTTCAGTACAAGTTTGTTTCAATGCTCGCTCAAAAGCACGGCAACATCTGCGTTGTAGGCGATGACGACCAGAGTATTTATAAGTTTAGAGGTGCGACAATCGAGAATATCCTGTCCTTTGAAAACACCTTTAAGGGCGCAAAGGTAATCAGATTGGAGCAAAACTACCGCAGTACATCGACAATTCTCGACGCGGCAAACGGCGTTATTTCAAACAATACAATCCGTAAGGGCAAAACCTTGTGGACGGAAAATCCCAAGGGAGATAAAATCGAGCTTCACACCTGCGACAGTGAGCGTGACGAGGCTATGTTTGTTGCCAAGACGATTATGGACGGAGTGGCAGACGGCAGAAAATACAGCGATTATGCCGTACTGTACCGAACCAATGCCCAGTCAAACGCCATTGAGCAGGCGCTCTCACGAAGCGGAATTCCTCATAGAATTATCGGCGGCCGTCGTTTTTATGATACAGAAGAAATCCGCGATATGGTCGCATATTTGCAGGTTGTCAACAATCCCCACGATGATGTGCGCCTTTCGCGAATTATAAATGTTCCTAAGCGCGGAATCGGCGCGAGAACCGTGCAGGTTGCCGCGGAAATCGCCGCAGGTCTCGGTGAGAGTATTTACTCTGTAATCAAAGAGGCTGATTCTTATCCTCAGCTTTCACGCGCGGCTTCAAAGCTAAAAGGCTTTGTCAGCTTAGTCGACGGCTTTTTAGAGGCAGAGGAAAGCGGAGATTACACACTTGCTGAGCTATATAATTTGATTATCGAGCATACAAATTACGAAAATTACTTAAAACTCGAGAAGGAAAATCCCGAGGTCAGGATTGAAAATATCGAGGAACTTTCTTCGAATATTATCAAGTTTGAGGAAGATTACGGTGACGAAGCCGACCTTTCGAATTTCTTGGAGGAAATTTCGCTGTTGTCTGATATCGACAACTACGACTCCGAGTCCGATTCCTGCGTTATGATGACTCTCCACAGCGCAAAGGGCTTGGAATTCCCTGTTGTTTTCATCACCGGTATGGAGGAGGGATTGTTCCCGTCCATCGCCTCAATGATGAACCCCGAGGAAATTAACGAGGAACGCCGTTTGGCTTACGTTGGAATTACACGTGCCAAGCAAAAGCTCTACCTGACAAAAACCAAGTCAAGAATGTTGTTCGGTTCAACAACGTTCAATAAGGAATCAAGGTTTGTTACCGAAATCCCGGACGAGCTCCTTGAAAAAACAGGGGAGAGCCGAATGTTCCAAACTCCTGCCGGAAGTGCGGCATCAATCGGAATCGGCTCAAAGCAGAAGTCAGGCTACAGCCCTGCAAAGCCTGCGTTTTATCAAAAGCCTGCAATCAAATCGGGCACAACCTACTCGGTGGGCGATTCTGTTTTACACAAGGTTTTCGGCAAAGGTATGATTGTTTCTGCTGAAAAAATGGGAAACGATACATTGCTTGAAATTGCCTTTGAAAAATCAGGCACAAAAAAGCTTATGGCAAATTTCTGCAAGATGGAAAAAATATAGGCAACACTGAGCAATTCTCGGTGCACGCCCTATTCCGGTTACCGTACAGAGGTGATTTGTTTTGTTAAAACCTATAAGTATATTGTTATGTCTGCTGATTACCGGTTCAGCGCTGTTGTGCGGATGTAACTCGGGTGAAGAATCTGAAACTGAGCCTGCAACTCAGGCAACGACCGCTCCTGCAACCGTCGCGCCGACCACAGCAGCTCCGGCAACAAAGGACTCCGCAGACGGTCAAGGCTATAACTATGTTGCGATTAAGAAAAAGTCGGGCGAGATTATCTCGCAGTTTGACAAAATCGTTGAGGCGAAAAATTTTAACGGCACAATTTATATGAAGCTCGGCAACGACTTTGAGTATCTCAGCTCAAAGGGCGCGGCTAACAGCAACAAGCATATCGACAATTCAGTCAATACACGTTTCTACATCGGAGGTATTACAAAGCAGTTTACCGCAGCCGCGGTGCTTATGCTTTCCGAGAAAAAGAAGCTCAGCCTTGACGATACCCTCGACAAATATTTCCCCGATTACGAAGCAGGCGGTAAGGTAACCGTCAAACAGCTTTTGAATATGACGTCGGGCATAAACACCTACGTTTTGCATAACGATATCACTACGCCGTCAAACTATCTCATAGGAGACCTCGACGAAAAAGTAAAAGAAGATAATTCCGCAAAAGAAAATAAAGAGCTTATCCTCGACTGGATTTTTTCTCAAAAGCTGATTTTTGCACCCGGTACAAAGTTTGACGAATCCGAGAGCAACTACTTCCTTTTGGGAGAGATAATCGAGCAGGCAAGCGGAATGTCATACGCCGACTACCTGAAAACCGCGATATTTGCGCCGCTCGGCATGGGAAGCTCAAACTTTGAGCCCGACGAGAAAATGGCTTTAGCATATGATAAAGCCGCCAATACTAAGAGCCTTAACTATAAAGGCGTGGGTTACTCGGCTTTCGGAATGATTTCTAATGTTTCCGACTTGCTCAAATGGACTGACGGATTGCTTAATAATCAGGTGTTAGCACCTGCGTCATTTAAATTAATGTTCTCAAATCAGGTTTCAGGGATTAAGGACAACAAAATCTCCTACGGCTTCGGAGTTAAGATGAACGGCAAAACAGCCTTTATTAACGGCAAGTACGACGCCTTCGGTTCAATACTTTCGTATAACACCGATAAATCCGAGATTTTTGTTTCCTTAACAAACTATACCGCCTCTGATAACAAGGCAGTACGCGATAACTTCAAAAAAGTTCTTCAAAAATACTCTGCATAATCACCAAAACACAACACCTCCATAAAATGTATTGTACAGTGTTGCAAAGCCTGTAAATACTTATTATGGAGGTATTTTTATGTCGGAAGTATCTGAAGCTATGGAGACACAGCAAACAGATTATAAAAACGATTTGGACAGCGCTCCGGAGTTCGAGCCGGTTTGCGTAGATGTTGACAGAATTTATGACAGCTGCGGAGCAAAGGATTGCATCAGGGATTTAACAGTGTTCTTTACCGATGAGGATCAGCAGCTTGTAGAAACCGCTACAGCCGCAAGAGTAACAAGGGCAAGCGTGCTTACTTCAACCGTGAACGTTGACAGCGTTGCATTTCACAGGGGTTATTTTTCGGTAGACGTCGCGTTTTATTTCGCGGTATTTGTTGAGCTTTACACAGCCGCAGGAAGCGCGCCTACAAGTGTAACAGGTCTCGCTGTTTATTCAAAGAGAGCCGTTCTTTACGGAAGCGACGCGAACGTAAAGAGCTTTTCAAGCGACGATATCGCTGCGGCAATCGATCCCGCGGAGTTCAACTGCTGCACAGCGGAGAGCGGAACACTGCCGAGAGCCGAGGTTCAGGTATCTTATCCCATGGTACTCGCTTCGGGCTTGTCTCCGGTAACTACACCGGTTATTCTGCCGTTTGTTCCCGAAAACGTAACCGAATTCTTCGGCGGAGACCTCGTTGCCCCAACATCTCAGCAGGTATTGACCACGCTCGGTGTATTTTCAATCATCCAGCTCAGCAGGAGCGTACAGCTTACAATCCCGACCTACGATTTCTGCGTACCGCGCAAGGAGTGCACCGACCAGAGCGACGACCCGTGCGAAGCGTTCAGCAAGATTGATTTTCCCGGTGATTCTTTTTATCCTCCCGCAACCGCCGAGGAAGAATTCGGCACTTCTCCCAAGTTTAATTGCGGATGTAACTAAATCAAATCCTTAAAACAAAAGCTCCTCGTTTGAGGAGCTGATTTTTATTTAAATACCCATTTAGTCACTTTTTCGCCGTTAACCATAAACGCCTTGTCCGCAATTTCCGCAAGGGGAGAGTCGCTGTAGCTGTCGGAGTAAAACTCGTCAATCTTTCCGTCGGGGAAAACCTCGTAAAACCTGCGAACCTTTTCTTTTCCGTGGCAGTTTATTCCGTCATAAAATCCCGTTTGCCTGTCAACGCGCGAAGCCATAAGCGTGCCGATACCGAGCTTTTTGATGATTGGTTCAAGCAAAAATTCGGGCGAGGCTGAGATTATAACATCATCATCGCGCTTTTGTTTAAGATAATATTTCTTGATTTTGCTTTGGTTAATCTCCCAAAAATCCGCAATATCCCTGTCAATATCGCAGTAACGTAAAAACCTGTACATAACCTGCTTAAAGTCGGTTTTACTGCCTTTTTTGAATACATAAAATCTAATCGCTGAGTCTAAAAGCGAAGGTGCGAGAGATATTATTTTTTTGTGCCTTTTCAGCGAAAAAATGTAAAAATCCGAGGTAGAATCGCCGCTGTAAATAGTTTTATCAAAGTCGTAGACGTTCATAATGACCACCGTTTTGTTTTTTTATATGTTATCACAGATAAATCTTGTTTATTTTCTATTTAAGAAAAATCCGACTAATCCTGTCAAACTATTGAAAAATTTGCATTAATATTGTATAATATTTAAATTAAGGCAAAAAGGAGCAGGCTGGTGTTCGGTTATCTTCAAATCCACAAGGATGAGCTAAAGGTTAAGGAATACGAAGCGTATAAGTCGGTTTACTGCGGTCTTTGCAAGCAACTCGGCAGGGACTACGGCTTTATGACAAGGCTTATTTTAAGCTACGACTGCACCTTTTACGCCATTTTGCTTATGTCGCTAAAGCGCTCCTGTACCGGCTTTTCTGACGGACGGTGCAAGTTCAATCCGCTTAAAAAGTGCAAGTTTGCCGATTGCAAGGACAACGCCTACAGCAAGGCTTCCGCGCTTTCGGTAATTTCCGCTTACTATAAGGTTGTTGACGATATTGATGACAGCGGATTTTTCAAGCGAATTGCCTTAAAAATAGTCAAGCCTTTTTTCAAAAGACGGCAAAAGAAGGCGGCAAAGCTTTTTCCGGAAATTGAAAATATCGTCAGTGAAATGATGAAAAATCAAAAAGCCGCTGAAAACGACGAGCTTGTGACGATTGACAAAGCCGCAAATCCAACAGCAAAAATGATTTCAGATTTAGCCGCTCTCGAAGGCGGAAACGATTTACAAAAGAGAGTTTTAAGCGAATTCGGCTATCAAATCGGCAGGTGGGTATACCTTATCGACGCTGCAGATGATTACGAAAAAGACAAAAAGTCGGGCAACTTTAATCCGTTCATCAAGGCGGATATCAACGATAAAGACTATATAAACTCCGTATTAAGTCAATCGCTCGCACGGGCGTACGACGCTTACAATTTGCTCGATATTATAGATTTTAAGCCGATTATTGACAATATGATGTTATACGGCTTCCCGAACAAACAAAACGCCGTGCTGAACAATCGGCAGGAGGTTAAAAATGAACAATCCGTATGAGGTGCTCGGAGTATCTCCAAGCGCGACAGATGAAGAAATTAAAAAGGCATACAGAGAGCTTGCCAAAAAGTACCATCCCGATAACTACACCGACAGTCCTCTTGCGGACGTTGCTGAGCAAAAGATGAAGGAAGTTAACGAGGCGTATGACGAAATTAACAAAATGCGCCAAAAAGGAAAGGGAACAGGCTCGCAGAGTGCAGGCGGCTACAATTCTTATAACTCCTACAACGCCCAAAATTCTAAATATTACAGCGTAAGAATTTATATTCAGCGCAATATGATTAACGAGGCTGAGCGTATCCTAAACGAAGCGCCAATAAGCGAGCGCGACGCCGAGTGGAACTTCCTGATGGGAATGTGCGCGTACCGCAGGGGCTTTAACGAGCAGGCTAACACCTACTTTAACACCGCCTGCAATATGGATCCGAACAATGCTGAATACCGTACCGCGGTTAACAATATGAACAACCAGCGTGCTTACAATTACGGCGGATACACGACAAACCCGAACGTAAACTCGACCGCTTGTTCAGTTTGTGATATTTGTTCGGCAATTATGTGTGCAGACTGTTTGTGCAGCTGCTGCAGGTCCTGCTGATTATGAAGAAAACTTCCGTTAACAAAAAGACCTTCAAAATCGCCTATTGCGCCCTTATAGCGGCAATTTCGACGGTTTTAATGCTGCTTACGTCGTTTATTCCGATAGGAACATACGCTCTGCCGATTTTCGCAGGCGCGTTGCTTGTGTCGATTGTGATTGAATACAACTGCAAATGGGCGCTCGGAGTTTATGTTGTCGTGTCAATTCTTTCGTCGTTCCTTGCAGGGGATAAAGAGGCAGTTGTATTTTTTATAGCACTGTTCGGCTATTATCCGATACTTAAAAATATTTTTGAAAGCAAGATAAAAAATAAAGTACCGGTTTGGATATTAAAGTTCGCGGTATTCAACGCGGCGGCGGTAGCGGCGTTCTTCTTTACAACCTTTGTACTCGGAATTCCGGCAGAGGAATACACCGTTTTCGGTATATATATGCCGTATTTGTTTTTAATACTCGGAAACGTTTTATTCCTGTTTTATGACAAATCGCTCACGGTATTGGTAATGTTTTACGTCAAGGTTATTTCTCCCAAGATTTTCCGTAACGGCAAAATGTAATAATTTCCCGGGTGATAATAATTGCAAAAAATGCAATTTTGTGTTATAATATAATTTATTCATTTATATAATACATATTTTTGATTGAAGGTGTAAAAATGAAAACAAAAACCATGAAAAAGTCATTGTGCGTTTTTCTGTCAATCATTGTTATGTTGTCAGTATTTACGGCGGCTTTCCCCGTAATTGCAAGCGCCGCAGACCCCACGCCCACAGCAGGCGGCAGCGGCTACATATCTGACGACTATGTGAACCTGCGTGCAGGCGCAGGCACAAACTACGCGATAGTAACGCAGATGAGAATTAACACAAAGGTCACTTTTACTGACGGTAAGCTTTACAATACCGATTGGTATCAGATTAAAGAGCTGACTACAAACAAAACCGGATACGTAAGGCGCGACTATGTTAAAGCCACCGCACCTGCTCCCACCCCTGTAGCTACTCTTAAGCTTTCAAACACAAACAATACTATCTATAACGGCACTCAGCTTGCTATCACGGCTTACAACGTAAACGACGTTACGTGGTCAAGCTCAAATAATGCCGTTGCGGTTGTAGACAGCCGCGGTGTTGTAACAGGCGTAGGAGCCGGTTTTACATTGATTACCGCAAAGTCGGGCAGTCTTGTGGGCACTTGTAAGGTGTACGTTAAAAACGGTACGCCCGTTAACCTCTCAAAGACAACACAGCTCGCTTACAGAGGAAATTCTTTCACCCTTACATCAACAACAGCAGGCGTAAAGTGGTACAGCTGTAACCCTGCGGTTGCAACGGTAGAAAACGGCGTTGTAAAGACCGTAGCCAACGGTTTTGTTACAATTTCCGCATACACAAGCACAGGCTCAAACACCTGTCTTGTTCAGGTAATCGATCCGCCGACTCCTCCCGAACCCGCTGAGAATGAGATTAAGCTCTCAAACACCAACAACACCATCTACAACGGCACACAGCTCGCTATCACGGCTTATGACGTTCCAAGCGTTACATGGTCGTCGTCAAATACCGACGTAGCCACAGTAGATGATAACGGTGTTGTTACTGCTGTAGGCGCAGGCTACACGGCGATTACCGCAAAATCAGGCAGCAAAACAGGCTTGTGCAAGGTATATGTAAAGAACGGCACGGCAGTACATCTTTCAAAAACCTCACAGCTTGCGTATAAGGGCAATTCGTTTACGCTCACCTCAACAACCCCGGGCGTTAAGTGGTACACCTCTAACCCCAAGGTTGTAACCGTGACAAACGGCGTTGTAAAGGCGGTTGATAACGGCTACGCCACCGTTTCGTGCTACACTGGCTCAGGCTCGTCAACCTGCCTTGTTCACGTAATCGATCCGCCCGACGAATCAAAGATTATCAAGCTTTCAAATACAAATAATACAATCTACAATGGCACTCAGCTCGCGATTACCGCCTACAACGTTAACTCAGTAACTTGGACAAGCTCCAACAATAGCGTTGCTACCGTTGACTACAGAGGCGTTGTTACAGCAGTAGGCGCAGGTAGCGCAGTTATCTACGCAAAGTCCGAGGACAAAACAGGCGCTTGTAAGGTTTATGTAAAGAACGGCACAGCTGTTAATCTTTCAAAATCCTACCAGCTCGCGTATTTGGGCAACTCCTTTACGCTTACATCAACAACCGCCGGAGTTAAATGGTACACCAGCAACCCCAACGTTATCACCGTAACAAACGGCGTTGTAAAGACCGTTGCCAAGGGCTACGCTACAATTTCGGCATATACAAACTCAGGCTCGTCAACCTGCCTTGTACAGGTAACAGATCCGCCTGCAAATCAGATTACACTTTCAAATACAAACAATACTATCTATAAAGGCACTCAGCTTGCAATTACCGCATACGACGTAACAAACGTAAGCTGGTCAAGCTCCAACACAAACGTTGCCACCGTTGACTCTAACGGTATTGTCACCGCAAAGGCGGCAGGTAATGTTGTAATTACCGCAAAATCAGGCGATAAGACGGGTACCTGCAAGGTGTATGTAAAGGACGGCACAGCCGTTAATCTTTCAAAATCCTCGCAGCTTGCTTATAAGGGCAACTCATTCACACTTACATCATCAACCCCGGGCGTTAAATGGTACAGCTGTAACCCGAAAATCGCTACCGTTACAAACGGCGTTGTAAAGACAGTCGGCTACGGCTATGTTACAATCTCGGCTTATACAAACACCGGTTCGGCTACCTGTCTTGTTCACGTAACAGATCCGCCGTCGGCGTCAGTTAAGCTTTCCAACACAAGCAACACTATCTACACAGGCTATCAGCTCGCAATTACAGCGACAAGCTCATCGCCTGTAACCTGGACAAGCTCAAACAATTCCGTAGCCACAGTTGACGCAAACGGCGTTGTAACCGCAAAGGCTGTCGGAAACGCTGTAATTACCGCTTCAACAGGCGGAAGCTCTGCAAGCTGTAACATATATGTAAAGCAAAATTCAAATAATGTAAATATTTCAATCAGAAGCGTCGGCAGTATTCCCTGCGGAAAGTCAATTCTTCTTAAATCCACCACAAGCGGAGTGAGCTGGTACTCCTCAAACCCGAACATCGCGACTGTAACAAACGGCGTTGTTGATACAAAGGGCACAGGACGCGTTACGATCGCGGCGTATAATTCAAGCGGTGCAAACACCTGCGTGCTTAACGTGCAGGCAAAGGAAAACGTTCGTTTTGCTTACGCAACTCCGAACTCCGCTCCGAAGAACTCCAACGTTGTATTCAAGGCGATTACCGACCTTAACAAAACCGACCTTTACTTTATGGTATCCAACGGCTCAACCTCATACAAGGTTCCTGCCACAAGTAAGCTCCAGGTTGGTAATACTATGGTATGGGCAGGCGGACACGTGCTCAATATCTCGGGTAAGTGGTCGATTAAGGCTTACTCAAGAACCGCCGCAAGCTCAACATATGCCACAACTAAGACGAGTGGCGAGGGAGAGGTATTTGTTACCAACTCAGCCGATACCACAACCACCGTTCTCGGTGAACGCAGAGCAAGCGATCAGATTATAAACCTTATCTCTAACTACGAGGGCTTCCTTACCTCGGTAACTGCCGACTCAATCACGTCAGATCCCACAGTCGGCTACGGCAAGGTTGTAACCTCTAACGAGATGTTCTACAACAACCTCAACCTTTACGAGGCTTACGCTTATCTTGTACAGACCGTTAATACAGGCGGTTACACCACCAGAACAAATGCGTTCTTGACAAGCAACAGCATCAAGTTCAATCAGCGCCAGTTCGACGCGCTCGTATGCTTCACTTATAACGTAGGTTCTTACGCCATTTACAACGACTCATCGCTGCAGTCGGTACTTCTCAACACCGGCTCGTCAGGTACAATTACCTCAGGCGGAAAGGGCTTTGTAAACGCAGGCGGAGTTAACCTCAGAAGCGGCGCAGGTACAAACTACTCGATTGTTACAACGATGTCCCAGAACACGATATTTACTTTCGTTGACGGAATTCTGTACAACTCAAACTGGTATAAAATCAAGCTGTCAAACGGTACTCAGGGCTATATCTATTCTGATTACGCCTCGGCTTCCGGCGGTACAAGAGATTTGAACAACGTAAACGTTCAGAACTTTGTTAACCAGTTCTTCCAGTACCACCACGCTTCGGGCTCATGCTACTGGGGACTGCTGTACAGAAGAATCGACGAAGGCGAAATTTTCTTCTACGGCGACTATGTACGCGACGGCGAGAACAACAAGAAAGGCTTCAAGTTCACCTGCCGCGTTAACAGCGGATTCTCAATCTAATAATACTATAAGGCGATATTTGGAATAGCGTTAAACCGCTATTCCATTATTGCCGTTAGGCAGAAAGGCAATTTTATGAAGAAAATCGGATTTATCGGCGCAGGCAATATGGCAACAGCCATAATCAAGGGCTTAATCGCTCAAAACGGCGACGGCTCATTCATTAATGTCTATGATTTGAGCGAAGAAAAGCTTGCCGAAATTTCAAAGCTCGGCGTTAATACTCTCAGCACATCACAAAGCATTGTAAAAGACAGCGATATAATTGTTCTTGCGGTAAAGCCTCAAAACTATGCCGAGGTTCTCGACGAACTCAAAGAGGTTGTCAGCACCGACAAAACCTTTGTTTCAATCGCCGCAGGAATTTCAATAGCTTATGTTCAAAACGCGCTCGGCTGTAACTGTCCTGTTGTCAGGGTAATGCCCAACACACCGTTGCTCCTCAAAAAGGGCGCTTCCGCACTTTGTCCGTCGGACAACATCAGCGAGGACGACAAGCAGATTGTCTACGATATGTTTGCCGGAAGCGGTGTTTGCGAGTACATCACCGAGGAGCATATGAACGAGATTATTGCCGTTAACGGCAGCAGTCCTGCTTATATTTATATGTTCGCACAGGCTATGGCTGATTACGCCGTAAGCGTAGGTATTGACTACGATAAGGCTCTTAATCTCATTTGCGCAACCCTGGAAGGCTCAGCCGCTATGCTCAGAGAAAGCGGCGACACTCCTGATGTTCTCATTCAAAAGGTAAGCTCCAAGGGCGGCACGACAATCGAAGCTCTTAATGTTCTAAGAGAACAAGGTTTTTCAGCTTCTGTAAAGGACGCGATGAAAGCCTGCACAAAGAGGGCAGAGGAGCTCGGAAAGTAATAATCATAAAGACGTTTGCATATTCTTTAACGGACAAACTGTTAAAGAGAGGAACGTTTTATGAAAGGAATTGTATTATCATTTAGCAGACCTAAGAGGTTCACTGGGCTTAACCGCAAAATATCCGTGCCCGATTTCAAGTACATAATCAAACGCTACGGCGTAAAACTGCTCTTTACCCTTATGATTTTGCTCGGAATGATTTTAGGAGCGCTTTACGCGCGTTCGGCTCAGAGCGAAGCCCTCAATTCGCTCGATTTTCTGTTTACTACAAACCTCGAAGCAAGGCTCTCGCAAAGTGCAATCGGCACCTTCTGCGCCTGCTTTGCGTCTGACTTTATATTTTTAATCAGCGTTTATCTGTTCGGTACAGCGCCGTGGGGCTTGCCGTTTCAGTTTGCGGCGGTAATGTTCAAGGGTTTCGGCACGGGAATTACCGCGGCGTACCTTTTTATAACCCACGGCTTAAGCGGAGCCGGATTTTATCTGCTCGTGCTGTTACCGGGAACTTTTTTGTTCTGTATCGCACTTGCAGTCTTTTCCTCTTATGCGTTTGAATTTTCCAAGCGGATATTTTTATTCACAGTTGGAAAGAGCGCTCCGCTGTCATCCTTAAGAGAAGGATTTTTGCACCTAAGCTCAAAGCTGCTCACGGCAATGATATTTACATTTGCTTCGGCACTTTTAGACACGCTTTTGTGGTCGCTTTTTGCAGGTGCGTTTAAGTTTTAAATGAAGGATTGAGGACGATATGGCGTCAAAAAGCTCTACATTTCCGCTAACGATTGTGTTCACCAATCTGTTTAAGGGATTTCCAAAGCTGTTGCTGACCAATGTAATATTTGCGGTACCGTTTGCGGTGTTTTTCGGTATATTTTATGCGATAAACACTCTTTCGGGATTAAACTCAAATTTCATACTGCTCTTAACCATAATACCGCTGTTTCCGTTTTACTCGGGAGTGGTACAGGTCAGCGCACACATTTCCCAAGGCAGGCTTGACGTCAGCGTTTTCCAAAATTTTGTTGCCGCGGTAAAGGATAATTTTCTCAGGTTTTTCATTCACGGAATTGTCGCTTATCTGGCTGTATTTTTCAGCTACTGGTCAATTTCTCTTTACGCAAGGCTCGGCGGACAAAACTGGATATTCTTTGTACTTTTGGCAATAAGTATTATTATAGCGGTATTTTTCCTGTTTATGTTCTTCTATATTCCGTCGATGACGGTTACGTTTGACATCTCAATGAAGAACATTTACAAAAACAGCTTTTTAATGAGCTTCGGTGAGTTAAAGCATAATATAATCGCTGTTTTCGGACTTGTACTTCTCTTTGCGATTTGCACAACGGTTGTAATCTGCTGTTCGGCTTCCGCGGTTGCGATTATGATAGCCACAATTATCTTGGCACTCTTCATAATTCCCTCGGTTGCGGCGTTTATTATCAACTCTGCCGTATATAAGAGAATGTACGTTATGATTGTCGATAACTCCGCTCAGAGCAGAAACGTTGACAAAAAGATGAGCGAAAAGCGCAGCGAGCTTGCCGACATAAAGAATAAAAACAAGCCCGTTACTCCGGACATTGAGGAGCTGAAAAAGCTCGAAATCGACGAGTCTGCCGATATGGAGGAGTACATCTACTTTAACGGAAGAATGATGAAGCGCAAAACCGTTCTTAAGCTTAAGCAGGAAGCGCTTGAAAATGATAAGGAGAAAAAGTAAAATGGCAGGAAAACACAGTAAAAATGAAAAAAAGTCAAAAGCTCCCCTAATTATTATAATTGTTGTCGCTCTTATCGCGGTAATCGCCGCCGTGTTTGCAGTGCTGTACTTCAACGGCGCTTTTGGTTCTAAGGATAATATACCTCAGGAAAATACAACTCCCACCGCAAGCGCTGTTCCGTATACTACCGCGCAGGCTATGCACGGTCAGGATCAGACCTCCGCACAAAGCTCAGAGCAGAGTTCCGCGCAGGAGCAGACGAATGTTGTGGTTGTTCCGACCGAAGCAGAGGGTGATGTCACTCACTTTAACGCGACATTTATCCCCAACGGCAAGGTTATTGATACCGTATCGGGCAACAACACCTCTCTTAAAGAGGTATTCGGCACAGGTTACAATACCGCGGGTGTACTCACCTTTAACAACGACGGCACATTCTCGGATACTGTTTCTTCCAACGAGCCTGCTACCGGCGGCTATGCTGTTCAAAATCAAAAAATCTCCGCAACCTACTCAAACGACAAAAATATGGATATCACCGTAACAGAGTGGGACGGCAATACTCCTGTAAGCTTCTACGTTGTTTACGCGGATTATCAGGTTTATTTCGGTTAAGCTATGAGTAAAAAAGGTAAAAAAATAACTCCCGAGCAAATGGCCGAGAGACAAAAAATCAAAAGCAAAAAGAGAAAAGTCAGGACAATCGTTGTTCTTGTTATCGTTGCAGCGGTTATCGCCTGCACAGTCACTGCCGTTATTCTGATAAATCAGCATAACAAGGCTGCAAACCAGCTTTACGATACAAGGTGGGTACCCGTCTCCGCAAAAAACGCCAGTGAGGACGAGGTTGAGCTTGCAGAGGTTTACAACGTAAAATACACCAACTACCAGGGACACCTGACCTTTGACAAGGAAGGGACCTTCCAGCTTTGGATGAGCCCCGGCTCGCCCGAGGACGGCACTCACTCCGGTACGTTCGAGCTTGACGGCGACACAATCAAAGCAACCTTTGACGAGGGAACTAAGACTGAGTTTTATATTCAGCGCGAGGACGGCTTGATTAAGACAATCAAGCTCGGCTACGACGAATACACCGTTTACTTCGGCGCAAGCTCCAATAACAATCAATAAATTATGCCCTTCGGTTTTCCGGAGGGTTTTTATTTAGCAGGACAGGGGGTGTCAAACGTCAGCCCGCCTGCTCAACCTTTACATACCAGCGCCGTTCGTCATAATATAGATACCTGATTTTGCCTAAAATCACGCAGGTAAATTTAATTTCTCTTGTACGGTTATCGAGCAGTTTTTTGTACCTTATGTCAATAACCTTGCTGATAGGGTAGATGTGCTCCGCATCCCAAGTAATAAACTCGGGTACGATATTTCCGCCTTCCTCAAATGTCGCTCGTACGCTTACAAACCTTTTCATAATACACCTCAAAGCATCACAAACAAACGTTTGATTATATTATAGAACAACTGTTCTAATTTGTCAACTGCCAATATTTTGTTATTTACAGTATAAAACACTGTATATTGATTACATCTATGTAATTCTCATTTACAAAATCAATATCTTGTGGTAGAATTGAAAATGTAAAAATATGCAAACAAATATTTGAAATTTACGGAGGCTCACTATGGAAGCATACAAAAAGGAATTTATTGAATTTATGGTGGACTGTCAGGTCCTCAAGTTTGGCGATTTTGTAACCAAGAGCGGCAGAAACACACCGTTCTTTGTAAACACAGGCTTTTACAGAACAGGCGCTCAGCTCCGCAGACTCGGCGCGTATTATGCCGAGGCGATTAAAAACAGCTTTGGGCTCGATTTTGACGTGTTGTTCGGACCTGCATACAAGGGAATTCCGCTTTCGGTTGCCGCAACAATCGCAATCAGCGAAAAGTACGATACCGACATCCGCTACTGCTCAAACCGCAAAGAGGTTAAGGATCACGGCGACAAGGGCATTTTGCTCGGAAGCCCGATAAACGACGGCGACAAGGTTGTTATCATCGAGGACGTTACCACAGCAGGCACATCAATCGAAGAAACCCTGCCGATTATCAAGGCTCAGGGCAACGTTAATCCCGTAGGACTTGTCGTTTCAGTTGACAGAATGGAGCGCGGTCAGGGCGAAAAGAGCGCTCTTGCCGAGATTGAGGAAAAGTACGGTCTTAAAACAACCGCGATTGTAACAATGGAAGAGGTTGTTGAGCACCTGTATAATAAGGAATATAACGGCAAGGTTATTATTGACGACAAGCTCAAAGAGGCAATCGACGCATACTACGAAAAATACGGAGTAAAATAAACCGCGGTTTTGGAGGTTTGTTATGTCATCAGATTCATCAGTCCATAAAGGGCACAGAAAAACGCTTAAGAAAAAGTTTATAGAAAACGGACTTGATGTATTTGAGCCCCACGAGGCGCTCGAGCTTTACTTGTACTACGCAATTCCGCGAAAGGACACAAATCCGCTTGCCCACAGACTTCTCGACAGATTCGTCACATTGGCAGGCGTTTGCGACGCGCCTATTGACGAGCTGACAGAGGAATTCGGCTTAACGGAAAACACAGCGGTTCTTTTGAAGCTTTTGCCCGAGATGGCAAGGCTCTATAATGAATCTAAACTATCAAACGACAATGTAATCGACCTTGACACAATAGGCGACTTAATAAAGTCAAAATTCATCGGCAGAACCGAGGAGGTTGTTGTCCTGCTGTTGGGCGACGCCAAGGGAAAGATTATTTTCTTTGACGTCGTAGCCAAAGGCTCGGTAAACTCCTCGGATATGCCTATAAGAAAGATAGTTGACCTTTCAATCAGGCACAACGCACGGCTTGCGTTTATCGCTCATAACCACCCGAGCGGAAACGCTCTGCCGTCAAAGAATGATTTGGCTACAACCGACGCGCTCAAAGCAACTCTTAACACCGTCGGAGTGCGGCTTTTTGACCACTTTATTGTAACTGACGACGACTATGTATCATTAAGGGAAAGTGAATTGATTTAATATGGAATTCAAAATTCACTCAAAATACAAGCCTACCGGCGACCAGCCGGAAACAATACAAAAGCTGACCGACAGCATTTTATCGGGCAACAGAGAACAAACACTGCTCGGCGTTACAGGCTCTGGTAAAACCTTTACAATGGCGAACATCATCGAGCGTGTTCAAAGACCTACGCTTGTTTTGGCTCACAACAAAACCCTCGCGGCACAGCTATGCAGTGAGTTCAAGGAGTTCTTTCCAGAAAACGCTGTCGAGTATTTTGTGTCCTATTACGACTACTACCAGCCCGAGGCTTATGTAGCTCAGACCGACACTTATATCGAAAAAGACAGCTCAATAAACGATGAGATTGACAAGCTGCGCCACAGCGCTACGCTTGCGCTTTCCGAGCGCAGAGATGTAATCATCGTCGCCTCGGTTTCGTGTATTTACAGCTTGGGCAACCCTATAGATTACCGCAATATGGTAATTTCACTCCGCCCGGGAATGGAAAAATCCCGTGACGACTTAATTAAAAAGCTTGTTGAGCTTCAATACGAGCGTAACGACGTCAACTTTATCCGCAACAAGTTCAGGGTAAGGGGAGACGTGGTTGAAATTTTCCCTGCCGCTTCAAACGATTCAATAATCCGTGTGGAATTCTTCGGTGACGAGGTTGACAGAATTTCCGAGATTAATCCGCTGACAGGCGAGTTAAAGGCGGTACTGCGCCACGCGGCAATTTATCCTGCTTCGCATTATATCGTTTCACGCGATAAAATGCAGACCGCGCTTGCCGAAATCGAGCGAGAGCTCGAGGAACGCCTTGAATATTTCAGAGAAAACGGCAAGCTCCTTGAAGCCCAGCGAATTGAGCAGCGCACGCGCTACGATATGGAAATGCTCAGCGAAATCGGCTTTTGCACAGGCATTGAGAATTACTCGCGTATTTTATCGGGTAGAGCTCCCGGTTCGTCGCCGTACACACTGCTCGACTATTTCCCTAAAGATTTTCTGCTTTTTGTCGACGAATCCCACGTTACGCTTCCGCAGGTCAGGGGAATGTTCGCAGGCGACTACGCGCGCAAAAAGAGCCTTATCGACTACGGCTTCCGTCTGCCCTCGGCGCTCGATAACCGTCCGCTTAACTTTGACGAATTTTATGACAGAATCAATCAGGCGGTTTTCGTCAGCGCGACTCCCGGCGACTTTGAAACAGAAAAAAGTCAGGTTATCGCCGAGCAGATTATCAGACCCACAGGTTTGCTTGATCCTGAAATTTCAGTTAGACCGACTGAAGGTCAGCTTGACGACCTTGTGTCGGAGATAAATATAAGAACAGAGAAAAAACAGCGCACACTTGTCACAACCCTCACTAAGAAAATGGCAGAGGATTTGACCGCATACCTCGAAACTATGGGAATAAAAGTGCGCTATATGCACCACGATATCGACACCGTAGAGCGCATGGAGATTGTGCGCGATTTGCGACTGGGAGAATTCGACGTCCTCGTCGGAATAAACCTGCTCAGAGAAGGTCTCGATATCCCTGAGGTGTCGCTTGTTGCAGTGCTTGACGCCGACAAAGAGGGCTTTTTGCGCAGTACGCGCTCACTTATTCAGATTACGGGACGCGCCGCGCGCAACAGTGACGGTATGGTTATTATGTACGCCGACAGCGTTACCGAGTCAATGCGCGTGTGTATTGAGGAAACCAACCGCAGGCGCGAGATTCAGCAAAAATATAACGAGGAACACGGTATTGTTCCGAAAACAATCGTTAAAAAGGTCAGCGAAATTCTTGAAATTTCCACTCACGACGACAGCGAGTTTAAGAATACAAAACGTCTCTCCAAGGTTCAGCGCCAGCAGCTTATTGACAGCCTGACCAAGGAGATGAAGGCCGCCGCCAGACTGCTCGAGTTCGAGCACGCGGCATACCTGCGCGATAAAATTAAGAAACTACGTGCTGAAAAGTAATTATAGGAAGGTATATGAATGGCTAGAAAAAAGACCATTGAATACGGCAACGACAGTATTACCACGCTAAAGGGCGCGGACAGAGTCCGCAAACGCCCTGCGGTAATTTTCGGTTCTGACGGAATCGACGGCTGTCAACATTCCGTATTCGAAATTCTGTCAAACTCAATCGACGAAGCGCGCGAGGGCTACGGTAAAAAAATCACCGTCACCAAGTTTTCCGACGGCTCGATTGAGGTAGAGGACCACGGACGCGGAATCCCTGTTGATTACAACGAAAAGGAAGAGCGCTTCAACTGGGAGCTCGTTTTCTGCGAGATGTACGCAGGCGGCAAGTACAACAATAACGAGGGCGAGAGCTATGAATTTTCTCTCGGTATGAACGGTTTAGGACTGTGCTCAACCCAGTACAGCTCCGAGTATATGGATGTTGACATCCGCCGCGACGGCTACCGTTATACTCTGCACTTTGAAAAAGGCGAAAACGTCGGCGGACTTAAAAAAGAGCCGTACAGTAAAAAGGACACAGGCACAAAAATTACTTGGAAGCCCGATTTAGAGGTGTTTACCGACATCGCGATTCAGCCCGATTACTTCATCGACATTATGAAGCGGCAAGCAATCGTTAACGCAGGCGTTGAGTTTATATTCCGCAATCAAAACGGCAGAAGCTATGACACCACCTCTTTTTTGTACGCGAACGGCGTTGTCGACCACGTTGCCGAGGTGATAGGCGAGGGAGGACTTACCTCTGTTCAGCACTGGCAAACCGAGGTTAAAACCCGTGACCGCGACGATAAGCCCGAGTATAAGTGCAAAATGGATATTGCCGTTGCGTTTTCAAATAAGGTTAACCTCACGGAATATTACCACAATTCAAGCTGGCTTGAGCACGGCGGAGCTCCGGATAAGGCGGTGAGGAACGCCTTTGTCTACCAGATTGACAACTACCTTAAAACAAACAATAAATACAACAAAACCGAAAGCAAGATTAAGTACGACGACGTTGAGGACTGCCTTGTTTGCGTAATCTCGTCCTTTTCAAGCGTTTCTTCTTACGAGAATCAGACTAAAAAGGCGGTTACAAACAAGGGTATTCAGGACGCTATGACGGCGTTTTTGCGCCAGAGCCTTGAAATTTATTTTATTGAAAATCCCATTGAAGCTGAAAAAATCGCGGAGCAGGTGCTTGTAAACAAGCGCAGCCGCGAAAATGCCGAGAAAACAAGGCTCAACATCAAAAAGAAGCTCTCAGGCAACCTCGATATCACCAACCGTGTTGCGAAATTTGTCGACTGCCGCAGCAAGGATATTGAACAGCGCGAGCTGTTTATCGTGGAGGGTGACTCGGCTCTCGGCGCTTGTAAGCAGGCACGCGACCCTGATTTTCAGGCGATTATGCCAATCCGCGGTAAAATTCTCAACTGCCTTAAGGCTGACTACGACAAGATTTTCAAGAGCGAGATTATCACCGACTTGTTAAAGGTACTCGGCTGCGGAGTTGAGGTTAAATCAAAGGCTAACAAAAACCTTGCAACCTTTGATTTGGACGCCCTGCGCTGGAACAAGGTAATCCTTTGTACCGATGCGGACGTCGACGGCTTCCAAATCCGCACGCTTTTGCTCACCATGCTTTACCGTCTTACACCGACCTTGATTGAGGAAGGCAAGGTGTTTATTGCCGAGTCTCCGCTTTACGAAATCACATCTAAAAACGACGTTTATTTTGCGTATGACGAGTCCGAAAAGGACAAGTTTATCGAGCAAATCGGCAAGGAAAAGTTCACGGTTCAGCGAAGCAAAGGTCTCGGTGAAAATGAGCCCGATATGATGAATTTAACCACAATGAATCCTTCAACCCGCAGGCTTATCAAGGTTATGCCCGACGACGCGGAGCAGACCGCTCAGATTTTTGATATTCTGCTTGGCGATAATTTGCAGGGACGTAAAGATTACATTGTTGAGCACGGCAACGAATACATCGACAACCTCGATGTAAGCTAAGGAGGTGGAACAATGGCTCCGAGAAAGAAAAGCACAAAAAAATCACAGCCTGCAAAAACCCACGGCGTAATCAACGGCGCGGGTGATATTGTCGAGCAGCCGATAGTTTCCACCATCCGTGAAAACTATATGCCCTACGCCATGAGCGTAATTTTATCGCGAGCAATCCCCGAGATTGACGGCTTTAAGCCCTCTCACCGCAAGCTGCTCTACACTATGTATAAGATGGGGCTGCTCACGGGCTCGCGCACAAAGTCGGCAAATATCGTCGGCGCGACAATGAAGCTCAACCCTCACGGCGACTCCGCGATTTACGATACAATGGTAAGACTTTCGCGCGGATATGAGGCGTTGCTTCATCCGTATGTCGATTCAAAGGGTAACTTCGGTAAGTTTTACAGCCGTGATATGGCTTGGGCTGCTTCGCGTTATACCGAAGCAAAGTTAGCACCTATCTGCAACGAGCTGTTCAGGGATATCGACAAGGACACCGTTGATTTTGTAGATAACTACGACAACACAATGAAAGAACCGTCGCTTTTGCCGACTGTTTTTCCGTCGGTACTTGTTAACGCGAATACAGGTATCGCGGTAGGTATGGCTTCAAACATCTGCTCATTTAACCTTAAAGAGATTTGCGAGACAACCGCCGCGCTTATCCGCGACCCGAACCATGATATTAAATCGACTCTGCCGGCTCCCGATTTTATTGGCGGCTGTCAAATAATATACGATGAAAAAGTAATAAATCAGGTGTACGAAACAGGCAGGGGAAGCATTAAGCTCCGCGCAAAGTACGCCTATGATAAATCCGCAAACTGCATTGATGTGCTGTCAATACCAAGCACCACAACCTGCGAGGTAATTATCGAGAAGATTATCGACCTCGTCAAGCAGGGCAAGGTCAAGGAAATCTCCGATATCCGCGACGAAACCGGTATTGACGGTCTTAAAATAACAATCGACCTCAAACGCGGAACCGATCCCGACAAGCTTATGGCAAAGCTGTTTAAGCTCACCACACTCGAGGATTCCTTCGCCTGCAACTTTAACGTTCTCATCGGCGGAGTTCCGATGGTACTCGGAGTAAAAGAGCTGCTCGAAGAATGGATTGCGTTCAGAATTGAGTGCGTTAAGCGCAGAACCTTCTACGACCGCACCAAAAAAGCTGACAAGCTCCACCTCTTAAAAGGTCTTGAAAAAATCCTGCTCGATATTGACAAGGCGATTAAGATTATCCGCGAGACCGACGAGGAAATCGAGGTTGTACCAAACCTTATGATTGGCTTTGGTATTGACAAAACCCAGGCTGAATACGTCGCTGAAATCAAGCTCAGACACCTCAACCGCGAATACATCTTAAAACGCACTCAGGATATTGAGAATCTTGAAAAAGAAATCGCAGAGCTCGACGATATTCTAAAGAGCAAGGCGAGAGTAAAGACGATTATTGTCAAGGAGCTCAAAGCGATTGCCGATAAATACGGTCAGCCGCGCCGCAGCCTGATTATCTACGAGGATACAGCGGTTTACGTTGAGGAAAAGGAAACCGTTGACGACTTTGCGTGCACGTTCTTCTTCACAAAAGAGGGCTATTTTAAGAAGATTAAGCCCTTGTCGCTTAGAATGGGAAGTAATCAAAAGCTGAAGGACGGCGATGAAATTATCCAGACCATTGAGCTTTCAAACGACTGTGACTTGCTGTTCTTCAGTGATAAAGCTCAGGTTTATAAGGCGAAGGCTAACGACTTTAGTGATACCAAGGCAAGCGCTTTGGGCGATTACGTAGCCGCCAAGCTTGGAATGGACGAGGGAGAAAACGCAGTTTATATGGTTGCTACAAAGGACTACAAAGGCATTATGCTCTTCGGCTTTGAAAACGGCAAGCTTGCAAAAATTCCGCTTGAATCCTACGCAACTAAAACAAACCGCAAAAAACTGACAAACGCTTATTCCGACAAATCAAGACTTGCCACAGCAATGTTTATTGATGAGGATAAAGATATTCTGTTAAAGGCTTCATCGGGAAGAATGTTGCTTGTTCACACAGGAGCTCTCGCTCTTAAAACCACAAGGTCAACTCAGGGCGTAGCTGTTATGAAGCTCAAAAAAGGCCATACACTCTTTGAAATTACAGAATACAAAGAGGGAATGTTCAAAAAGCCTCAGCGCTACCGCACACGTTCACTGCCTGCGCTCGGAGCAATGCCGTCAAGTGACGACAGTATGGACGAACAGCTTTCTCTTATATAAAATATAATTTATTTGTAAAAATTTAAAAAATCCCTTGAAAAATGGATTATATTATGTTAATATGTATAAGTTGAATGATAATTTTTAGCGGTATTCGCAAAATGAAAGGAAGATAAATATGAATGCTTTGGGTATTGTACTCGGTATTGTACTCGCTTTAGTTTCAATCGCAATTATTGTTGTTATTATTTTACAGGAAGGTAACCAGCAGGGCATCGGCGTTGTTACAGGTGCCGCAGATTCATACTTCTCCAAGAACAAGGCTCGCTCAATCGACGCGTTCCTCTCACGTTGGACAAAGGTATTTGCTGCTGTATTTGTTCTTTTTGTAATTGCCCTCAACGTGCTTTCTTACTACAATCTTCTGTAATATAACATAACAAAAACATCTAACGCATATAATAGACTGTCGGTATCGGCAGTCTATTTTTATTTTGCGGAGATGTTTATATGCCTTGGTGGGGAATTGTACTTATTTTATCGGGATGTCTTATCCTTTTCGGAGCGCTTCACTTTTTCTCGGGGAAAAAGCATCCTTTCAAAAGAGCGCTTTTATCGATGGTAATAGGAGCGTTAACGCTGATAGCCGTTAACCTCAGCTCAGGCTTTACAAATGTTTACATACCTGTCAGCCTTTTATCCGTACTTGTTTCGGTAATCGGCGGCGTGCCCGGAGTAACGCTAATGCTTGTGCTTAATATTTTCTTTTAAAAAGAAAACTGTCACCCCGCCGGATGACAGTTTTTGTATTATAAATCATTAAACTCCGTGGTCAAGAATTTCCCAACCGCTGTTTTCGTAACGCACAACAATATAATCTTCGGTTTTCTCGGTGTTATCCTTATCCGTATAACTCACGTCAAATTGTACTATGTCCTTAATGTTTCCTGCTCTGTCGGGATCTAAATACCTAAATAGATTATCCTCACGGTTCTTTTCGTTAACGTCATCATTATAGCTGATATAGTTAAGCGTACAGCCGTCATAATTCATCATAAAATAAGTCTTGGTTATGTTTGCGGCGGTGGTAAGCTCCTTTTCGCTGTACCTTTGCGAAGGCGTCAGCATAATATTTGCTTTGGTAACATTTCCGCAGCCGCAAATGGTTATCATAATTATAACGGCAAAAATAAACGCGATTAGTTTTTTCATAAAATATCCTTTATCAGTCAATCTGTCCGTAAACCTCTTCGAGCGCCTCGCCGACGGTTTCTCTGTCCTTGGTCATAAGCGCGAGCATTGACTTATACACGGTGGATGGGTAGCTTAAAAAGCTCTTTTTAATAATCTCCGCCTGATCAATATCGGGTGCGTACAGCGTAAAGCTGAGCAAATCAACGTCACCGCCCGAAACCGTGCACTTTACATTAAAGCCGTTTTCGGTCTTTTCAATATCGACAAAATTCTCCCTTGCGGTCTTTTTGTCGGCAAGCAGCTTAATCGCACATTTTAGTGCTTTGTCCTTTACCGAATAAGCAACGGTAGAGTCAAGCTGCATGGCAATCATCCTCCCGTTTTCGCTGAGAGTATAGGTCTGCTCACCGTCAACGCTGTCCGCTTCAACCAAGCTCTTATCCGAAACAAGCTCGTCAAAAGCCGCGCTTACCTCAAAAAAGTTCGCAAGCTCGTCCTCTCTTATAGCTTCAATCACCAAATCTCTGCTCATATTTTCTTTTACAGAATAATAGAGATAACAAATCAAGGTTTTTATCTCATATTTACTTCTTAGTCCGCCGGGAGCAATTCCCTCGTCAAAGGTATTAAACAACATATAAATCACCTTCAAGCTTAAATATATAAGCTATTATAGCACATAATATTACAAAAGTGTAGTATAAACCGAAAATTATTTGACTGTTAATTTGCAATATGGTATTATTATCATAATAAAGAAAGGAGCTGTGGTATGGAAAAGTATATGCCTTTTATTTGGATAGGCTTTGCAATTGTAATGGCAATTTGCGAGGCTGCGACAACTCAGCTTGTATCCATTTGGTTTGTTGTCGGGGCGGTAGCGGCTGCGGTAACTACAATTTTCACTCCGAACATCTTTATTCAGCTCATTGTATTTTTGGCTTTTTCAGCCGCCGCCTTGTTAATAACAAGGCCGATTGCTAAAAGGCTGAAGAACAAGACGAACACTGTCGGAACAAATGCCGACAGATTAATCGGAAAAACAGGCGTTGTAATTTCGGAGATTAAATCGAATTTGGACGTCGGACAGGTCAAGGTGATGGGGCAGAAGTGGAGCGCAAAATCCGACTACGCGCCGATTGCCGAGAACACAAAGGTAACAGTGCTTGCAATCGAGGGAGTAAAGCTGATTGTAAAGCCCGAAATTAAGGAGGATTAATTATGCCGATTGTTGGAATTATTATTTTTAGTATTATTGCTCTGATAATTTTAATCTTAATTGTCAGAAACATCAAAATCGTACCCCAGGCGCATGCCTTTGTAATCGAGCGCCTCGGAGCATACCATACAACATGGGAGACAGGACTTCACCTTAAGGTTCCGTTTATCGACAGAATTTCAAGGAAGGTTTCTCTCAAAGAGCAGGTCGTTGACTTTCCGCCGCAGCCGGTTATCACACGCGATAACGTAACAATGCAGATTGACACCGTAGTTTACTTTGAAATTACCGATCCTAAGCTCTACACCTACGGCGTAGAACGTCCGCTCAGCGCTATCGAAAACCTCACTGCTACTACTCTGAGAAACATCATCGGCGATTTGGAGCTTGATAACACACTTACATCGCGCGATACAATCAACGACAAAATCAGAATTATTCTTGACGAAGCCACTGACGCTTGGGGAATAAGAGTAATCCGCGTTGAGCTCAAAAACATCCTTCCTCCGCGCGAGATTCAGGACGCAATGGAAAAGCAAATGAAGGCAGAGCGTGAGAGACGTGCGCGTATTCTCGACGCCGAGGGTGAAAAGCGCAGTCAAATCCTCGTTGCCGAGGGCTTGAAGGAATCCGCTATTCTCAAGGCAGACGCTGTTAAGGAGCAGAAAATCCGCGAGGCGCAGGGTGAAGCCGAAGCGATTATGACTGTACAAAAGGCTAACGCCGATGCGCTTAAGATGCTCAACGAAGCCGCGCCTACCGATAAAATCATTCAGCTCAAGAGCCTTGAGGCGTTTGCAAAGGCTGCCGACGGACAGGCGACAAAGATTATCATTCCGTCCGACATTCAGGGACTTGCCGGCTCGGTTACTGCTATTAAAGAGATTTGGCAGGATAAAAAATAAATTTTAGGTGATTTTTTGTACTGGATACATTTACTCTGGTATTTCATTATAATTTCATTTCTCGGCTGGCTTTTCAGCAGTCTTTATCACTTTTTCAGCGAGAAAAAGTTTTACGATAATGGATTTTTAACACTCCCGTTCTGTCCTGCATACGGAGCGGGAGCGGTGATTTGCTATGTCGTTTTTAAGCCGTTAACGGATAATTTTTTGATTATCTTTATCGGCTCAGCTTTGCTGTTGTCATTTTTCACGGTTATCGCAGGCTTTATCGGTAAAAAAATTCTCGGCTGTAAGCCTTGGGATTACTCCAATTTGAAATTTAACATCGGCAGTTACCTGACATTTCCTTTTGTGGTAATTATGGGACTCGGCGGCGTGTTCTGCGTAAAAATTCTAATACCGTTTATCAGATTGGGGATTCTCAAAATCCCCGATATAGTCAGCCTGGTTGTGTCTTTGTCAATTGCTCTGCTTATGCTTATTGACTATGTTTTATCTTTTGTCACCATTCACAGGCTCAAAAAGCGCTTAAAAGCCGCTAAGTATGATGTGGAGTTTTTGAATGATAAGGAAAGCGCCGAACAGCTTAAGGAGCTTGAACACAACTATAATAAAATTTTCACCAACACCATTCTCCGCAAAAGAATGGTGCACGCATTCCCTGAGCTTAAGCATACTGCGTATATTAAAAAAATCACGGATAAGCTTGACGAAATCAAAGAGGATAACAAAAAAGAATTCGACCAGTTCTATGAGAATAAAAAGGACAAGCCGTTTGCATCCGGCTTTTGCTTTGAAAAGCTGTTTATTTTGTTCTTAGTCGGTTCTTTTGTGGGAACCTGTATCGAAACAATCTTCGCGCTTATTGTCGAAGGTCACTTTGAATTAAGAGTAGGCGTGGTATACGGCCCGTTTATTCCTGTATACGGCGGCGGAGCTGTGCTTTTAACCACCGTGCTTTACAGACTTTACAAGCTCAGCGATACCCTTATTTTTATTATCAGCGCGGCACTCGGAGCATTTTTTGAATACATATGCTCCTGGGGACAAGAGACATTCTTGGGAACCGTGTCATGGGATTACAGCGATATGCCGCTTAATATCGGCGGAAGAACCTGCCTGTTGTATTCGCTTTTCTGGGGATTTTTAGGCTTGGTATGGATACGCTACATCTATCCTTTTGCGTCGAAGCTTATCGAGAAAATTCCCAAAAAGCAGGGCTCGGTTATAGTTGTGGTTGTATTCATCTTTATGCTGTACAACGCTTTTGTTTCGGTATCGTCTATTTACCGTTGGAATCAGCGTGCGGTCGGCAATCCGCCTGCAAATTCTTTTGAAAGATACATCGACCATAATTTTGACGATAAAAAGATGAAAACGCTGTTTCCGCATATGCGCGACGGCGATACCTTGGAAGAACTGCAAAAGAATAAACCTGAAAACGCAAAAACAAAATAAAAATTAAAGGGCAGAGCAGTCTGTCCTTTTTTATTTGTTAAACTATTTGCTTATAATTCTTTTACGCTATTGAAATTTGACATTATTTTTTATATAATATATAAGTTAAAATATGCGTAATAATTCAGATTAATTTTAAGGAGTAATGATATGAAAAAGGTAGCAATCATAATGGGTTCAGACAGCGATTTTCCCGTTGTTCAAAAGGCGGTAAAAAAGCTTAAGGAGTTTGACGTTCCGTATGAGGTTCACGTAATGAGCGCTCACAGAACACCCGACAAGGCGATTGAATTCTCCGCAAACGCAAAGAAAAACGGCTTCGGCGTAATTATCGCGGCGGCAGGAATGGCGGCGCACCTTGCAGGCGTTTTAGCGGCAAAGACCACACTGCCTGTAATCGGAATTCCCTGCAAATCCGCTCAGCTCGACGGAATGGACGCGCTTTTGGCGACTGTTATGATGCCCACAGGTATTCCCGTAGCGACAGTTGCGGTTGACGGCGCGGCAAACGCTGCAATCCTCGCGGTAGAAATGCTCGCTCTTTCAGACGATACTCTCGCTCAGAAGTTAGAGGATATGAAGCTTGATATGGAAAAAGGCGTTGCTGAAAAAGATTTGGCAATGCAGACTAAGGTGGCTGAACTTTAATGACAAAATACGTTAACATAGACGAGCGCCTTGACAAGGCGAACGACGAGTGCGGAGTTTTCGGTATATATAATAACGACGACTTCGACACCATCGCTATTACTCACGACGCGCTTTACGGACTGCAGCACCGCGGTCAGATAAGCGCAGGTATCACCGTAAATAAAGACGGCAATTTTTCTACAATCAAAGAGCTCGGAATGGTTTCCGAAGTGTTTACCGACAAGGTTTTGCAAAAGCTTCAAAGCGGCAAAATCACCGTCGGTCACGTTCGCTACACTTTGAGCCAAAGCCTTGACCGCGCGGCTAATCAACCGCTCGTTTTAAGGTACAAGGAAGGCTCAATCGCGATTTCGAACAACGGTTCAATCACGAACTTTCCCGAGATAAGAAAGGATTTGGAACGCGGAGGCGCTATTTTCCAGTCCAACTCTAACGCCGAGCTGATGGCGTACGTAATCGCCACCGAGCGCTGTTCTACGGATGACCTCGAGCAGGCAGTGCTCAACGCCATGAGAAAGCTCGAAGGCGCGTATTCAACTGTAATCTGCGCTCCCACAAGGCTTATCGCGTTCAGGGATAAATTTGGTTTCAGACCGCTTTGTATGGGCAAGCTCAAAAACAGCTATGTCTTTTCATCCGAAAGCTGCGTTTTTGACAGCATCGGCGCTGAATTCGTAAGGGACGTTAAGCCCGGCGAAATGCTCGTGGTTGACGGGGACGGACTTCACAGCTATATGATGGAGACTAAGCCTGTCAAAACCTCGCTTTGCCTGTTCGAGTATGTTTATCTCGCAAGACCTGACAGCGTAATCGACGGCGTAAGCGTTCACAGTGCGCGGTTAAAGGCAGGCGAGCTGCTCTTTAAGGAATACCCGATTGAAGCCGATATGGTCTGCGGCGTTCCCGATTCGGGAATAATAGCAGCCGAGGGTTACGCAAAGGCTTCAAATATTCCGTACGGTATGGGCTTTATGAAAAACAAGTTCATCGGCCGAAAGGTCGGCACGGGTATGGATAAAAAGAAACGTCTTATGCAGACTAAGCTCACGGCGTTAAAGTCAAATGTAGAGGGCAAGAGGATAATCGTTATCGACGACTCGATTATCAGGGGCGAGACCTCGCAGCACATTGTCAATCTTCTAAGAGAAGCAGGCGCAAAAGAGGTTCATATGCTCGTCAGCTCTCCGCCGTTTGTATTTCCGTGCTACTTCGGAATCGACATAAACGACAAAGAAAACCTTATCGCGAACAGAATGACCAAGGAGCAGATTTGCGCGGAAATCGGCGCAGATTCGCTCGGATATCTAAGCGTTGAGAGTGTTCGCGAAATTGCAAAGGATGCAGACATAGATTTGTGCGACGGCTGCTTTACCAAGAATTTCAGCGCTAAAGTGCCGACCACATTCTTTGTAGATAAATACGCAAACAAAATCAGTAAAAAGTAACGGAGGAATTTTATGGAAAGCTTTTCAGAGAGTTACAAGGCGGCAGGCGTTGACATTACCGCAGGCTACAAATCGGTTGAGCTTATGAAAAAGCACGTTGCACGCACAAATATCCCCGGCGTTGTATCGGGAATCGGCGGCTTCGGAGGACTTTTCGCACCCGACTTTAAGGGAATGGAAGAGCCTGTGCTTATCAGCGGAACCGACGGAGTCGGCACAAAAATCAAGCTCGCGTTTTTGCTTGACAAGCACAACACAATCGGTATTGACTCCGTTGCTATGTGCGTAAACGATGTAATCTGCTGCGGAGCAAAGCCGCTGTTTTTCCTTGATTATATCGCAATCGGCAAGAACATTCCCGAAAAGGTAGCCTCAATTGTTGAGGGTATCGCTGAGGGCTGCGTTCAGTCGGGCTGCGCGCTTATCGGCGGAGAAACCGCCGAGCATCCCGGTCTTATACCCGAGGATGAGTACGACGTTGCAGGATTCTGCGTAGGTATTGCGGATAAACCCAAGATGATTGACGGCTCAAAGCTTACACCCGGCGACGTTTTAATCGGTCTGCGTTCCTCAGGCGTTCACTCAAACGGCTTCTCGCTCGTCAGAAAAATCTTCGGAATTGACGAGAACACAATAAATAATACATATCCCGAGCTTGACAAGCCCTTGGGAGAAACCCTTTTAACTCCTACCAAAATCTACGTTAAGCCGATTTTAGCGCTTATGGAGCAGGTAGATGTTAAGGCTGTTTCCCACATCACAGGCGGCGGATTTTACGAGAATATTCCGCGTATGCTCACCGACGGCCTCGCGGCGAAGATTAAAAAGGACGATATTCCCGTTCTTCCTATCTTCAAGTTAATGCAGAGAGTCGGCAACATCAGCGAGCACGATATGTACAACACCTTTAATATGGGCGTTGGTATGGTAGCCGCCGTATCTAAGAGTGATGCCGACAAGGCGCTTGAGGTTCTCAAAGCAAACGGCGAGGACGCCGTAATTCTCGGCGAAGTAATCGAAGGCGAAAAAGGAGTTGTTTTCGCGTAATGAAAAACATTGTTGTGCTTGTTTCCGGAGGCGGAACAAACCTGCAGGCGCTTATTGACGCGCAGGGCAGGGGAGAGCTTAAAAACGGCAAAATCACCTGCGTTATCTCCTCAAACCCAAACGCCTATGCGCTTGAAAGGGCAAAAAACAACGGCATTGACACCGAGGTTATCAGGCGTAAGGATTTTGCGGAGTTTAACGATTACGATACCGCGCTCACTGAGCTTTTGCAGAGCAAAAATGCCGACGTAGTCGTGCTTGCAGGCTTTATGACAATCCTCGGCAAAAAGGTGATAGGCGCCTTTGAAAACAGAATAATCAACATCCATCCCGCACTAATTCCATCCTTCTGCGGAGAAGGCTATTACGGACTTAAAGTCCACGAGGAAGCGCTCAAAAAGGGCGTTAAGGTAACAGGCGCTACCGCGCACTTTGTTAATGAAGTATGCGACGGCGGCCCGATTATCATTCAAAAGGCAGTTGAGGTAAAAACAGGCGATACACCTGAAATCCTTCAAAAAAGAGTTATGGAGCAGGCGGAGTGGAAAATTCTCCCCAAGGCTGTATCCCTCTTTTGCGAGGATAAAATAAAGGTTATTGGTAATAAAACCGAGATTTCGGAATAATTTTACGGAGGAATAATAATGAAAGCTGTATCTTTAGAAAAGGAAATTGGTTCTACCAGCTATCCCGGCAGAGGAATTGTTCTCGGCAGAACAGCAGACGGTGCAAAGGCGGTTATCGCTTACTTCATTATGGGCAGAAGCGAGAACAGCCGAAACAGAATTTTTGCTCAGACAGAGGACGGCATCAAGACCGAGGAATTCGACCCCTCAAAGCTTGTCGATCCCTCGCTGATTATCTATTCACCCGTCAGAGTTCTTGACGACAAAACAATCGTAACCAACGGCGACCAGACAGACACAATTTACAATCTTATGAGCCAGCAGCTCACCTTTGAGCAAGCGCTCCGTACTCGCGGTTTTGAACCCGACGAGCCCAACTACACACCCCGTATTTCGGGTATCGTAAAGTGCGCGGAGGGTAAGATGAACTATGCTCTGTCAATTCTTAAGAGCGCCGACGGCAACCCCGATTGCTGCGAGCGTTACACATACGCATACGACGCTCCGCTTGCAGGACTGGGCAGATTTATTCACACCTATATGGGCGACGGCAATCCGCTCCCGAGCTTCGAAGGCGAGCCTACTCTTGTAGAGATTGAAAACGATACAATCGACGTTTTTGCCGATAAAATCTGGAACGCTCTCGACAGCGACAACAAGGTTTCTCTTTTTGTAAGATACATCGACATCGCGACAGGCGAGTACGAGTCAAAGATTATCAATAAAAATAAGTAAGGGGATATAAAAATGAATGAATTAATGCTTAAATACGGCTGTAACCCTAACCAAAAGCCGTCAAAAATCTTTATGCAGGACGGCAAGGAGCTTCCTGTTGAGGTTCTCAACGGCAAGCCCGGTTACATCAATTTTCTTGACGCTTTCAACTCTTGGCAGCTCGTAAAAGAGCTTAATGCTGCAACAGGACTTCCCGCTGCGGCTTCATTCAAGCACGTAAGCCCTGCCGGTGCGGCTGTTGCCACAGAGCTTTCCGACACACTTAAAAAGATTTATTTTGTAGATGATTTGGAGCTTTCTCCCATAGCTTCTGCTTACGCTATGGCGAGAGGCGCAGACAGAATGTCATCCTACGGCGACTGGGTAGCGCTCTCGGATACCTGCGACGTTCAGACTGCAAAGCTCCTTGCGCGTGAGGTTTCCGACGGTATCATCGCACCCGGCTATACCGACGAAGCTCTCGAGGTTCTTAAGACCAAGAGAAAGGGCAACTACAACGTAATTAAAATCGACACAGATTATGTTCCTGCTCCTCTTGAGCACAAGGACGTATACGGCGTAACCTTTGAGCAGGGCAGAAACGAGCTCAAAATCGACGAGGCTATGCTTATGCAGAACATCGTTACCGAGAATAAGGAGCTCACAGAGGACGCAAAGCGCGACCTTCTCATCGCCCTTATCACACTTAAATATACACAGTCAAACTCTGTCTGCTACGCAAAGGGCGGTCAGGCAATCGGCGTTGGCGCAGGTCAGCAGTCGAGAATTCACTGTACAAGACTTGCCGGCAATAAGGCTGACATTTGGTATCTCAGACAGCATCCGAAGGTAATGAACCTTCCGTTTGTAGATAACATCCGCCGTCCCGACAGAGATAACACAATCGACGTTTATATCTCCGACGATTACGAGGACGTACTCGCAGACGGAGTTTGGGAGCAGTTCTTTAAGACTAAGCCCGAGCCCCTTACAAGAGAAGAAAAGAAGGAGTGGCTTGCAACTCAGAGCGGTGTTTCCCTCGGTTCAGACGCATTCTTCCCGTTCGGTGACAATATCGAGAGAGCGAAGCGCTCAGGCGTTGAGTTTGTTGCTCAGCCCGGCGGCTCAATCCGTGACGACAATGTAATCGACACCTGCAACAAGTACAATATGACAATGTCGTTTACCGGCATCAGACTTTTCCATCACTGATATATCGAGGTAGATTATGAAGATTTTAATGATTGGTTCAGGCGGCAGAGAGCACGCGCTTATCAAAAAGCTGCTTGAAAGTCCCAAGTGCACAAAGCTTTACTGCGCTCCCGGCAACGGCGGAATTTCTCGTGACGCCGAGCTTGTAAACATCGGTGTAATGGATAAAGAAAATATGGTTAAGTTCGCCAAGGACAACGCGATTGACCTTGTGTTTGTCGCTCCCGACGATCCGCTCGCGGACGGTATGGTTGACGCTTTTGAGGCTGCCGGAATCAGAGCCTTCGGCCCGAACGCAAACGCCGCTATTATAGAAGCTTCAAAGGTATTTTCAAAGAACCTGATGAAGAAATACGGTATTCCCACAGCCAAGTACGAGGTTTTCGACAATCCCGAAAAGGCGATTGAATATGTTAAGGCAGAAAACACCGTGCCTGTTGTTGTAAAGGCAGACGGCCTCGCGCTCGGAAAGGGCGTAATTATCGCTCAGACAATCGACGACGCTGTTAAGGCTATCAAGTCGATTATGGAGGACAAGCAGTTTGGCGACTCAGGTAATAACATTGTAATCGAGGAATTTCTGACAGGTCCCGAGGTTTCTGTTCTTGCGTTCACCGACGGCAAATGCGTTAAGCCGATGGTAAGCTCCAAGGATCACAAGCGCGCTTATGATAACGACGAAGGTCTTAACACCGGCGGTATGGGTACGGTCAGCCCGAACCCTTACTACACTGACGAGATTGCCGACGAATGTATGCGCACAATTTTCAAGCCGACAATCGAGGCTATGAACAAAGAGGGAAGACCTTTCAAGGGTTGTCTGTACTTTGGACTTATGATTACCCCGAACGGTCCGAAGGTTATCGAGTATAACGCGCGTTTCGGAGATCCCGAAGCTCAGGTTGTACTTCCCAGACTTAAAACTGATTTGGTTGATATCTGCGAAGCCGTAATTGACGAAAAGCTTTCCGACCTCGATATTGAATGGTACGACGGCGCGGCTGCCTGCGTAGTAATGGCAAGCGGCGGTTACCCTGTATCATACAAAAAGGGAATAGAGATGTTCGGTATGGACGATAACGGTCAGGTTGACGGTGCAATTGTCTACCACGCAGGAACTAAGTATGAAAACGGCAAGTTCTACACCAACGGCGGACGCGTACTCGGCGTAACCGCTACTGCCGATACTCTCGACGAAGCTCTTGACAAGGCGTACAGCGCTGTATCAAAAATCAGCTTTGAGGGTATGCACTTCCGCAAGGACATCGGAAAAACCAAATAAAAGTAACGCTTTCTATAAGCATAAAGATACGCCGTGCTCAGTTTTTGAGTACGGCGTTCTTTAATAATTTTTAACCTGCATTTTTTATTTGCAGTCTTAATCTGTCTGAAATCATAGCGATGAATTCGCTGTTTGTCGGCTTACCTCTGTCGTTGTGAATTGTATAGCCGAAGTATGAGTTAAGCACGTCAACGTCGCCTCTGTCCCAGGCAACCTCAATCGCGTGGCGGATAGCACGCTCAACGCGCGAGGACGTAGTCTGATACTTCTTAGCTACAGACGGATAAAGCTGTTTAGTCACGGCGTTTATAATTTCGGGCTTTTCTACCGACATCATAATGGAATCTCTCAGGTAGTGATATCCCTTTATATGAGCAGGCACGCCGATTTCGTGGAGTATCTGAGTAACTCTCAGCTCAATTCCGAATGCGTCTATTCTCAGCGGTGCAACTGAATTATCGTCTTTATTCTTTATTAAAACCGAGATGTTCTCGCAAAGCTGTTCAACATCATACGGCTTTAACATAAAGTAATCCGCACCGCTGTTCATAATCTCGCGTTCGAGCACAGCGCTGTGGAATGACGAGAATACAATAAATAAAGGCTGTTTGAGCTTCTCCTTTTTAATGCTCCTCATAACTCCGATTGCGTCAAGCCTTGTCATAAACGCATCCATAAAAACAACGTCGGGTTCTTCGCTCCTAATTCGTGAGCAGAGTTCCTCTCCGTCCTTTACACAAAATGCGGTGCAAATATTAAAATCTTGAAATATTTGCAGGCTTTCCTGTGAAAATTCAACGGCTTCCTCGGTAATAATAAGCTTAAAACTATTGTTCATCTTGGCAAACTCCTATCAAATTTTTTGTTACGAGTTGATTTTACCACAAAATGGTAACAATGGCAATAGTTTCCAATTAATTTTTTTGAAAAAAGTTGAAATTTTTTAACATTTCAATTTTCGACATACAGCAAATCACAATATATTGTATCATCACTCATAATTCGACACCATAAATTGTGCAGCAACTCCGTAGCCCTCAGCGGTGTTGTTGATAAAAACGTGGGTAATTGCTCCTACTAACTTGCCGTTTTGAACAATCGGACTGCCGCTCATACCCTGAACAATACCTCCGCAGCTATCCAAAAGCGATTTATCTGTAATCTTAATTACAAAGTTTTCATTACTGTTTTCGTCAGCGTTGCACAGCTTTGTAATTTCGGCTGTATAGCAGGCGGCATTTTCACCGTCGATAGTGGTGTATATCTCGGCTTCACCTTTTTCTATTTCGGAATAGTCGGCAATCTCAATTTCTTTTGAGCTATCAAGCGTACCGCTGTTAGGTTCTCCGTAAATGCCGAGCGGAGTGTTCTCTGTAAGAGTACCGATAGTTTCCTCTCCGAAATATCCGTTAAGGCTTCCTGCCTTTCCGTCAACGCTCTTAGTAACCGAGCTAATATTTGCTTTGACAATCTCCGCCGAGCCGAGGGGGAGAAGCGCGCTTGTGTCGTTATCGCAAATACCGTGCCCCAAGGCGGCAAAGTAGTTTTTATCCTTATCATAAAAGCTGATTGTGCCGATTCCCGCGCAGCTGTCCCTTATCCACGCGCCTAAAAGATAAACGCCCATATTGTTTTTCTGCGGAGTAATGACAATTTCTTTTCTGTCGCCGTCCCTTTCTATTATAAAGGAAATCGGCTTTCCTTCGCAATTTACGGCGGCGTTTTGCAAATCCTCATTCGTCCTGACAGGAATACGATTAACCTCTTTTATAATATCGTTAACCTTAAGCCCTGCTTTTTTGGCAGGACATACGTTTTGCGTTCCGTCAAAGAATTCTTCAAGTTCAACGACGATCAATCCGTCGTTATAAAATCTAACGCCGAACGGCTGACCGCCTAAATATACGTTCTTACCCTCGGCAGATACCGTTCCTGCAGAGACAGACGCGGTAATCAAAAACAATGCACATACGGCAACTGTAATTAAATTTACAAATTTTTTCAAAAAATCACCTTCTTTCCGTTGCCTTTATTAGTTTTTGCATTTATAATATAGATAAAGGGTTAATAAAAATATTAAAAATCTTTTTGGTATGAATATCGCTGTTTTTGTGATAAATCAAATGATTTTTCAAAAATTTTTCTTTTTGAATAACGGGAGAGTATTATGGAAGAATTTTCAAAAACCAACGGCTTAACCTCTGCGCAGGTATCCGAAAGGATAGCGCAAGGAAAAGTCAACCAAACATCCACCCTGAAAACAAAATCATACAAGCGTATTTTTTACGATAACATCTGTACGCTTTTCAATTTGATTAACGTGATTTTGTTTATACTTCTATTGCTTGTAGGTTCATATAAGAACCTGTTGTTTATCGGCGTAGTGTTCTTTAACACTATCATCGGTATAATTCAGGAAATCCGTTCAAAAAGAAGCGTAGACAAGCTCACAATCCTCACCGAGAGCAAAGTCACTGTAGTCCGTGACGGCAAAGAAATTGAAATCAGTAAGGACGAAATCGTCCTCGATGATATTATTATATTATCGCGCGGCTGCCAAATTCCTGCCGACTGCGTTGTGGTTGACGGCGACTGTAAAGTAAATGAGAGCCTTTTGACAGGTGAATCCGATTTAATCCCCAAGAATACCGGCGACGAGCTATTATCGGGAAGCTTTATTTCCGCAGGCAAGTGCTATGCTCAGGTTACTCATGTAGGCGCTGACTGCTACGCCGCTAAGATTAACAACGAAGCAAAGTATGTTAAGAAAAACGAATCACAAATTCTCAGTTCGTTTAAGTTTATAATTAAGCTCTGTACAATTATAATCGTTCCCTTAGGAATACTGCTGTTTGTCAGCAAGTTCTTTATCCACGGCGGTACAATCCAGAGCTCGGTTCTCAGCACCGTAGCCGCACTTGTAGGTATGATCCCTTCGGGTATGATTTTGCTGACCAGTACTGTTTTGGCGGTGTCTGTAATCAAGCTCTCACGTCAAAAGGTGCTTGTTAATGAGATGTACTGTATTGAAACTCTCGCTCGTGTTGACGTAATCTGCCTTGATAAAACAGGTACATTAACCGCTGAGAGTATGAATGTAACCGATGTGCTTACATTTGATAATTCCTTAGAAGAAATAAAATTAGCTTTATCTTCAATATACAGCGCGAGTGAGGACAAAAACGCCACTATCCAGGCGATTGGCGATTACATAGAGGGCTCTAAGCCTGTAAGCAGTGAAATTTTCCACGGCTTTTCGTCAGAAACAAAATGGTCGGGCGGAAAGTTTTCAAACGGAAAAACATATGTTATCGGCGCTTCCGAGTTTGTATTTAAAGATAAAGAAAAGTATAAAGAAGTATTTGATAAGATTAACGAAATTAATGATACCGTGCGTATCTTAGCTCTTGCTTTATCGGATAATGAAATCCAAAACGGCAAATTACCCGACGACTTAAAGCCGATGGCTCTTGTGCTTATCAAGGACAAGCTCAGAGATAACGTTCAGGACACCGTAAACTATTTTAAGGAGCAGGGAGTAACGCTTAAGGTTATCTCCGGCGACAGCATTAAGACCGTTAAGAACATCGCTATGGACTGCGGAATCGAAGGCGCTGAACGCGCTGTTAATATGACCGAGGTCAAGACCGATGAAGAGCTTGAAAAGGTAGCGGAAACCTGCAACGTATTCGGCAGAGTTACGCCTGTTCAGAAGAAAAAGCTCGTCTTGGCTCTTAAAGCAAAAGGCCATAAGGTAGCTATGACAGGCGACGGCGTAAACGACGTACTCGCCCTTAAAGAGGCTGACTGTTCCGTTGCCATGGCTTCGGGAAGCGAGGCGGCACGCAACGTTTCTCAGCTTGTACTTACCGACAACGACTTTGCCGCAATGCCGAGAGTTGTCGCAGAGGGCAGACGTTCCATCAATAACTTAGAGCGAAGCTCGTCGCTCTACCTCGTAAAGACAGTCTATTCAATCCTGCTCTCGATATTCTTCATTTTCGCGACAATGCAGTATCCGTTTGAGCCAATTCAGCTTACCCTTATCGGCGGTCTTACTATCGGTTTACCGTCATTTGTACTCGCGCTTCAGCCGAACAAAAACATTGTAAAGGGCAACTTTACATTTAATATTATTGCACGCGCACTGCCTGCGGCATTATGCGTTGCGCTTAATATTATTATTGCCGAAATATTCTGCAAAAACCTCGGAATTGAATTTGCCCAATTCTCGACAATTTCGGTTTATGTAACGGCGTTGACCTGCCTTTTGCTCGTTATCAGGCTTTCACTTCCGCTTAACGCATTAAGAGGCGCAATGCTGTTTGTAAGTATCGCAGGCATCACAATTGCGTTTACCTTCTTCGGCTGGCTGTTCTCATTGACAATGCTGAGCACAAACGCTATTATTCTGCTTGCGGTATTGGCGGCAGGAACAATTATTGTATTTAATATTCTGTATAATATCGCTTCAAAATTAATAGAAGAAAACAAAAACAAATCCTAATGATTATTAACACTCCAAAAGAAGTCAACACAATAATACAAAAACTAAATAACAGCGGTTTTGAAGCGTTTATCGTAGGCGGCTGTGTACGCGACTGCATTATGGGCAACGCTCCGCACGACTGGGATATCTGCACAAGCGCAAAGCCTGACCAAACGCAAGCTTGCTTTTGCGACTATAAGACTATTGATGTAGGCAAAAAGCACGGCACAATCGGCGTTGTTATGCACGGCGGTATTTACGAAATTACGACTTACCGCGTTGACGGCGAGTATGAGGACAACCGCCATCCGCAGAGCGTTGAGTTTACTTCAAATATCAACGACGATTTATCGCGCCGTGATTTTACGGTAAACGCTATGGCTTATAACGAAAAGGACGGTTTTATCGATCCGTTTGGCGGCAGGGAAGATATCGCAAATAAGCTGATAAAATGCGTAGGAAATCCAACTGACCGTTTTAACGAGGATTCTCTGCGTATTTTACGCGGACTGCGCTTTGCTTCACGCTTTGATTTTGAGATTGAAGCAAACACCGCAAAGGCGATTCACAACTGTAAAAGCCTGCTTCACAACGTCGCCAATGAGCGTATCAGAGAGGAATTGCTCGGAATTCTCTGCGGAAAATCAGTTGATAAAATCCTAAACGATTACCGCGATGTTATTGCCGGGATTATTCCCGAGATAACACCATGCTTTGACTTTGAGCAACACACACCTCACCATTGCTATGACGTTTACAGGCATATAGCTCACTCGGTTGGCGTAATCGAGCCCGAACCGCTTTTGAGGATGTCTATGCTGTTGCACGATATCGGCAAGCCGCAGGCTTGTACGACCGATATTAACGGCAGATGTCATTTTAAGGGACACCCGAAGATAAGCGCAGAGATGGCTGACGTGATATTAAAAAGGTTAAGGTTTTCAAACGCTTTTATCTCCGACTGCCTTAAGCTGATAATATATCACGATGTGCGTTTCAGCGGAAACAAAAAGACCGTAAAGCGTGTTCTCGGTAAGCTCGGCAAAGAGAATATGGAAAGGCTTTTCAAAATCCAGTACGCCGATACGATGTCACAGTCCGATTATAACAGAGAGCAAAAGCTTACTGACCTTAATACAGCCAAAGCTCATCTTGAAGAAATAATCAGGGATAATGAGTGTTTCAGCCTTAAGCAGCTTTCCGTTAACGGTAAGGATTTAATCGAAAACGGCATTACAGACGGCAGAGAAATAGGCGGAATGTTAAATTATTTATTCGAAAAAGTGCTTAATAATGAGCTTGAAAACGACAGGCAAACCCTCATTAAAGCTGTAAATAAGTATAATACTAAAACCTAATAAAAAGTAGCCAATCTTTGCGGTCTATTTTCCACAATACTGCGTTGTCGTCCTTGCAAGGCGACAGCCTTGCCGCGTCCTCCGCCTTGTCTTGCGAAAAATATCCTCGCAAAATATAAGTCTACTTTCTATCAGGAATTAGTAATCGAGTAGGGTGAAATTTCTCTGCCCTCTCACACCACCGTACGTGCCGTTCGGCATACGGCGGTTCAATTCAATTTCAAAGTATGCTGTCTAAGATAGTATTCTAACGGACTGACCAATCCTCACTTGGTCAGTTTCTCTTTAGAAATTGCTTTCTTAATCTGTGGTAAGCGTACTG
>Ga0310695_10002052_pt1 | contig 44031 bp, 35 predicted proteins | sample RumenRJG_04DNA_FD_203882 | JGI IMG/M metagenome (GOLD analysis project Ga0310695, IMG submission 203882) | Bovine rumen microbial communities from Lethbridge, Alberta, Canada - RJG_04 (v2) (version 2) | ecosystem: Host-associated > Mammals > Digestive system > Stomach > Rumen | place: Canada... | reverse complement strand
AGCATTGGCAGAAGAGTTGGCGCGGAGCGCCGAGCAACGTGTTGATGGACACGTCGAATTCACGGGAGATGACTTTGAGCATTTCGGTATTCGGCTGGGTTTCGCCAGTTTCCCAGCGGCTCACAGCTTGGCGCGTTACATGCAAGCGTTCGGCCATCTGGTCCTGGGTCAGGTTTTGATTCGAGCGCAACTTAAGCAAAACTTCTCGTACTTCCATAATATTCTCCTTTTGCAAATAAAATATTTTTTATCGTTTATCATTTCTTTTGACGAGTATAATATAGAACCAAGCTATAACAAAAGCAAGCAACAGGCTGTTGCTTTTTTACGAGAGACGCGCAACCGAGAAGCGCGCGGTCCCCTGGTCCACAAACAAAAAAAGGCGACCCTAAGGCCGCCTGAAAATTTTGAGATTTTTTCGTCTAACTAAGCACCCAACTTGGCACGGATCCAGTTGTTAGCGTTAGCGATAGCTTCGGCAATCTTTTCCGGTTCGCGGGTACCAGCCTGAGCACGGTCCGGACGACCACCGCCCTTACCGTTGCAAGCCTTAGCGAGATCCTTGACGATGTCACCGGCCTTGATGCCCTTGGCCTGAACGTTCTTGCCAACCATCACGGCGATGCTACCAGAACCGTTGTCCTTATTCGCAATCACAGCAACGCTATCGACGTCAAGCTTGTTCTGAACGCCGTCGAGCAAGTTCTTGTACTTTTCATCGGGGATAGAAAGTTCGCGAACGTAGAGGTTCACGCCCATCACGTTGATGCCACCGTTCAAGAGTTCGGCAGCGGCGAGCGTTGCGAGTTCGAGCTTCACAGACTGGAGGCTCTTTTCGAGGTTCTGCGTCTTGGCAAACGTCTGCTGGATGCGGTCGAGAACTTCGGCATCCTTGCAGCGGAGCTGTTCGCGGAGAGCGTTGAGGATCTGCGTACCAGCGCGGAGGAGGCTCAAGGCGCCACGGCCAGAGACAGCTTCGATACGGCGCACGCCAGCGGACACGCTAGATTCAGAAACAATCTTCACCATGCCGATGTTACCGGTGTTCTGCACATGCAAGCCACCGCAAAGTTCGCGGGAGAATTCGACGCCAGCGTCACCCATCTTCACAACGCGGACCTTGTCGCCATACTTTTCGCCGAACAGAGCCATAGCACCGCTAGCCTTAGCTTCATCGACGTCCATCACGTCGGTGTGGACCGGCAAGCATTCCATGATCTTGGCGTTCACGATGTCTTCGACCTTCTGGATTTCTTCAGCGGTCATGGCGTTGAAGTGGCTGAAGTCGAAGCGGAGGAGTTCGTTCGAAACGAAGCTACCCTGCTGCTGCACGTGAGTGCCAAGCACTTCGCGGAGAGCGGCCTGGAGCAAGTGCGTTGCGGAGTGGTTCTTGCGGATATCAGCGCGACGATCGTTATCGACAGTTGCCATAAACACGGCGCCCATCGTCTTTTCGTTAGCTTCGCCCTTCACGACCTTACCACGGCAGAGAGCAGTATCGTTCACCTTCACGGTGTCGAACACCTGAATTTCGAGGTCGGCAGAAACGAGCGTTCCCTTGTCACCAACCTGGCCACCCATTTCGGCATAGAACGGAGAGGTTTCGAGGACGATAGAGAGCACGCCCTTGTCTTCGCGCCAGCGGACAACCTTCGTTTCGCAAGCGGAGAGTTCATAACCGACAAAGTTTGTGCTAGCTTCGCTGTACTGCGTCCAGCCTTCGGTACCCATCGTGTTGATGCCCTGCTTCATGTTAGCGCGGGCGCGTTCCTTCTGTTCATTCATGCACTTTTCGTAGCCTTCTTCATCGATGAGGAGGCCCTTTTCTTCGGCGAGAATGCCAGTGAGGTCCGGCGGGAATCCATAAGTATCATAGAGGAGGAACACCTTGTCGCCCGGAATCTTGTCGCCCTTCTTGAGTTCGGCAGAGATAGCGGCGAAGCGTTCGAGACCAGCGTCAAGCGTACGGATAAAGCTTTCTTCTTCGCTCTTGATCACGCTTGCAACAAATTCCTTGCGTTCACGGATTTCCGGGAAGGCATCGCCCATCGTGTCGGCAAGCACCTGAACGAGCTGGCAAATGAACGGCTTCTTCTGACCAAGCAAGCGAGCAAAGCGGCTTGCGCGGCGGAGAATGCGGCGGAGCACGTAGCCACGGCCTTCGTTAGACGGGAGAGCGCCATCGGCAATTGCAAACGAAATAGCGCGGATGTGGTCGGCAATCACGCGGTGCGGGGTGCCGGCTTCGCCATCGTTGTAGGGAACGCCGGAGAGTTCAGCGATCTTTGCGATAATCGGGGTGAACACGTCGGTATCATAGTTGCTGGTCTTGCCCTGGAGAATAGCGCAGATACGTTCGAAGCCCATACCGGTATCGACGTTCTTGGCCTTGAGCGGAATGAGGGAACCGTCGCTCACGCGTTCATACTGCATGAACACGTTATTCCAAATTTCGATGTAGCGGTCGTTTTCGCCGTTCACGCCCTTGATCGGGTCCTTGAACGTTTCGGCCTGCGTAGCGAGGTCGCCACGGTCGTAATGGATTTCGGAGCAAGGACCGCACGGACCGGTGTCGCCCATTTCCCAGAAGTTGGAGTGAGCGTCAAAGCGCATGATGCGGTCATCCGGAAGACCGGACACGTCCTTCCAAATCTGCCAGGCTTCGTCATCGTCCTGATAAACGGTCGCAAAGAGGCGTTCCTTCGGGAGCTTCCAAACTTCAGTGAGGAGTTCCCATGCCCAGGAAATAGCTTCCTTCTTATAATAGTCACCGAAGCTCCAGTTACCGAGCATTTCGAAGAAGGTGTGGTGGTAGTTGTCGCGGCCCACAACGTCGAGGTCGTTGTGCTTACCAGACACGCGGAGGCACTTCTGGCTGTTGCATGCGCGCTTCCAACCCTTCGGATTGTCGCCAAGGAAAATTGCCTTGAACTGGTTCATGCCCGCGTTCGTGAACATGAGCGTCGGGTCGTCATGCGGAACCACCGGCGAAGAACGCACGAAGAGGTGGCCCTTGGATTCGAAGAACTTGATAAAGGATTCGCGCACTTGCGCAGAAGTCATTTTTTCGGACATAGCTATTCCTTTGATTTTTTACGAGCCCAAATTTAGCAAAAGGCGAACGCAGCGGCAAAACAATTTATTGTTTTGACATTGCTGAGCCGAGCTAAATGAGCTCCGAAGGAGCTCAAAGTAGAAAAAAAGAGATGCCCGCTCAATGGCGGGCATGACAATGTACCAATAACTAATAGCTAATGACCAATGACTAACGACTATTGACCAACTACTAGTACAGTTTTTTCATGTCGGTGAGGTGGCCTTCTTTTTCGTGGAAGAGCGTGAGCGAGCCACCCTGAATCTTCTGGAAAATCTTGGTGAGTTTTTCAATGGCGACGGATTCTTCAAAGCCAATTTCGTTGTACGCCGTTTCGCCAATCACGATGCCCACGTTCATCATATCCGGAGCCTTGCGACGCAAGTAATTCAAGAATTCCTCATCGCTATTGAGCACGTCTGTCGGCGTAAGCTTTTCAAATTCCGACGGGTCACGCGTACTTGCATGCAGCGGGTACATGTCATCAGCCACAATCTGCCTAGAGTTCAAATAGAACACGTTTCCAACATACAAACTAATAGAGTCATTCAATACCTGACGAACTTCAATCAGCACGTCCCTAGTAATCGAAGCTTCTTGGATATCGAGTTTGGAAGGGGCGCAAGCCATAAAAGCAAGCGAAATTGCGGCAATAGCCGTAAGGAAAAATTTTTTCATGATTACCTCTTTTTAAACCAATATACAATCATTTACATTCCAAAAAAAGCAAAAAATGTTTTATAAAAAAAGCCTCCCGGATTGCTCCAGGAGGCTTGCTTCTATACACCAAACTTGTTAGTTAGCTTCGTAGTCCATGATGAGACGGCAAACACCGTTTTCAACAATGACGTTGTCCGGGCGGAGGTTCACGCGTTCCATTTCCCAGTTGCCACGGTCCCAATGCTTCGGATCAAGATCTTCGCCATCGAAGTCATCCTGCCAGAGCACCGTAAAGCCCTTAGTGGCTTCATCGTAAGAGTACACGCGGACATAGTCGATCTGCTGTTCAATCGGGAGACCGATACCGCCATCCCACTTGCCCGTCCATGCGGCGCTCTTGGAAGCCCAGAGGTTGAAGCGGAGGGACTGTTCTTCAGTCAGGAACTTGACCTGGTCAGCATCGGCGTGAGTACCACGGCTGAGACCAATCTCATCACGACGAACTTCGACGCTGTCGATTTCCCAAGAAACGTATTCCGGAGTCCAGACGATAGCGTAGAGGTGGAAGTCCTGCGTGGCATCAAAACCAAATTCATGAAGCGGCTTGCTTTCGGAAGCGGTATTTGCCTTGATAGACGGATCGCCTTCACGTGTAATGATGTTGGACTGCCATGCGTCTGGAGCCTTGCCCAAAACTTCGATATCGATTTCGTTCCAAGGCTTTTCACCCTTTTCCCAGGAGTCATCATAATAGACGAACATGGAGCTCACCGTGCCAGAGATAGCAGCCATCTTCATGCGGGCTTCGAAACGGCCATACTTGAACTGGTCACGACCCGTAAGTTCTGCACCATAGAAGGAGTACGACTTAGTCGGATCAATAGCGGTCAGCGGCGGAACACTGTAGGTAAACTGAGCAGCGCCATTCGAGCTAGAGGAAACTGCCGGGAGAGCATCCACAGAGCTGGAGGATACGCCAAGAACATCGACAGAGCTAGAAGAAACTCCTGCAACCGGAGCAACAGAGCTGGAAGATTCACCAACCGGAAGGAGAGCTTCGGAGCTGGAGGATGAACCCGCAGTCGGATTAGAAGCAACCGGGTAGGTGGGGGCGTTGGTATCAGAGCAAGCGGCGAAGAAAGCCATTGCAACCATCGGGATAAGAATCTTTTTCATTGTTGACCTCATAATTTCTTTAACTATAAGATAGCTTCTAAAACGGCAGAGCGTACGACTAGCGACAGGAAATTTAAAACCATCTGTATCAACCGTATTTTACATATTCTACCTACGTTTTACATAAAAAAACGTACTTTTTCAAAAATTGGTCATGTAATATTTCCGTAAGCATTTTGCAAGGTCACTTCGGATTGAAAAGCCTCATTTTATACCTTGCCTGCCCCTTTTTTAATATGTATATTGCGTTTTACAAAAAAAATCGATAGAAAAAAGCACAATTTCGGGCCCACCTTTTTCTACAACGCTTAAAAGTTAAACAACTTTTTAATTGTATTGACAGCCGGGTTCGAGACAAAAGAGGTTACTATGCAGGAAGCATGGACAGGCTTTAAAGGCGGTCGCTGGCAGGAAGAAATTAACGTCCGCGACTTTATCCAGAAAAACTATACTCCCTACGATGGCGACAAGTCGTTCTTGCAGGGACCGACTGAAGCTACGAACAAGCTCTGGGCAGAACTCCAGGAACTACAGAAGAGAGAAATTGCAAAGGGTGGCGTCCTCGACATGGACACAGACGTCGTCTCCACTCTTACAAGCCACAACGCTGGCTACATTTCCGAAGAAACCAAGGATCTCGAAAAGATCGTAGGTCTCCAGACCGACAAGCCGCTCAAGCGCGCATTCATGCCGTTCGGCGGCATCAAGATGGCCGAAGAATCTTGCAAGAACTACGGTTACACACCGAGCGAAGAACTTCACCGCATCTTTACTGAATTCCACAAGACTCACAACCAGGGCGTTTTCGACGCCTACACGCCGGCAATGCGTATGGCCCGCAAGGCCCACATCATTACGGGTCTTCCGGATACTTACGGCCGTGGCCGTATCGTCGGTGACTACCGCCGCGTTGCCCTTTACGGTATTGATTACCTCATCGCCCAGAAGAAGGCCGACAAGGCTCTGACCGACGAAACGGATATGCGCGAACACGTGATCCGCCAGCGCGAAGAACTCGCTGAACAGATCAAGGCCCTCGAAGGCATGAAGGTCATGGCCAAGATTTACGGCTACGACATTTCCAAGCCGGCAACAAACGCCCGCGAAGCCGTGCAGTGGCTCTACTTCGGTTACCTCGCCGCCATCAAGACGCAGAACGGTGCAGCCATGAGCGTTGGCCGCGTTTCTACCTTCCTCGACATTTATATGACCCGCGACTTGCAGAACGGCGTCATCAACGAAACCGAAGCTCAGGAAATCATCGACCATTTCGTGATGAAGCTTCGCATGGTCAAGTTCGCCCGTATCACCAGCTATAACGAACTCTTCAGTGGTGACCCGGTGTGGGCTACGCTCGAAGTTGCTGGCCTCGGTCAGGATGGTCGCCATCAGGTGACCAAGAACGACTACCGCTTCTTGCACACGCTCGTGAACATGGGTCCGTCTCCGGAACCGAACCTCACGATTCTCTATAGCCCGCGCCTCCCGGCAAGCTTCAAGAAGTTCGCTGCAGAAATCTCCGTGAAGACCAGCGCCATCCAGTACGAAAACGATGACACGATGCGTCCGATCTGGGGCGACGACTACAGCATCTGCTGCTGCGTTTCTGCAACTCAGACCGGTAAGGAAATGCAGTTCTTCGGCGCTCGCGCAAACCTCGCCAAGACGCTCCTTTACGCCATCAACGGCGGTAAGGATGAATGCCTCGTGAAGGGTACGCAGGTTGGCCCGGAATATCCGCCTATCTCTAGCGAATACCTCAACTACGACGAAGTTGTCCACAAGTTTAGTCTCTACATGGATTGGCTTGCCCACTTGTACGTGAATACATTGAACTTGATTCACTATATGCACGACAAGTACTACTACGAAGCTGCCGAAATGGCTCTCATCGATACCAACGTTCGCCGTACGTTTGCAACGGGTATCGCAGGCTTCAGCCACGTTGTCGATAGCCTTTCTGCAATCAAGTACGCCAAGGTCAAGGTCATCCGCGATCCGGCTACCGGCCTCGCTCAGGACTTCCAGATCGAAGGCGACTTCCCGCGTTATGGAAACGACGACGACCGCGCAGACGATATCGCCGTTTGGCTCCTCAAGACGTTCATGGCCAAGATCAAGCAGACGCCGACTTACCGTGACTCTGAACCGACCACATCTATCCTTACCATTACAAGTAACGTTGTTTACGGTAAGGCAACGGGCGCTCTCCCGGATGGTCGTAAGCAGGGCGAACCGTTCTCTCCGGGTGCAAGCCCGAGCTACGGTGCCGAAAAGAATGGTCTCTTGGCATCTCTCAACTCTGTTGCCAAGATTCCGTACGAATACGCTCTTGACGGTATCAGCAACACGCAGACGATCAACCCGGACGCTCTCGGTCACGACGACGAAGAACGCACTAACAAACTCGTGCAGGTTCTCGACGGTTACTTCGGCCAGAGCAGCCACCACTTGAACGTGAACGTGTTCGGTGTCGAAAAGCTCAAGGACGCTATGGAACATCCGGAGAAGGAAGAATACCAGAACTTCACGATCCGCGTTTCTGGCTACGCCGTGCGCTTCATCAAGCTCACTCGCGAACAGCAGCTTGACGTGATTGCCCGCCAGGCACACGGCGTGCTCTAATCGCTTGGAAAAAGCTTAAAAAGGTTCCCGAAAGGGAACCTTTTTTTTGTTTCTGGGGAATGCCGATTTATGAGGAAATGCGCGCGTTGAGAAGCGGCGAAAAGCCGCGAAAACTATGCCACGATGTAATTTTCGTTCTTCTGGCGGCGAGCGTAAACGGATTCTAAAAACATGAGGACTGAGGTTTTGTCACGCACAAGCCCACGCTTATGGCTCAAGCAAAAGCGCGACGCCGAGAGTTTCTTCAATAGTTTTATCTGCTCGCCCAAAATTTGCACATTATAAACGTCAGGAGAGCCATGCCCCACCATCGGGTAAGTCGCATCGCCCAAGAACACGTAATCATCCACAATGAGCGCAAGCGAGCCCTTGGCATGGCTATTGGGCATCGGTAAGATTTGAATCTGTACACCATCGTCAAACGCAAGCGGTTCCATCACGACGTTCTTTGAAACGCCTTCAATTTCACCGAACGTTTTTGAAGTGTAGGCGCCCACGTAAAGTGCATCGATGTCTAGCGAAATTTCGCCACTGCACATGCGCTGGACATTCAGCAAATGGTCCCGATGAAAATGCGAAATGACAACGTTCTTTGCGAGATTCGCCACATCGTCTACGAGATTGCGCGGCAGTTCATTGATAAACTGCACAGCCTCATCGCATGCGCCCACGTCAAAAATCCACCACGCGCAATCGCCACGCACAGCGATGACATCCGCACTCAGCGGGTCATTCGACATCTGCAAATAATGGATTCTATCGGTAAGTTTAACGATTTTGGGCACGGCGCCAAAGATAGAAAAAGGCTCCCTTTCGGGAGCCCTCTCCAACAAAAACATCTACCAAGTTATCGGTTGTAACGATGGAACTTAACAGGCTTCTTGCCCTGACGATTGCGATTCCAAGAATGGCGAGAATGCGGAGCGTCAATAATGCGAGAAATAAACTTGCCATCGCCTACGCTGACTTTGGAAACGTAAGAAAGGCACGGATAAAGCTTCTTAGCAGAGCCATCTTCGACTTCGCAATAAGCTTCAGCGACACTGCCGACTTCAACCTTTTCAGCCTTCAACTGTTTTTGTTCACTGTCTTCATTAAAGACTTCAATGCGATCGTAATCAGCAACAAGCACGGAATCCAAGGTCGCCTGATTTTCTGCAGCGTCATCATTCGTCGTCAAGATTTCAGACGTCGTCTTCAAATCCTGCATAGCGATGTTAGCATTCTGCACATGACCATACTTGTCCGTCAAAACAGTCAAGAAGTTCTTGTCATTGCGAACCACACGACCATTAAAGACGCGCTTGAACTTAAATGCATAACCATCAATTTCGACCTTCTTGTCCATCGAAGCAAGATAGCGCTTATCAATAGTCACAAGCTTAAACTGGTCTGCATATTCGCTCGGCAGAACAGCGCTCAAAATCTTGCTGGCGCTCAAATTGCGATCGGATTCCAAATCAGAAAGGTCAACTGTCACGTTACCTTCATTGAACCAAAGAACGTTCTTTTCGTGAGCAGAAACACGAACGCGATAATTTTCGCTCAAGCGATTTTTCAGGTTCTTTTGAGTCTTATCCGAAGATTCGTCAATGGCAACCACAAGAGACGAAGCTCGTGCAGGAGCCTTCATGCCCTTCTTGTTAAAATTCTTGGCATCGAAATGATTGCGTTCCGTCAAGAACTTCTTTGCCTTACTATTAACGACAAGACTCGGCTTGGCAAAGCCAACAGAAGTAAGCATCGCCATTGTCAAAATTGTAATAAAAGCCTTTTTCATTATATTTCCTCTTTTAAATTTTTACTAGTATTCCGGTGTTCCAAATTCCTGATAAAGGATATACATGGAATAATTCGTACCTTCCTTACGCGGGTCTAATCCCACTTCGTATGTACTAGAGAACTTTTCTGCGCTACCATCATGATAACGACCATGCTGGTCTGTACCCGCCATAAATGCGATTGCAGGAGTAAAGCCCGGAATATGTCCAGCACCGGCATTCATCCAAACTTGATCGAACTCGTTAAAAGTCCTATTATGAGCCCAATAATAAGCTTCCCAAAGAGTAAAATCATTTTCAATAAAGTATTCAGCAAAATACTTGTACTTCACATGCTGATACACTGTAACGCCATTCGATGTATAATAAGGATCATCTCTCCCTAACGAATAATAACCTAAAATAGCATGAACGCCAATAAAAGCCCCATACAAATTCATAAGTTTATTATTATCCAACGGGCTCGGGTTCGAATAAAGCGGAACATTAAGCTGTCCATCTTTATTAATATTCAGGACTTCACAAGCATCATAGAACACCCATTTGATATCGCCACCATAAGGTTTTTGAGAAACAGCCATCGGCTGATCATAAAAAGCCAAAGTCTGCTGAGCACCATGACCAGCAAAGAAAACAATATTAGAGTGATAGAGTTGAGCGTTCTTAAAGTTTGCCTTAGTAGCACCGCTATTGTTATACATATAGTCATGAATAGGAGTCGGCATATTTGGATACGCTCTATTAGCCGATTCTTCAATATACTGAATAAACGCATTTTTGGTACGCACCCTATTACTAAGGTTACTTGCGCTACCACCCGTAAAATGCGAGTAGTCATCCACTGCATAAGCACTTATATGCAGTCTATAGATCGGAGCATTTTCAGCCCATCTCCATGTAGGTTCATATTCCAAGGCAAGCGAACTTGCCGCCAGTGATAAAGCAATTGATGTAAGTAGTAATTTATTCATAGTACGTCGAATATAAAACAAAACAAATTAATCGTCAATATATTTTGTACTAAAAATCTTATTTGTAAGAATAAAAACATTTTATTTGTTATCAATAAATAAAACAAACAACATATTCACACCAAAGTAATGAATTATTTCGTATAATTTAAATTACAACAAACAAAATCACAAAAATTGTTTTATATTAGCAATCCTTATTATATACTCACACAAAACAAGGAGTTCAAGCACCTACAGAAACATCATCAAAAGCACATTTTGCGAAAAGCTAATCACACTAGCTCACGCATATTTTTCTATTTTCGAGTCATGACTCTCGGAAGAATTAACAAGCTCGAAACGTTCGGATCGGTCGATGGACCGGGAATCCGGTTTGTCGTATTTTTGCAAGGCTGCCCGATGCGCTGCAAGTTCTGCCACAATCCAGAAACATGGGATTTCGGAACAAAAAGTGCAAACGGAACAGAGAACGGCTCATTCGAAATGAGCGCTGAAGACCTGCTAAAAAAAGCCGTGCGCTACAAGCCATATTGGGGAACCGATGGAGGTATTACCGTGAGTGGCGGCGAGCCCCTCGCGCAAATCGACTTCATGATTGAATTCTTCGAAGCGGCAAAAGCGGCGGGAGTTCATACATGCATCGACACTAGCGGAGTCTCATTCAGGAGCACCGGCGAACAGTTTGCCAAGTTCGAACGATTGATGAAATCCACCGACCTCTTGCTCGTGGACATCAAGCACATCGACGCAGGCGCGCACAAGGAACTCACGGGTCACAGCAACGAGAACATCATTGAATTTTTCCATTACCTCGACCGCATTCAAAAGCCCATCTGGATCCGTCACGTGCTCGTTCCGGGAATCAGCGACAACGACGAAGCGCTCACGCGCACCCGCGACTTCATCCGTACGCTAAGCAACGTCAAGCGCGTCGAAGTTCTCCCCTACCATGCATTTGCCCTCAGCAAGTATCAAGAACTCGAAATCGACTACGCGCTCAAGGACACACAAACGCCCACCGCCGACCGTGTCAAGAACGCGAACGAAATTCTCGAAACCGCAAAATACACAGGCTGGATGAAAAAGTAGGCAGTAGGCGATAGGAAGTAGGAAAGGATTGTTATACGAGATGGCAATCCCGGCACAAGGCCGGGATGACAGCGCAAAAAAGGAGACGCCCGCTCGGAGGCGGGCATGACAAAGAAAAAAGACGAGGCGCGCAGCCCCGTCTTTAAATTAATTCGAGATTTTGTCTAAAGCCTAGCGAGAGCAGGAATCAGCTTCGCGTAGCGTATTGTTATACGTGAGCGAAGCTGTGACGAACTATCGCGACGGCTTTCGGCGAAAGATCAGCCTTTAATGGCATCACCCATCGAGAACATCGGCATATACATTGCAATCAGGAGACCACCGACGGCGCCGCCCAAGAACACAATGATAATCGGTTCAATCATACTCACGACCGCATCGACAGCGGCATCCACTTCTTCATCGTAGAAGTCCGCAAGCTTCAAAAGCATACCGCCAAGGTTACCAGTCTTTTCACCAACGCCCGTCATCTGAATCACCATGGGCGGGAAAATGCCCACTTCTTCCATCGGTTCAGCAATTGACTTACCGCCAGCAATACCAATCGATATCTTATAAATCGCCTTTTCCACAACTTTGTTACCTGCAGTAGACGCAACGACCTTTAGCGCATCCATCACAGACACACCAGCATTTAAAAGCGTTCCAAGCGTTCTCGAGAAACCCGCCGTTGCAGACTTAATCTGCAAATCACCAAGTTTCGGCAATTTCAACGTAAACTTGTCCATTGCAAATTGCGCTTGCGGTATTCGCATAATCATCTTATACGCAAATACGACAATGATAAGTGCAATAAAAATAAACGCACCATTGTTTCGTATAAAATCAGATATGTTCATCACAACCTGCGTCGGAGCAGGGAGTTCAGCGTCAAGGGCGGCGAACTGTTCAGCGAACGTCGGAACCACGAATGTCATAAGGGCAATCACAACGAGAATACCCACAATGATAACCATGATCGGGTACGTCAACGCTTTTTTCACCTTACGTTTGAGGCGCTGGTTATTTTCGAGAGTTTCCGCCAGACGAGCGAGAATGCCTTCGAGAATACCACCCGCTTCACCAGCAGCCACCATGTTACAATACAGGGAGTCAAAGACCTTCGGGTGCTGCGCCAAAGCATCAGCCAAAGAAGAACCACCGTTAATCGACTGCGTGAGCTTATGCACAACGCTCTTGAGCTCCGGGTTTTCACACTGAGCTTCAAGAATGTTCAAGCACTGAAGCATCGGAAGACCTGCCGAGCACATAGACGAAAACATACGCGTAAAACGGGTAATATCTTCGGTCTTGATACCAGAACCAATCTTAATCTTGATTTCGGTCGGTTTCTTTTTAAGGCTCGTGATGACCAATCGACGACGGAGCAAGAGGGCTTCGGCTTCCGCCTTATCCTTCGCTTCGAGCGTACCTTCAAAGCTGTTGCCCTGTGAGTTTTGGGCTTTGTACAAAAATTCTGCCATCGATTACACCCCTTCCTTTACGAACAACTGTTCCAACTGATCCGGGCTCGACGAACGAGCCAGAGCATCGAAACGGTCGACCTTGTGGTTCTTGACAAGTTCGCACAAGCACATGTTCATCGTATTCATGCCAAACTTCTGACCAATTTCAATCATGGATTCAATCTGATGCACCTTGTCATCGCGGATCAAAGCGCGAATACCCGGCGTCACATTCATGACTTCGTACGCCATCACGCGACCGCCGCCAATTTTCGGCAAAAGGGTCTGACAGATAACGCCCTGAAGCACGAACGAGAGCTGCGTACGCACGGTCTGCTGTTCTCCCTTCGGGAAGGCGTCGACCACACGGTTAATCGTCTGCACACAGGAGTTTGTATGAAGCGTAGCAAATGTCAAGTGACCGGTTTCTGCAATCGTCAGTGCGGCACGGATCGTTTCCAAGTCACGCATTTCGCCGATGAGCACCACATCCGGGTCCTGACGGAGAGCCATCTTCAATGCCTGGGCAAAGCTATGTGTATCACTACCGACTTCACGCTGGTTGATCATGCAACCTTGATGCTTATGCAAAAATTCGATCGGGTCTTCGACCGTCAAAATGTGGTCGTGACGCTCCTTGTTGATCTTGTCGATCATTGCCGCCAAGGTCGTGGACTTACCAGAACCGGTAGCACCCGTCACAAGCACGAGTCCAGAAGGGCGGGTCGTAAATTCAGCCATGATCTTCGGGAGGCCGAGATCCTTGAACGTCTTAATATCCAGCGGAATAATACGGAGGGCAAGCGCCACGCAGCCACGCTGCAAGTAAGCGTTCGCACGGAAACGCGCAAGATTTGCAATACCGAATGAAAAGTCGCATTCCTTTTGCTGTTCAAAAGTCTTTTTCTGGGCTTCGTTCATCAAGCTGTAAGTCATACGCATGGTTTCGTCGGGCTTGAGCTTGTTTTCCCCAATGGGGGTAAGCTTGCCGGAAAGACGAATAAGAGGAGGTGCGCCGGCTGTAATATGCAAGTCGGACGCCCCACGTTTGACCATTTCTGCTAAAAGATCTTGAATGTTATATGCCATGCACTAGAATATAATTTAAAAAGCTCAAAAATTTCATAAATTCTTTATGCAATGCGTTCATCCACTTATAAAATTCTCGCATGGGTAGGGGCAATTATTTTCCTCGGTTTCGCGTTTTATGCGTTCGAGGCAAAATCCCGCTATAACCTGAACTTCCCAGAGACCGTTGCAAACTTTACGGCAGACGATGTAATGGGGGGCAAATCGGACTACGTAAGCGAGAAGGGGACAGCAACGCTTATTGTTTTGACCGCATCCTGGTGCCCATCCTGCCGGGCAGAACTCCCCATCCTCAAGCAGTTCCACGAGGAATTCGGGCCGAAGGGTCTCAAGATTCTGATGATCGACGAGGACGATTCCAAAAAGGTCGCCCGCAAGTACAAGAAAAGCATGGACATCCCGTGGACGATGCTCCACTGGAACTACGACGCGCTCAAGGCGCTAGGAAGCCCGGGCGTGATTCCCGTAAGCTTTGTGGTCGACAAGGATGACAAGATCCAGCACGTCGATGTCGGAGTGCTCAACGAACTGAGAGTCCGACACGAGCTAAAGCGACTGCTGGGACAGTAATACGAGATGGCGACCCCGTCCCCATACGCGGATCATGCTCACATAAGTGCTAAAGCACTAAGTGATCAAAGAAAATAAATCCGGGGTGACAAGCCAAGTGACAACCAAGCGTTAAGCAATGGGGCTTGGGAAGAGGATCACGTCGGCAATTTCGTCTTTACCGAGGGCGAGCATGAACAGGCGGTCGAGTCCGAGCGCCACGCCAGAACAAGCAGGCATTCCCGATTCAAGAGCAGCAAGGAACCGTTCGTCGATAGGCGGTAAGGGCTTATTCATTCCCTTGCGGATTTCCAAATCAGCATAGAAACGGCGACGCTGCTCCACAGGATCCGTAAGCTCCGTGTAACCATTGCAAAGTTCCACCTGGTTCACAAAAAGCTCAAAGCGGCGAGCCCACGTATAGCCCTCAGCATCCACGTAAGTCTGCGCGAGAGCCGCCTGCGATGGCGGGTAATCCAAGATGAACTCGGGACCGTTACTAGCGAGTGCAGGTTCCACCAAGAAAACCATGAGATAGTCCCACCAGTCTTCGCGCGTGAGCGTTTCGCTCTTTTCGGGCACAGGAATCTCGCGAGCGCGGCAAGCATCCGCAAAGTCCGTGAGCTTTTCGCAAAACGGATTTACGCCAGCGTAATTCTTGAAAGCATCAATCCAGCGGGTGCGGCGGGCATTTAGTTTGGTCCCAATGATTTCACTCACGAGGTCTTCGACCTCGTCCATGAGTTTGTCCTGAATCATACCCACGCGGTACCATTCCACCATCGAGAACTCGTTATTGTGGTGACCGCCAAATTCATCCTTGCGGAACGACTTTGTAATCTGAAAGATGTCACCGAACTTTGCAGCAAGCAAGCGCTTCATGTGAAATTCCGGGCTCGTCATCATGAACCGCTTCGGGTCTTCAATCTCAAAGTAATCGAGCTGCGGGTCCGTTCCGCCGTATGCAGAAAGCACAGGCGTCTCGACTTCGAGCGCATTACGACGAACAAAGAAATCACGGACACGGGCCATCAGCGCCTGGCGCTTGACCCAAGTTTCACGCGTGCAAGTGGGCGCAAATGCGCCCGAGTTCAAATTTTCCATTACTCAGCTCCGGCTACACAACGGACCGCAAGATAGAAACTCGGGTCCACGGAGATGGAGCCGACATCCTTATCGGAGCTGAACATTGTGCGAGCCTTGCCACGAGAATCTTCTTCGGAATCGGCAGTCCAGAAATAGGCGCCCTCGCCCATCGTCGTGCAGACGCCGGTCTTGTTGGCATAGCCACCGAACATGGCCGTGAATGCATAATCATCACTGCCGTTGCTCTTGAGCTTGAGTGCAGCTGAGCGTGCACCACCGGCGTATTCTTCAAGCTTTTTCCAGTCCGCATCCGTGGCGAGATGGTAGCCTGCCGGGCAAGCCTTCTTGGCGGCTTCTTGCGTGTAAAGGCGGCCAAACGTTTTGCAGTTCGCATCATCGCGGTCGTAGCAAATCGAGCCTTCCGGCTCGTTGTAGTTCAAGTTTTCGACGAACCAGTCCACGCCGCCAATTTCCTTGACCTTGTAAACTTGTTTGTCACGCTTGTCCACAAAATTCTTGAACACCGGGCAGCGGGTGCTGAAGCCTTCTTCAGAGAGAATCGGATCGACCTTGCCCTTCCAAGCGGTGCAGAAGCGGAACAGCTGACCGCCCGGGAGCGAAGCGCCCTTATGCTTGGCAGCCCAAGTCTTCACGTAATGGAGGCCCGTCACAGCGGTATCAGGAATCGAGAGCACCTTGGCATACTTGCCAGCGAGTGCAGCATACGTCCCGGCAACAGACATCGGAGCTTTCCAGAAGCCATCGGAAAGACCTTCGCGCAAGCTTGCAAAAACCGGGGACGGCTTATAGACCTTGATTGTCTTATCGACCATCTGCTCCGGATTCTTTTTGCAGTTCACATCATGATTGATCGCCATCAAGGAATTAGCATCTTCCTTGCACTGGGCAATGCACTTTGTTCGTGCAGCGCCCTTCTTGGGGCACGGTTTCCAGACCGTCGTATCGACACTCACGAGAGACTGTTTTCCAAAGGCCTTCGTCTTCGTTGCAGCCTTAGCCACCTCGTCTAGCGTTTTGAGAGCCTTCGTACTCCCCTTTTCACCATCGGCGAGCAAATACTTGATGACACCCGAGCAGGCGTTCGCGGCATTTGCCATCGAGCACACCTTCGGACCAAAGCCATACGCAAACTGGGACGGGCAGGCAGCAAACGCCTCATCCGGCATCTGCTTAAAATGCTTGCCATAAATGTTCGTCGCATTCTTTGCAGACATCTTGCCGCAATAGATTTCTTCAAGTTCGCCGGAATTGACAATCTTTTTCACCTTTTTCCAGTTATTGGAATCAACGGCATTGCGGAGCGCCTCCTGGGCAAAACCACCCTGCGCCAAAATTGCAGAACAAATCAAACTTGCTATAAAAAGATTCTTCATCTAAACCTCTTTTAAAACTTAACTGGATCCTTCGGCTTCGCTCAGGATGACAATTTCCAAGTCAGAATGACATTCCTAAGTCGAGATAACACATGAATAGTTTTAATATATAACGAATTATAACCAATCCCTAATGAATAATCAAAAAAAATCTTGAACCCTAATAATATTTTACTTGAATTTGACTCCGGCTATAGAGGATTTCTATCTTTTGGATCATGAACGCAGAAGTCTTACGCAATGAATTCCCGATGTTGGTCGCAGGCGACAAAGAATCAAAGCCGCTCGCCTTTTTGGACAGCACCGCCACGACCCAGAAGCCCGCAAGCGTCATCGACGCGATGGACGATTTTTACCGCGAGCACTACAGCTCCGTGAAGCGCGGGGTTTACCGTCTGAGCGCACGCACTACCGAAGCCTTTGAAAAGACCCGCAAAGACGTTGCGAAGTTCATCAACGCAAAATCCGAAGACGAAATCGTCTTCACGCGCGGCACCACCGAAAGCATCAATCTCGTTGCCTGGAGCTACGGACGCAAGTTCTTCGAAGCGGGCGATGAAATTTTAATCAGCGGTTTGGAACACCACGCGAACATTGTGAGCTGGCAGCTCGTCGCCGAAATGAAGGGCGCAAAGATCAAGGTCATTCCCGTCCGCGATGATGGCGATTTGGACTTGAGCAAGCTCCCCGAGCTCCTCACGCCGCGCACCAAGATGGTCGCCGTTGCCCACGTGAGCAACTCCGTCGGGACCGTGAACCCGATTGCAGAAATCATTGCAACCGTCCGCAAGCTCGCCCCGCAAGCAAAAATTTTGATTGACGCAGCCCAAAGCTCCAGCCACATCAAGATTGACGTGCAGAAGCTCGACTGCGACTTCCTCGCGTTCAGCGGCCACAAGATGTACGGCCCGACTGGCATCGGCGTTCTTTACGGCAAGTACGACGTGCTCGACAGCATGCCGCCTTGGCATGGCGGTGGCGAAATGATCAAGAACGTCACGTTCGAAAAGACGACTTACGCCGACGTCCCGGCACGTTTTGAAGCAGGCACCCCCGCCATTGCCGAAGTCATCGGACTTGGGAAAGCCATCGAATGGTTGAACAACGTCGGCCTCGACAACATTCGCAAGCACGAAGAACAAATTACACAGTACGCTCTGAAGCAGCTCGCCGAAATCCCGCAAGTAAAAGTCCTCGGCAACCCGAAGGAACGCGGCGCGCTCATCAGCATTACGTTGGACGGAATTGCCGTCGGTGACGCAGCCATGATTCTCGACGAAGAAAACGTCGCAGTACGTAGCGGGCACCATTGCGCACAACCGGTGATGGACCGCTTTGGCGTAGATGCCACGCTCCGATTGAGCTTTGGCGTGTACACGCTCGAACGCGACATTGACCGTTTTGTCGCCGGCATCAAGCGCGTCGTCCGTCTGTTCGCCTAAATTCCGCCAGCTTTGCAGGATTCTCATGGGAATTGAAAAAGGCATTTTCAACCGCACATCGCTCCTTCTCGGAGACGATGTTATGGACTGTATCTACCAAAAACGCGTCATCATTTTTGGACTCGGCGGAGTCGGCAGCTGGTGTGCCGAAAGCCTGGTACGTTCCGGCATCAAGGAACTCGTGCTCGTCGATTCTGACCGCGTGTGCGTCACCAACGTAAACCGCCAGCTGATGGCCACCACCAAAACCGTGGGCCAAGTCAAAGTCGAAGTGCTTAAAAACCGCTTGTTAGAAATCAATCCGCACGCAAACGTCGTCGCACTGCAGGACATCTACGAAGAAGCGAATACGGACAAGTTCCAGCTAGACACATTCGACTACATCATTGATGCCATCGACAGCCTCGAAAACAAGATGCAGTTGCTTTGGCACGCCACGCACACCAAGGCAACCGTATTCTCGTCGATGGGAGCCGCCCTCAAGATGGACCCCACGCGAATCAAGGTCGCCGAATTCTGGAAGGTTACAGGCTGCCCGCTCGCACGCGCACTTCGCGACAAGTTCAAGCGAAAAAAATTGTGGCTCAAGAAAAAAGTACTTTGCGTTTATAGCGACGAACTCTTGAAAAATCGCGGTCAAAATTCTTCTTGCGGAACCGCCGCCTGCATGTGTCCTAAAGTCCGCCAAGAACGCAGCGAAGCGGAACTCAAGAACGCCGAACTTGTCGATCACGAATGGTGTAGCAGCAAGGCTCAAATCAACGGCACCATGGCACATGCCACGGCCATTTTCGGCTTTATGATTGCAGGTCTTGTGATGAACGACATTTATCAGAAAGCGCTAACGCAAGCTGAGTGATTTAACTTGCTCTTGACTTTTTTAACTTAATAAGTTAAATTAAAGTTAAAAGGAGAGAGCATGAGCATCGGCGGAATTACATTTAAGACCATCAACGGCAAGCGTTACGCTTACTATCAATGGACCGAAAACGGCAAGCAGCACAGTCGCCGTGTCAAGGATGATGAATTTGCGGAACTCGCTGCAAAAATTGCGACAGAAAAAGCGAAAAAGAATTCGTCAAGAAACATTCAGCAACTGATGGTCGCTGAAAGCATTGCTCCATATACTGCAAAACCCGAATTCAAAACCGACATAAAAATCGGAGCACAACTCACCCGTTTTTTTGAACCCGTCATGAAATGGAAAAAGCGCGAATGTTTCGGCGCGCTCCACGATTACATTTACGGAGAAAACAACGACCGAGTTCTCATCCTATACGGGCTACGTCGCACAGGCAAAACGACGCTCATCCGCCAACTTATTGGCGAAATGTCTGCCGACATGCAACAGAAAACGGCGTTTATCCAGCTGAGCTCTAGACATTCGCTCGCCGACGTCAACCACGACCTGAAACAATTAGAATCGCTTGGTTTTCGTTACGTATTCATTGACGAAGTGACATTGCTAAACGATTTCATCGAAGGTGCCGCATTATTCTCCGATATTTTCGCCGCCGGCGGCATGAAAGTGGTCCTGTCGGGAACCGATTCCTTGGGATTCGTTTTTTCTGAAGACGAGCAACTTTATGACCGTTGCATTTTATTGCACACGACATTCATCCCCTATCGCGAATTTGAAAACGTTCTTGGAATTGCTGGCATCGATAAATTTATCGAGTTCGGTGGAACGATGAGCATGGGCGGGAGCAACTACAACACCGACAAGTTTACTTTTGCCACACAAAAAAGCGCAAACGATTACGTGGATTCGGCCATTGCACGCAACATTCAACATTCCCTCAAATGCTACCAGCACGAAGGGCACTTCCGTGCATTGCAAGATCTATACAATGCAGGCGAATTGACAAGCGCCATCAACCGCATCGTAGAAGACGTCAACCACAGATTCACCATAGACGTACTGACTAAAAAATTCAAGTCAAGTGATTCCGCCACAAAACAACTAAAACATCTTTTGCTCATCAAGGACAAAGCAGAACAATCTGTAGAAATCAGCGAACCACACCGCATAGAAATCAAGGAATATCTCGACTTACTCGATTTGACTTGCGACATCGATATTGTCAACATGTCCAACCTGAACGAGCACCGTACACGTACAGTTCTTTCGCAACCAGGACTCCGTTACGCCCAAGCATCAGCACTCATCAAGAGCCTTTTGCTAGATGAGACGTTCAAACAAGTTCCGATTATTGAGCGTATGGCAATCGAGAAACGAATTCTCGATGAAATCCGTGGACGCATGATGGAAGAAATCGTACTCCTGGAAACCAAAATTGCAAAACCCACAAAGCAAGTTTTCCAATTACAGTTTGCCGTCGGCGAATTCGACATGGTGGTATTCGACCCACAAAATGCCTGTTCCGAAATTTACGAAATCAAGCATAGTGACAAAATTGCTAAAGAGCAATGCCGCCATTTGCTTGACCCCAAGAAATGTGCCGAGACGGAATTCCGCTATGGGAAAATCTTAAGCAAGAACGTCATCTACCGCGGAGCAAAAGACCGCTTTGGCGATATTAATTATTTGAATGTAGAAGAGTATTTGAAAGGACTATAAAATCTACACATAATTATTTTCATCCCAGATGTTTTGCGGAATTAGCATGAAGTGTTTCGGATACTCATTCGTTTCTTTTGCAGAGAATTCCACGACACCATTTGGAAAAACTGTAACTATCCTTTCAGAATAAAATTCAGGTTGTTTCGAAATCCAAGAAGACGACTCCCATTCAGAACACGTAAAGCAACTAAGAAATTCGCGGAGCTTGGCGACCGTTACAGGAGATTCCGTGTCTTCGCAGCGATATTCAGCCACGTCGCAATAAAAAACAATATACGGAGAATCCTTTTTGCAGCTGTCTACAAGCATCCGGCAGTGTTCCGTAGCGGCGAAATCATCCCATTCTTCGCCGACCTCGTCCTTGAACACATCGACATCCTCCCACATGGGGCAATTACCGAGAGCGGCAACAATTCGCTCACCAAGGTCCTTACCTTGCACAACGCAAAACAGGGTTTTTGCTTTTAGAAATTCTTTGATAGTCATAAATCCTCTTTTTTGAGACTATCAAGAATGTAGATTCATCGGACGACAATTAACGTCGTCCGCGAATTCCTTTAAAAATTTTTGAAGAAGACGCCTCTACAACCCCAATCTGCGTCCTTGATGGTCATCTTTATTGGCAATTTCTTCAAGCATGTTCTGCATAATCAGTTCTCGCGTGCGCAAGTCAGCGGGAACGTAGACAAGTTTACGGCGAACATTTTGGAAATCGCTGATGGACACATTATCACAAGCAAGAACTTCTCTTGGGCATTTATCCCCAAAGAACGATGTCCACGTTTTTGAAACCTGCTTAGAGTCCATATAGTCAAACGCAAGCTTCAGCTGAAAACGCCGACGGATTGCCCAATCCAAAACATTCTCATAATTCGTCGCCGCGATAAGCATCCCGTTGAACGAATCCATCTGGCAAATAAATTCATTTACCAAAGTCACTTCCCAATGATTTTTCGCATTGCCACGATTTTCAAAGAAGCTATCAGCCTCATCAATGAAGAGAATAGCATCACTCTGTTCAGCTTCTCTGAACATTTCACGAATGTTGCGTTCCGTATCACCCACAATGCCGCCAAGAATATCACTTGCACGCTTCACAAGCAAATCTCGACCAAGAATATCATGAGCAATATGCTTTGCATAAGCCGACTTCCCCGTTCCCGGAGGACCGTACAAAAAGATGTTCAAGTTTTCTCTACGTCCATTCAATTTCGAAGATCGCCATTGCGCATCGAAATTTTTGAGCATCGGAACGACATAATCAATATTCTTTACATCCCCGCTAGAAATGCGGACGCATTCCATATTATACTCGTTTCCTTTAGCCTCTTGCGAACCCATCGATATGCCCAAAAGTTTGGCATGAGACGTCGCAATTTCACGAACCACATTCAACGGGGAAAAATCCGCCGCTTGCATCAGCTGTGCTTGACGAACCGCCAAAGTAATGCTCCCCGCCATCACGGGAATTTCCTTGGCGATATTTTCTATTTCGTCATTGCACAAAATCGATTCCGCCTGTTGCGCTTTAAGAACAGACTGCCAAATCGCAACGCGTTCCTTATTACTGAACGTAAAAAATTCCAGCGAATAGTCAAACCGACGACGAGTACTATTTTCAATACACGCAATATTATTCGTAATCCAAATGACAGGCGTTTTCAGATTTTCAAAAATGATATTCAGCAAACCTTTCTCCACCTGATTCAAAACCAAATCAGCCTCGTCCATCAAGATCACGCCACCACTCCGCTCACATTCCCAATCAGCAAGCAACATGGAACGCAAACGAGTCTGCAAAAGGGATTCCTTATCCATAGATTCGTCACCCAAGCCCACGGCAAACAAAGGAACATTCAACTCCTGAGCAAGCGCTTTCGCAAGTTCCGTTTTTCCAGTTCCTTCACGACCGTAAAAAAGGATATTGAGTGGAGAGCCCTTCTGATGAGTCTTCAGCATCTGCAAAACAAAAAGTGCCTGCGGATTCGTCTTGGAAATTTGCGCATAACCAACGCAAGGTTTTGGCGCGGTTTTCAAATCCATAATCCTCGACATATCCGAAAAGCCATACAGAAAATCGCTCACCTCGCTCGCCAAATACAGTTCACGCCGCTTGATTTTCAAGTCTGAATTTCGATTCGTCTCCTCCATACGCACCAACTGAAACTTGATAAGCGCGCTCTCCTTTGAACAGAGTTCATGCAATGTCGCCGGCTCCAACCCAGCAATCAAAGAAATTCGCCTAAACGACCCCCGTTCGGACGGATCAAAGTAATCAAACATCTTTGAAATCTTTTCAACCTTAAAAAACATGTTATGATGATCGCGCAGCCATAAATACAGCACAAGATCCAAGGCTTCATCCGAAAGATGGAAAAGACGCTTCAATTCAAAAGCCCTCTGCATCGACACATCGCTTTCATCGCATCCACCAGCAAGCCAGTTTGCGGAACACTCTTGAATTGATCGAGAAAGCAACAGGCGTGTATAAACATCACCATCGCCCCAATGAGCAACAAAGTCCAAGAAATGCCTAGCAAAAATGATTCTTCGGCTTTTATGGAATTCTTCAAGAAGATCCTTCGCCTTGTACCACTTATTCTCAATCTCCGTCGTAATTCCAGTAGGAAGTTCAATGCATTCACGGGATTCATACACTCTATCCAAAAAAGTCGCAACGCATTCATCCGTCATATACTTGTCGCAAAAGACCCGACAATCCCCATCTGGATAATACCGCATAAAGCGGCTCCAAAATTCCATAATTTTCAAGTCTATAAAAGTCGGCTGACCGCTCAGAGACTTTTCAGAGACACCTTCTTTACCAAGCATTTCGCGCTTATTTTTAAAGTAATTTTCGATTGTATTTTCGTAATGTAACTGCATGGTTTTAACCTCAATTTTGCACCATGCAATATAAAAGAAATGCACGACAATTAATGTCGTGCGAAGAGGGAATCATTTTTACAACAATCGTTATTTCACATTTAGCCAATTTTTTCTTAGAGATTCAACAAAAAATTGCCTACTAGTCAAGCCATGAAAATAATCATCAGAGCTTCCTGTTTTTACTTTCGCCACCCTATTCCACCAAGAACAAGATGGGTGTTCAGTAAAAACATAGTTCATATGATGTTTTTCAGCATAAACCCACAAGCCACAATTAAAGTTTTTGGGAAAATCAATCCACTCCGCATGATTAAAAGCAAAGCGACTCGTAAAAACAATATCATCAGGCTTCAAAATTTCAAGAATAGCGTAAAAAACGCGAACAGCTTCATCACAATCTCGGTCCGTGCAAATATGTTTAAATGATCGTCGGTAATCAGCAGGCCGCAGAAAATAGTTGCAACTAGCCATTTCTACAAATGCATTTTCACCCACAACTGGAAAAACTTCACGAATAGCCCTGTCTATATTCTTTCCAAATCGGCCACTTTTATAATCGCGAGCTCCACGCGTATTACAATATCTTACTTCATCATCCGAAAGATTTAGACTTCCATCATACCATAAATTATCATTATGATGAACAACCGCCCCCTTAGGCATATAATGACTTTCACCAACCAACAATAACTTCTTATGTTCAGGAGATTCATAATTATCTCCAACAAACGGAAGCATATACCAATGAGATTGATAAAACGGGATTGATAATAATTGAGAATCATACATAGAATTTGACATCAGTGAACCTCACATTTTTCAAATCTACCGTCCATAGGGAGTCCTCTATAAACCTTTGAAATAATCTACTCTAAAACAATTCACGCTGTACAAGTTTGACATTGAAAAATATATTCAAGACTAGATCAAGCAAAAAGGTAGTCGAAAGACTACCTTTTCATCTATCTAATCCAATTTTCCTTAAGCCAAGCACAGAAAAAGTCCCGCGAGGTCATGCCACGAGCTTTATCATATTTTGACATGGTCTGGTTCCAATGAGCGCTAGACGGATGATTCGTATAGATATAATCCTCAATTCCGTGAGATTTAGTCCAATCCCAAAGATTTCCTCCGAAACACTTCGGATAATCAAAACCTTCCGCCTGTTTGCAGACCGTAGAGCTCAGGAACACAAACAAATCCGGTTTCAGTATATCAAGTACCTTGATAAAATTACGAATCGCCTGTTCGCAGTCAACATCCTTACCACCATAGGAATTCCACAAATCGCTAATGCTTTGACGATCATCAGCCGGGCGCAAGAAATAATTAAGGAACGCCACCTGATGCCAACCATTGTCACCGCCCGGCAACACAAGATTCAAGCAACGATCAATCTCTTTTCCGAAACGTCCGCTTTTCCATTCGCGAGTGCCACGAGTATTACACCAATCCTGTTCTTCTTGATTCAGCACGGGAGTTCCGTTGTACCACGCAACAGCATCGTGATGAACCGTGGAACCTTCCGGCATGTAATGACTTTCACCAATTAGCAATAGTTTCTTATGCTTCGGAGATTCATAATCATCGCCTACAAAAGGAAGCATGTAGGGATGAGATTTGTAAAATGAGAGGGAGAGAAGGGCGGCATCATAAGACGAATTAGACATGTTTTACTCCTTGTTAAATTTTGAAGTGATAAACAGAATGATTTGTATTGTTTTTTAAAAGCCCGAAATGTGGTGGTTCCCGTTTTACTATGCGCAGGGAACCTTCGCGCGGACTCGGTGCACCACAACACTACTTACCGAGTTTGTCAGCAGCATCCTGAATCGCTTCGATAATGGGCTTTGCCGCATCAACAAGCGTCTTCACAACCTCAATCACTTCCTTGACCTGCATGAGCAAATCTCCTTTGAAGCGGTTCCATCCATGCGCTGGGACCAACGCGCCTCCTAACAACTAGTATCCGCCCGACACTAGGCATTTTTGCCATCGTTTGCGGTAGCCTTCTCGTAGATGGCAATCGCAGCAGCGATGATTTCAAGAACCAGCAGAACTTGTTTCATTCTTGAATTCTCCCAAAAAAGTGATGGCCTTCATTTTCAATGCGTAGAAAGCCTTGACGCACATATTCTCGGAACTAGCTAGTCAAATAAGCTTCCGATACCATCCAGGATATCGCAGATGCAGTCTCCCGCAAACTCAATCGTGTCGCCAGCGACTTCCAACGCTCCGTCAACAATGTCGTCAGAATGCGAAGCCACCTCATTCGCTACGCCTGAGGCAATGGCAGTTCCTATGGTTTTGACAAAGAGTTCCAACATGGAAAGCTCCCTTGGCGCAATTACGCCGCTTCAGTGTTGTTCCCATTTTATTAGTACGCAGGAAACGTTCGCGTTAAATTGCAAATCAAATAGTTTACTGATTAGTCATGCTGCAAAAAAAACATCTTATCTGCACCACCTTTCAAGTTTTTCTTCGCCTAGTCCCTAAACATTCAACCACCCTAGTCATCAGATTCACCAAAATCGTCAAAATCAAAGCTTTCCTCCCAATCGGGATCTTCCTTGAGTCCCATGGTCTCCTCATAATCGTCAGGACCATAGTCCCAATCATCAGCACTCCCAGCAAAAGAATCTTCCTCATTTTCATCATCGAAATCGTCGACAGAGTTGACCTTTGGATCAATCATTTCAGTCTCCTTGTTGAGCGTTAATCCACCCCACATAAAGCAAAATGCGTGCCAAAACAAGAAAAACCGATTTTCTGCCCCAAAAAGGCATTTTTCGCCATCTTTCAAGCTTCTTTTAAGAAAAATATTACCAATTTAGTAAAATTTTACCTATATTCAAAAAAAAAAGAGAACTCGGAAATGACAAAGAAAAACGTAAGCTTAATGACTTGGATGGCTATAGAACGCGACCCCAATTTATTTGATAATGTTTTGCGGGTGGCGCAAGAACTATACGAAGTGAAACGCGTGTACTACCTTTACACTAATGGCGAAAAAACCATGACGGAAATTTTGAAACAAAATTTGAGGTTCATGGAACACAAATATTCACCTTTATTGGAAGCAATTCCCGTTGAAATCAATAATCCCTCCTCTTTACAAGAAGTATACGAAAAAACGCAAGACACATTGAAACCCCGCCTCGAATCAATGGGCGATTTAATCATTTGCACCACAGCGGGTACACCAGCAATGTATGCTGCATGGTTTTTATTGTCAGCAGCAGGTTTTTTCCAAAAAGGAACAGAGCTTTTTTCAGCACAGAGAGATTTAAAGAAAGGAAAAGAACCATTCCAAAACAAAAAAATTGAGAAAGAGCCTACACAAAAATTACAGAAAATCGATTTCAAAATAAACACATGGCTCTCGCAATTAAAAAAAATTGAAAAGCATATAGAGAAACAACTGGATTCCACAAAATTAAAACACCCATATAACGAACCAAAATCAGACAAGGGCAAAAATGTTCATGACGCTATATTAAGATACGCTAAAATATCAGGAGCCCCATTACTAATCTACGGAGAACGAGGTGTTGGGAAATCAACAGCTGTGCAAGAATGGATTCGCAACTTAAAAGCAGTTATTAAAGGAAAATCGGAATTGCCAATAGTGCACATCAATTGTAGTTCACTGGATCCAAATTTAGCAGAAGCTAGAATTTTTGGTTATGTTCCAGGTGCTTTTACAGGCGCACAGAAAGACGGCGCAGAGGGTTTGATTGAAAAAGCGCAAAACGGCATTCTTTTTCTTGATGAAGTTCAAGACCTAAAAAAAGATGTTCAAAGAAAATTGTTACAAGTCTTCAACGACCATCGTTATACAAAAGTTGGAGACACTTCGAATAATGAAATAGAAATCAAATTTGATTTAATTTGCGCCACGAACAAATCTGAAAAAGAACTAAAACAGATGCTTGATTTGGATTTTTACGACAGAATTTGCGTTTACAAAGTTACATTTCCTCCTTTAAGAGAACGACGCGAAGACATCCCCGATTTATGGAGAGACACATGGAGAGACGTTTGTCTAACCACTAACCACAACGATTTTCTTGACGAAGGCTTCATCAGTGACGATTTAAACCACTATTTTTCAACAGCTAGTTTGTATGGAAATATTCGATCGTTACGGAAAATCGCTTTTTTGAAAATTGCGTGGATAAATGAAAAAACGGACAAAGAAATCCTTGATATGATTAAAGATGACGAATTGGAAGCAGAAACAGAAGCCATCTCGCAAGATTCGTTCTTCTCAAAATATGAATCGTTGACTTGGAAGGACGCTGATGCACAATTCCGAAAAGACCTTGCGCAGTGGTCTGAACAAAAATATGGTTCATTATCTAACGTAGAAAATAAACTCGGATGGAAAATCCGTAATTTACAGAATGCTTTAAGGGAAAAAGATGATTGATAAATAAGAAAACGGCATTAATTGGTTACTTGACATCTGCAGGTCGAAATATTTAATAAAAAAAGTATATATTAATCATGAAGATAACCCTAATGTAACAATATTAGAAACCGTCGCAAATGAAAGTAGATGATTATAAATGCTGTGCACAAAAGCACCTGAAGATTTGTTCGCGAATGCTCGACTATTTCAAGAGCAATGTTTCTTCAGATGACTCGGCAACTGAGCAAGAAAAAAGTGAGTTCTTGCTCGAAATTTACTACCTACTTGGCTATGTCATTGAAGGACTTGCAGTATATATTGCCCACACCATGCCCTACATGTTCACAACAAACAGCAAAACGGGAGCCATAAGCAGCCACTCTTGGAAGTCAGATTCTGCCGCAAAGAAAAACGAAGACATTCTTGACTTTAATGCCCAATTTACCAAGTGTACAGGCATATACTTTTATAACGCCAAGCTCACACAACAAAACAACAAATTAAAAGATTTTGAAAAAAGAATTACTTGGGCATATCAAAACAATTTTGGCGATTCAAAAAAAGAGTTTGATTTTTATTGCAACAATAAGGATATAAGCAGAAACTATCGCAAATACATGGAACAAGGAACTGTTGACAATGCAGCAGATTCAGAAGTTTCAGTATTATATAACGAATTGCAAAAGGTTATACAAAGAGAAACGGACAACATAAAAAATTTTTTTGACAGTATCCGCTATGATATTATGGGGCATCGTTTTAATCGTGCATCCACAACAAAATCAAACGCAACTAAACAGCAGCCGACTATCGGTTTTGTTGAAGGTTTTATTTTCCCAATGATGTCTCAACTCAGCTATATCAGTTCATGGGTACCACCGAACAATTATACAGAAACAGGGGCAATTCCATATTTTGGAAGTCAAAGCCAACCCGATTTAGATCCCGATGTCAAATTCTTGATTGACAACTGGAGCACAGAAATAAGGTATGTTCACAATAGTTTTGGATCTACCGTTGATCAAGACATCGCTTCAAAAGTAACAATTGACAATCTAATGAAATTCAAAAGCACCTGCGAAAAGATAATTAGCATGCTTCTTCCATACGGACTTTAACAAGAGGAAACCATGATTCAAATTTCAAGCGCCGCAAAGAAAATTCAGGAATTTCTTGAAAACAAAAAAGTCGAACGATTCAAGATTTTTATCCGAATCACGTTTCAGATTGATGTATTCGTCTTCTCATCCAAACCTGAAGAGGCCGACCACTATCAAGAAGAGTTCATATCGTCTTTAGATAACGAAGACGATAAACATGCATTCAATAATTATAAAATTACATTCAATACCCTGCCCTTGGAGTCTTTAAACGACCCCTATTACGCAAGTATTGCAAATGGTGAAAATGGAATTGATCCTGGTCCTCGATACAGCCTCAACTCTCTTTTTTATAAAAAAAAGGAAGAGCTTGATATGGAGAACCTCCCTCCAATTGTAACCTTTTACAGTTATAAGGGAGGTATGGGGCGCACAACAACGATGATGGCGTACGCCATTGACCTAGTCTGCAACCAAAAGAAGCGAGTTGTTGTTATCGATTGCGATTTAGAAGCCCCTGGTTACTTGAATTTCTTTAATCTTTCAAAACATGAAGACCTAGTTAAGGAAAAGGTCAATGGTCTCATTGAATTCATGTGCGACCTAAATTTTGCCAAAGAGAACACATCTTTAAACATCAATAAGTACGCAATCAATGCTGCTATAAAAAACGACGAACTATACAAGGATCTTGATAAGCTATGGATTCTTCCCGCAGGAAATCTTAATAGTGTTTTTCATACAGATGTCGAGAATCCAGGGACAACAGAATACCTTGATGGTTTAAGTCGTATTAATCTTTCTAATACGAATATGCAAATATTCGCATTTAAATACCTTTTTAAGAAAATCAACGAAGCATATGCTCCTGATGTTATTTTAATAGATTCTCGAACAGGCTTTAACGACATTTTTGGAACCCTTGCATTAATACTATCAAAGCATGTTGTTGGTTTCTTCGGATTTAATAAGCAAACATTACCAGGAATTTCCAATCTTCTCAAAGAGTATTATAATCCTCAAAACAAATTTAGTCTTAATCTCATTTTTTCCATTCTACCCAAAGACGCAAACGAACAATGGATAAGCCAGCACGATTCTGAAATACAAAAAATAATCGCTCGTTTTTCTACAGAAAATACAGACAATGATGAAGGAAAAGACCGGCCAAAGTGTTTGCCGCTTCGCAGAAATACCGCGTACGAAACTATCGGAACAGACGATAATCTTTCCGATCAAAATTTCATAGACTCCGTAAAAAATAAAACAAACAGTGACTATAATATCATTTTTGAAGAAATCAATTCTGTATGCTTTCCCAAGCAAGAAGTAGCACTTGTTCCCGATAAACAGAATAATGAAGAACAATTCGACTGCGCCAACGAAAATAACGAAGACAATATTCCTAGTCCCGTTTTAAACAGCGCCATCGTCTTAAGAAATACTATTCTCAAACATTTGAAAAAAATTCTGCCAAATGTAAAGAAGTTCGCAGAAGATACAGAAAATATTGATGAAAATTATTTTTTCTATCGCGAATGCATGAAGGAATTTTTTAATCCCATGAAATTCCTTATTCAAGGTTATAAAGGAACCGGAAAGACATATTTATATACAGCTCTTGCAAATAAGAAGATATCATCCAACATTCGAAATTGGTCTAAAGGCATTGATCCCAAATCTTCAGACGCCACAGACCATTCTGATTACTTTATAAATATTCTTCCTGTAAATGGAGGAGGCTCTCTTTTTGATGACATAAACTACAACCGTTTAGAAGATCCTAAATATTATTTCAATCGTTTTTGGCAGATTTACACTTGGAATGTTCTGCTTTTGAAAGACGACTTTAAAGAAATTCGGACACAAAGTCGTCTTAGTAAATATATTAAAGAGATTTCAGGAGCTGGAGACTTAGAACGATTGGAGGAACTAATTGAGAAAAAAGAAACCTTGGCTGTTATCGAAGAAGATTTCAAAAAACTAAACGAATTCTTAAAAAAAGATGGCTTTGACAGAAAAATATTCATCATGTATGATCGTCTCGATACTTGCATCAATCCCATTCGATGGAGCAAAGCTATATCTCCCTTAATCAATTTTTGGTGGAAAAATCTCAACACCTACGAGAATCTTTCTCCCAAAATATTCATTCGTACAGATTTATTTAAGCAAATAGAAGGAACCAATACAGACAGACTTTCTGAAAACATCGTAAGTATTGAATGGTCTATGGGAGAGGTTTTTGGATACCTCTTCAAACTGATTTTTGCAGACGACTCAGCAAAGCAAGCCTTTTATGAAATCCTAAAAAAACTAGGAAACAACGGTTACGGTTACATCAAACGATTAGAAAATATATGTAATGAATTTCCACAAAACCAATTCAATGAATATCAAAACGCCAGATCCGATATGGGTCTCTTTATTTCTACGTTCTTTGGTAAAGAAGTTCGTGTGGGCAAAGCCCATTTAGGAACTCCATGGGACTATTTTTCAAAAGAATTGTCCAACGCCGATAAGAATGCAATAAGTCTGCGCCCATTCATCAATACATTGGATAGAAACGCCGTTGACGAAGCACTAAAATACACTGCAAAATGGATTCGAGTAATTTTAAGTTCCGAGATTTACGCTTCTAAAGAAGTACGAGAGCAGGCAACTACAAATTATTTCAATGATTTGACAGCAGATGATTTCAGTAAGGATTTGGTACGATTTAAAGATGTTATCCGAACATCTGGCGGCGAAAAATTTCGTTTTAAATCGCTTTCGGAAAAATTATTTGAAGACCTTATTGATGCTACAATGGAGCGCATTATTTCTGAAGGCGGAAGTGAAGTCATCAAATCAAAAAGAGATTTGAAAAACATGATTTTTGCAAACGGAATTATGGCCGAAAAAATCACCACCAAAGGTCGCTTTTATACATTTGCTCCAATATACTGGTATTCCTGGGGATTTGCAAATTCTGAGTTGGAAAACGAGGATGCTCGAAATCAAAAAATCAAAAGACAATCAGACGTTATTCATTTTGGTAAGTTAATCAAAAACCAAAACACCGGTTATTTCGAAGTTCAAGACGATGATAAAGGATGGATTTATAAAGCAGCGAATCTTTACAAATACCTTGAAAACCAACAAATTAAGGAAGGATTTCCCGTTACTTACACCATTCAAATTGAACCTAACAAATATGATCCAAATAAAACATATTATAAAGCAACAGATATAAAACCAAGGAATTAAAGCAACATCTAACTAGCAAAATTCATTCTTCCCAAATTTACTTGATGTTCTTGAGAATCATTTCGTCTGCAATGGCAGTCCGGATATGCGAATCATGGGTGAACTAGGTTTTTAAAGGCGTAGGCTATATTTCTTAAAGAAAATACCTACGCCTTTCTTGTGGGACTATTGTTTAAAGGAATCTTCCTAGTAATTTTTAAGAATAAAGCCATAATCAAACTTGCATTAAAACCCTTTGCGAAATAGCGTATAATAAAGAACGTTATAATTACATGAAATTTTATAAGTTTTTTAACGGGTTTTCCTTTTTTTGAAAAATATCAAAAAAGGTTTCTTCGGTCTATTTAACTTTCAACGCGGACTATTTCACAAATATCCAACCCGCGATAGGTTGTGCCGTTGACGAAACCCTCGTAATGGTTGTGGTAATGGCCGTAAAACCATAGGGGCGGCTTGACCTTTTTCAATACTTCATCAAGATAGCGGCGGGTTTCTAGCACCTGTTGCCAAGTACTTTCGCGTATGTGAGGCTCCCGCTGAGGCTCAGGTTCAAACGACAAAGGGGCTTCGTGCGACACGATGATGTCAACTGTTTCGGGGATACCTTCGATAATTTGAGTCGGGTTTTCATCGGCCCACCAGATTCGCTTGGATGAACCGAATCTGATAAGAGTATCGTTTTTCATTCGGCGAGATTTTCTCGTGAGTGGGTCGATGAGGTCAATGTCTGTTGAAACTGCTCCGCCGATGGGATAGATTCGTTTGCCGCAAAGTTCAATGAGACGATGATCCGGCAAAAAGTGAAGTCTTTCGTAATCATGGGAGCCATCGAAAAATGCGGGGTCATCGTGATTTCCGCGGATAGTATATAAGCAGATATCGTTTGCTTCAAGTGATGCGCGAACTTCGCGATAGCGAACGTCCATGGAATTGAGGCGTCCAAAACCTGCTCCGAAATCTCCGGCAATGAGGATATCAGCACATGAGATTTTTAACTCATGTGTTGTTTTCCAAACTAGGCGATTTAATCCACCGTGAATGTCACCGCAGATGTAAAGAGTGCGTTTTTCCTTCATTTCAACAAATCCAGTAGTCACTTCGGCACGCTCATGACCTTACATCCCCAACAAGTTCGTCGCGAGTTTCACCATAGTTTCTTTTTCTTCGGGTTTGCTTTCGGCAATAAGGAGCGTGAGCGATATGAGCGTTCCGTCGGCGATATTCTTCGAGCCATCCGCTTTATAGAGGATTCTGTTCCGCGATAAGAACCAAAGGAAAACGAAAGCCGCGATACGCTTATTGCCATCAACAAAGGAATGGTTCTTGACGACCAAATAAAGGAGCATTGCGGCCTTGATTTCTGCGGTCGGGTAGAGTTCTTTGCCGTCGAAGGTCTGGTAGATTTGTCCGAGCGAACTTTTAAACGATGCGTCTTTCTCGGTGCCAAAAATGTCGCTATCATTGAACATTTCTTTAAGGACGGCAATGGCCTCCATTGCTTCTTCGTAGGTGATGCGTTCGGCGGTTGCAGAACTAGTCTTGGGATACGCGAGTACTTGATGGTCGTAGCGGTCGAGTGTTTCGAGCGCGGGTTTAAAGTCGCGAATGACATCTGCAATTATTTGTTTTTCCTGAATGTTCATAGAAAATCCTTTTTTAAAGTTTTATTATAGTCATTTACAAACAATCTCGGACGCACCGGATTGAGCTTGCGAAGGAGTCTGCATTTCGGCGACATTCAATATGGGCGCTGTTTGTAAAATTGTACATAACAACGCGATACGCCCAAAAATCAAAATCATTTGCGATCCAAAATGCTGCGGTTTTCCACTGCTCTATAAGTTTAAAATCTTGAACATACCCTGTCGGCAATACCGAAAAATGGAACGGATCCGCTTTTTCGCCAAGCGCACATCCGCAAAGAAAATCGTCATCCAATTCCCAATCATTTTCTGACTTCAAAAACTTCCCAGCAGAAGCAAAGACGATGTCGTCATCGATATCATTAGAGCGCGAACTATGAATATTTTGGAAGAGACGAACCCAATCTTTTAACGACGGGATTCGCCAACCATCGGGCGCCAATCTGTTGAAGTCCTGCAAAAAGTATAACAGTCCATATTTTTTCGATTTTGATTCACTGCGACAAATAGGTGCAACGGCACCTTCGCTTTTGTAGCGCAGATTTTCAGCCATCCAAATTTGATTTCCGATTGTTACAGTTTTATAGGTTTCGTTATCGCGTCTATCCGTAAAAAAATCCATAGTGCTAACCTCAAAAGGAATCATCTTTTTAATATAGCACCGCTACACGACAATTACTGTCGCGTAGGATTTTCCCAAAAACTTTAGTGAAACAGGTAAGGCGTGTTCCCTATTTTATTCTATCGCTGCAGAATTCTTGGCGGCCGCATTTTTCGCAGTGTGCGCCCATCCAAAGCGTGTCGAATTGTTCGATGGCGGGTTCGACGATTTGCGGGTCATTCGTGAGGATTCCCGCTTCGAAGTTGCGACGGAGCGAGCATTTCATGCCAATGCCTGCGCCTGTCAAATTTGCGGAGCCGATGTAGGCGGTTTCAAGGTCGAAAATCATCATCTTGAAATGGACTCGCGGGCACATGACGCGTTCGAGGTCGGTTGCGAGAATCTTATAGCGGTCAAAATCTTCGCGGAAGTTCGGGCCAGGTTCTTTTGCGTGAATGAGTCGCACGCCCACGCCGCGCTTGAGCAGTCCTGCGAGTTGTCCGAGCAACGGGATTGATTCACCGTTCTGTTTCACATAAACATCCTTAATGTCGGCGGTGCCGATCCAAAGCGTTTCACGGACTGTCGCGATACGGGAAATCACTTCGGAATAGTGTTCTTCGTTTTGGATGTACTTGGTGAACGTAGGCATAGAAAGAAATATAGTATTGTCGGGCGACAATAGATGTCGCGAGATTTATATATATTGAAAATACAAGATGGCGATGCCGGAACGGAGTCCGGCATGACAAGGACGGAGGTCTTATGGAAAATCCGGGTCGCGGCGAACGCATGGTGAGAATTTTTGTGTACCTGATGGCTCACTATAACAATCGTTATAGCGTTACGGATATCATGCAGCATTTGGATATTCCCGCAAGTGAATTGCGAAGCGTGCAGCGCGATATGCAGGCATTGACAAATCTTGAAAGCCGTTACATCCAACGCATTACCGACAGCGGCAAGACTTATTACCAGGCAGCGCTCGAACGTGCGAACAAGCTCATATTCCCGGAGTTTGGCGATATGGTTTTGCATTTTGTCTTTTTGCAGCGCATTGCAAACTTATACCCGGCAACAGCGAGCCTTATCGATGACCTTACCAGAAGAATCACGCAGGATTTGCCCGCGAAGCAACAAGATGTTTTGAAGAGCTATTCAAAAGAATTGAGCGGCCGCATTCTCTTTATGGGGACTCCGCCCAATTACGACGACGTGAGCAAGCACCTGCCGACTATTCTGAACGCGATTCGTCAAAAGCGGAAAGTACAGATAAAATATACAGACAATTGGGGAACGCCATCGGATAAGCCACGCGTTCCGCTGATGGTTGCCATAAGTCATGGAGACATTTATATCGGTTGCGTTTCGCAGCACCACCCCGATAAAACCTACGCATTAAAATTGCAACGCATCGAGTCGGTGAAATTGCTGAAGGAAACCTTTGAAGAAGACCCGAAGGTGGTCGAGTCACTGCGCAAGCGCATCCGCACGGGATCTTTGCTTTTGGGCGAACAGAATCCGCAAGAGGAAAAGGTCGTCATTTACTTCCCGAAATACGCCAAGAACTTTTTGAAGGAACGTCCGTACCACCGCTCCATGGAAATGGAAGACGCGCCAGGCGACGAGATCCGCGTAACGATGAAGGTCGAGGTGAACGAGCTGCTCAAGCAGTGGATTATGTATTATGGGAACATCGCGACGGTTGAACAGCCGAAAAAGCTGAGGCAAATGATACTGGAAACAGCAAAAAAGCTGGTGGAAAAGTACGAAAAGTAAGGAAAAAACCACTCGTTATTACCAAAATTACGGTCTTGTTATAGCTTTTATTTATAGATAAGTAACTTTTCTAGAAAAATTTTATAATTCACCCTACTTTCCTATTGGACTAGTAGGGTTTTGTTTTTAAATTATGCACATCAAACGAACGAGGCACCCCGAAAGGGAAAAGCCTGGAGGATTTCGCTATGCGATGTCGAATGTGTAACCAAGCTGAAGGCGGGCGGGCCTAATACCGCCAAAATTTAACGCTCAAGATTGAGCAAAACTATTAACTATCGCGTCGCCCGACGCCAACAGTAACAAAACGTTCGGGCGAACGCGAAAATTTCGCGCCAAGCGCACAAAAGGATTTAAATAATATGACGACTCAGAACAAGCTCCATTTCGAAACTCTTCAGCTCCACGTTGGTCAGGAACAGGCAGACCCGGCAACCGATTCCCGAGCAGTTCCTATATACCAGACCACCTCTTACGTGTTCCACAGCGCTCAGCACGCTTCTGACCGTTTCCATCTGAAGGATGCAGGCAACATTTACGGCCGCCTCACCAATACCACGCAGGACGTTTTTGAAAAGCGCATCGCTGCTCTCGAAGGCGGTATCGCAGGTCTCGCAGTCGCTTCTGGTGCAGCAGCTCTTACTTACGCCATCACGGCTCTCGCTCGCAAGGGTGACCACGTGGTCGCACAGCGCTCCATTTACGGTGGCACCTACAACCTCTTGGAACATACGCTTTCCAAGTTCGGCATTGAAACGACTTTCGTCGACATCCACAACCTCAAGGAAGTCGAAGGCGCTATCAAGGACAACACGAAGCTCGTCTTTATCGAAACTCTCGGCAACCCGAACTCCGACATCCCGGATATCGAGGCCATCTCCGAACTCGCTCACAAGAACAAGATTCCGGTCGTGATCGACAACACCTTCGGTACTCCGTACTTGATTCGTCCGCTCGAACACGGTGCTGATATCGTCGTGCATTCTGCAACGAAGTTCATCGGCGGTCACGGTACGACTCTCGGCGGCGTGATTGTTGACGGTGGCAAGTTTGATTGGGCTGCATCTGGCAAGTTCCCGCAGTTCACCGAAACGAACCCGAGCTACGGTGTGCCTTTCACCGCAGCAGCTGGCGCAGCGGCTTACATCGTTTACATCCGTGCTATTCTTCTCCGCGACGAAGGTGCAGCAATTTCCCCGTTCAACGCATTCCTTCTCTTGCAGGGCACTGAAACGCTTTCGCTCCGTCTTGACCGTCATGTGGAAAACACCAAGAAGGTTCTCGAATTCCTCTCGAAGCACCCGAAGGTCGCTAAGGTCAACCACCCGAGCTTTGCAGATCATCCGCAGCACGCTCTCTACCAGAAGTACTTCCCGAACGGTGCAGGTTCCATCTTCACATTCGATGTGAAGGGCGGCCAGGCAGAAGCCTTCAAGTTCATCGACGGGCTCAAGATTTTCAGCTTGCTCGCTAACGTTGCCGACGTGAAGAGCCTCGTTGTTCACCCGTATACAACGACCCACTCGGAACTCACTCCGGCTGAACTTGCCGAAGCTGGTATCTCTCCTGCAACGATCCGTCTCTCCATCGGTACGGAACACTACGAAGATATCATCAACGACCTCGCACAGGCTCTTGACCAGATTTAATTACAAATAACAAAAGGATTCTACCATGTCAAAAATTTACGCATCTGCTGACCAACTTATCGGTCATACCCCGCTCCTCGAACTTTCCCACATCGAAAAGGAAAACAATCTCCAGGCTAAGATCGTGGCAAAGCTTGAATATTTCAACCCGGCCGGATCTGTCAAGGATCGTATTGCTAAGGCAATGATTGACGATGCCGAAGCTTCAGGCAAGCTTAAGCCGGGTTCCGTGATTATAGAACCGACTTCTGGTAACACTGGTATCGGTCTCGCTTCCGTCGCAGCAGCTCGCGGCTACCGCATCATCATCGTGATGCCGGAAACCATGAGTGTTGAACGTCGCCAGCTCATCAAGGCCTACGGTGCAGAAATTGTTCTCACTGAAGGCGCTAAGGGCATGAAGGGCGCTATCGCTCGTGCAACGGAACTCTCTCAGGAAATTCCGAACAGCTTTATCCCGGGTCAGTTCGTGAACCCGGCAAACCCGGCCGCCCACAAGGCAACGACGGGTCCGGAAATTTGGGAAGACACGGATGGCAAGGTTGACATTTTCGTCGCAGGCGTAGGTACTGGTGGAACGGTCACGGGTGTCGGTGAATACCTCAAGTCCCAAAATCCGAATGTGAAGGTTGTCGCAGTTGAACCGGAATCTTCTCCGGTGCTTTCCAAGGGCACGGCTGGTCCGCACAAGATCCAGGGTATTGGCGCAGGCTTTGTTCCGGATACTTTGAACACCTCCGTCTATGACGAAGTGCTCCCGGTCAAGAACGAAGACGCATTCGCTGCCGGCAAGGCAATTGCCAAGGCTGAAGGCATCCTCGTGGGTATCTCTTCAGGCGCTGCTTTGCATGCCGCAATCGAACTTGCAAAGCGTCCGGAAAACAAGGGCAAGACGATTGTTGCACTCCTCCCGGATAGCGGCGACCGTTACCTCTCCACTCCGCTCTTCGCTGACTAATTGATTTAAGGTTTGGTAAGTGCCTCGCAGTTCCATTCGCTACGCGGTAGAAACCATCCTCTCAACAAAAGCTTATTGAATGCAAACGCTAGAAGGTTCCATTCGCCTCTCTAGCGTTTATTTGTGTTTTATACAACGCATTGTCATCCCGGCCTTGTGCCGGGATCACCAATTTTCAAAAGAACGGTTTTAACATGTCACAAAAAAAGCGTGTCGCTGTTGGATTGTCGGGCGGTGTGGATTCCGCTCTTTCGGCGTATTTACTGAAAAAGCAAGGTTACGAAGTTGTCGGCATGACGATGGCGACGTGGGACGGCTCCGTGAAAATGCCTGCAGTCGAAGGTCGCGAAGGCTGTTACGGTCCGAGCGAAGACAAGAATATCGAAGAGGCAAAACTCGTTGCCGAGCGTCTCGGGATTCCGCATTACGTTGTTCCGGTTGCCGAAGATTACAAGCGTGAAGTACTCGACTATTTCCGTGCGGAATACCGCGCAGGGCGAACGCCGAATCCGTGCGTCCGTTGCAATCAGAGCATCAAGTTTGGAGCGCTACAGCATGCGGCACGCAAGCTCGGGATTGATTTCGATTACTTTGCGACGGGGCATTACGCGCGACTCGATTTCAAGAATCCCGATGTCCCATTCTTGTACGAAGCGCTTGACGAGCATAAAGACCAGACGTACTTTTTATCAAGACTCTCGGCAGAGCAACTTTCCACTGTGATTTTCCCGCTCGGCGGAATGCAGAAAGCAGACGTGAAAGCGCTCGCCAAGGAAATCGGCTGGGACGATTTTGCAACAAAGCGCGAAAGCCAGGACTTTATCGAGTGCGGCGATTACTCGGTGCTGTTTGACGAGAGCGATAACGTTCCCGGAGATTTTATCGATGTGAACGGCAAGGTTCTCGGGAAGCATAAGGGAATTGTGCATTACACAATCGGGCAACGCAAGGGGCTCAACATCGGCGGGCAAGCGGAACCGCTTTACGTTGTGGCGATTGATGCACACCACAATCAGGTGATTCTCGGACCGCGAAGCGCATTGAGCTGTACCGAAGTTTCTGCCGTTGACTTAAACCTGATGGTGTCGGAGACATCCCCGCTTTTGAAGCAACCGCTCACGGCACACATTCGCCTTGGGCATAAAGGCGCAACAGCCAGAATTACGGCTTTGAACACTGCGGCCGGTACAATCAGCGTGAAATTTGACGAACCGCAATTCGCATCAGCACCGGGTCAAGTACTCGCGCTCTATGCAGACAAAGGCGTAGTCGCCAGCGCGATCATCGGGAAGTAAAGGGCGAGAAACGCCCTTTTTATTTCCCTCGAATCTGTTCTTCAGTGAGATTGAAGCGTCGAACAAGAATCTCCATAGGAACATTGTCTTTGTACAGCTCTTGAGCTGTACGGAGCTTTTCTTCTTCGGCTTTTTTCAACTTATCTCGTTCATCGGCAAGTTTTTCTTCGAGTTTTTCTTCGAATTTTTCTTCAAGCTGTTGACGTTCCTTGTCAAACTTTTCCGTCATTTGTTGGCGTTCTTCTGCCAATTGTTGGCGGAAATAGTCGCCAATGCTTACGAAACCGTATTTTTGCCCAATGCTTACGAACGCCATGTTCAGCTCCTTTAGGAAATCTTTACCTAAATACTCTACCAAATATATACTTGTTTTTTCAAGCAGGCAAGACGCCTCGTTTCGCGGCATTTTATCCAAGAATTTACAGAACTGAGGCAACAGTTCCAGCAGCTTGTCTTTGTTGAACGCATGCTTTAGCGCGATTATCCCCATGCCGGTTGCAGTATTTTCGCAGGCGAGGCAATCACTGTCGGGAATATCGGCCATATTCACGAACGTACACTGGAACGGGAGCACTTTCCCGCGAAAATAATCGGGATAGGACTTTTCTAGAATCTTGAGAGGATTCCAGTTGTCACGTCCGTTGTAGAATATTATCGCCATTGTCGGGATTCCGCTGAATATCCTGTTCTTATCCTGAATTTTCATGACGGAATGAATGTATTTTGAGATTTGGTCGAAGATTACGGGATCGCGTCCGGACTTGTGCTCCAGCAGGATTCCGACGAGAATCGGAGCGCCCGTCGAGACGTTCACGCGGAACGCTAGGTCAGCTTCGCCAGTATCATCAACTTCTGAATAGGAATCTGGAATACGCATAAGCGTATCAAGGTTGACCTGAGTCAGGAAAGTGTCAATCTCGTGATTTATTTTTCCCGCAAGTTCAAGCAAGTAGCGAGTTTGTGCTGTATTGGCAAAAAGCCAGCGGAAGTATGCATCGTGTTTTCGTTTGGCTACCTTGTTTTCGTTTTCCATCTATTTTGTGAAGCCAGTTATTTAAAGCGAGCTGGTACGCAATCTCATATAGCAAAGGATATAGAAAACGATCTAGCAAAAAAGTTCTTGAAAACAATTTGCGTTATCAAGAACGGATGTGCTTAATTTAACAAACTCTTTTCGAGAAAACAAGGGAAATTTTATTTTGCGTTCATTTTGCAAACAATTGGTTGCATTTGCGATTTTTACAAATTAAAGGCAACATTTGACAGAAAAACAATTCCAATAACGCAAAAATCCTACCCGATTGGGCAGGATTTTTTTAGAGATAGTTGGCAATAAAAAGTTTTTAAATGGAGTAGTCTTTTTCCATCATGCCGTAGTCGATGAGAATTTGTTCCAAGCGGTCCTGCGTCATCGGCGTCGGGATGGTAAAGAGTTCGTTTTCGTCAATGTTCTTAGCGAGTTCGCGGTAGACGTTGGCCTGGTTGCAGTTCGGTTCGAAATCGATCACGGTCTTCTTGCGGATTTCGGCCTGCTGCACGATGTTGTTGCGCGGTACGTACTGGATGAGCTGCGTGTTGAGTTCCTTGGTGAATGCGCGGAGCAAATCAAGTTCGTTATCGACGTTACGGCTGTTGCAGATAATACCGCCGAGTCGCACTTCACCGCGTTCAGCGTACTTGGCAATACCCTTACAGATGTTGTTTGCAGCGTAGAGGGCCATCATTTCGCCAGAAGCCACGATGTAGATTTCCTTCGCCTTGCCTTCACGAATCGGCATAGCGAAGCCACCGCACACAACGTCACCGAGCACATCGTAGAAAACGTAGTCAAGATCTTCAGTGTAAGCGCCGAGCTGTTCGAGCATGCTGATGGAAGTGATGATGCCACGGCCAGCGCAACCCACGCCCGGTTCCGGGCCACCGGATTCCACGCAGCGAACGCCCTTGAAGCCGACCTTTTCGAGGTCAGAGAGCTGGATTTCGGTCTTGTTATCGCGAATGGTATCGAGCACAGTCTTCTGATGGAGACCGCCGAGCAAAAGACGAGTAGAGTCAGCCTTCGGGTCGCAACCGACAACGAGCACGTGCTTGCCCTGTTCCACAAGGCCTGCGGTCAAGTTCTGAGTTGTAGTGGACTTGCCGATGCCGCCCTTACCATAGATAGCGATTTGACGTAATTTCTTTGACATATTATAAGTGTCTCCTTAGGATTTTCCTATAGAAACGCTAGGCAAGAACAAGTTTAGAATTTGCGTCTACCCTTTTCAATACTTTTTTTAGCCCATTTCGTCACAATTATTCTTTTTTGCGCGTTGCTATAAAAACTTTTTATAACCCCATTCAGCGGGAATCTATTGCACGCCCAGAAAAAACATTTTTTTTAATTTTCACCCCTTGTTTCATATTGTCTTTCGCTATACCACTTTTTAAATTTTTGCCCGAACTTCTTCGACAGGGAAGTAAAAGAATTAATCACACAACAGAACGCTAGGCAAACCGTTCATCATCTTCCACATAAACTAAATCGGTATTTACCGCTAGTTTAGCGCAAGGCTTTTATGCCTTGTGTTTACCACGAATCTTTTGCCTTTGTGAGGTTTTATGGCAATCGATCAAGAAACAGTTTTTAGAGAGCACCCCTGCTTTGGCGCATGCAAGAATCGTAAAGGGCGTATCCATTTGCCCGTCGCTCCGGGTTGTAACATCGAATGCCGTTTTTGCGACCGTCGCATCAACGAAGACGCACAAGTTCCTGGAAATACAAGTAAAGTTATCAAACCGGAAGAAGCATGTGGCTATATTCGCAAGGCTCTTGAATTCGTACCGGATCTTACTACGGTGGGTATTGCAGGCCCTGGCGACACGCTCGCGACACCTTTTGCACTGGACACTTTCCGCCTCGTCAAAAAGGAATTTCCAAACCTGATTCGTTGCATGAGCACAAACGGACTTTTGCTGAACGACAAGGCAGACGAAGTCATTGACGTGGGCATCGATACGCTTACGGTCACGGTGAACGCCGTTGACCCAGAAATCGAAGCAATGATCAATGCGAGAATTTTCTACCACGGCAAGACCTACACGGGTGTCGAAGCCGCTGAAATCTTGATCCACAACCAGCTGGAAGGCATTCGCAAGGTTGCAAAAAGCGGGACACTCGTGAAAGTGAATACGGTTCTTTGCCCAGGCATCAACGACAACCATATCGAAGATGTGGCCGCTACAGTCCGCGAAGCGGGAGCGATTATATACAACATCATTCCGCTGATTCCGCAAAACGGATTCAAGGATCTTCCAGCCCCGACTCCGAAGGGACTCGCAATTGCACAGGAACAGGCCGGCGTATTTATCAATGTTTTCAAGCACTGCGCTCACTGCAGAGCAGATGCTGTTGGCGTTCCCGGCGTCTATGACGTTGGTTCACAAATCTACATGGATCGCATCCGTGTAAAGGAGACTTTCTCTC
>Ga0310695_10002051_pt1 | contig 44035 bp, 37 predicted proteins | sample RumenRJG_04DNA_FD_203882 | JGI IMG/M metagenome (GOLD analysis project Ga0310695, IMG submission 203882) | Bovine rumen microbial communities from Lethbridge, Alberta, Canada - RJG_04 (v2) (version 2) | ecosystem: Host-associated > Mammals > Digestive system > Stomach > Rumen | place: Canada... | reverse complement strand
TTGTCCACCTTCAGGCTCTTGATATAGGCCGTGTCGCTCAGCTGCGTCTCGCTGTTGTAGCGGATCAGCTGCAGAGTGTAGTCGCCGGCGACGATGCGGCTCTTGTCGAGCATCACCGAACGCACGGAGGCCGAACCGTAGCCGTGACTGAAGAAGGTGTAGGTCTTCGCCGTCTCCTCACCCTGGCCCTGCGGCCAGATCTTCACCTCGATCTGGTTCTCGCTGATGGGCGGCATGATGTAGGCGTAGTTATGGACGGAAAACACCTTCGTGTTGTTCTGCGAGGGGTCTGTCGTGCTCTTGATGCAGGTCACGCGGAGGTGGAAAGGCCGGTTGCCCTGAGCCTTGTCCAGACGCAGGACGATATACTGGTTGTCACGGGCGTCGTAGATCTGCTTGTAGAAGCCCACGGTGTCCTTCGGAGCGGGGTCGCGGAAGACCTCCTTGAGGGCATCCATCTCGGCACTGTTGTCCTGTATGCCGTTATTGATCTCCTCCCATTGGAACTGGCTGATGTCGGTCCACGAAGCCAACTGGCTCAGGTTCACAGCACGCTCTACGGTGAAGTCGTCGACAGCAAAACTGACAACGCTGACCAACGACAGGAAAAGAGCGATAAACGTTTTCTGTAGTAATTGTTTCATGGCACAGAGCATTAAGTTTGGGAACAAATATATGGAACGGGCGCGTAACTGCCAAAAATTGTGTCAAAAAATATCGTTTTTCTGCAAAAAAAATGTCTCCGACACTTCGTTTTTTACGTTTTAGATACTTTTTTTTGCAAAAAAAGCAGGCCGCCGAATTACTCCGACGGCCCAAGAAAGAAAGTTTCAAGATTCAAGATGCAAGATTCAAGTACCTGAAACCTGAACATCCGCCCGAGGTGAGCGCAATGACGAGCTTGCTTGATTATTGCCGAGCCGAGTAGGATGTCTGCGGCGACTAGCCGTGAAACTTGAATCCTGAAACCTGAATCCTGAATCCTGAATCAGCACAGCGCCTGCGTGTCGAGGGCAATCATCAGCTCCTCGTCGGTGGGGATGCAGCAGACGGTCACCTTGGAGTCGGCAGCAGAGAGCACAGCCTCGGTGGCGCGGCAGGCGCGGTTTTTCTCCACGTCCATCTTGACGCCCATGAACTCCAGGCCCTTCGTGGCACCCTCGCGCACCTCCCACTGGTTTTCGCCGGCGCCGCCGGTGAAGAGGATGACGTCCACACCGCCCATAGCGGCGGCATACTGGCCGATATACTTCTTGATGCGGTAGCAATACATTTCCTTGGCCAGACGCGCCTTGTCGTTGCCGGCGGCGATGCCGGCCAGGATGTCGCGGAAGTCGGACGAGAGCTCGCTGACGCCGGCCAGGCCCGACTGTTTGTTGAGCAGGTTGGAGAGGCCCTTGGTGTCGAGACCGAGCTTGTCCATGAGAAAGGTGACGGCACCGGCATCGATGTCGCCCGAGCGGGTGCCCATGATGAGACCCTCGAGCGGCGTGAGGCCCATCGAGGTGTCGACACACTTGCCGTCCTTCACGGCGGCGATGGAAGCGCCGTTGCCGATGTGGCAGGTGATGATGCGCTTGCCCTCGGGCTTGATGCCCAGGAACTCACAGACGCGCTGCGAGACGTAGCGATGGCTCGTGCCGTGGAAGCCGTAGCGACGCACGCCGTATTCCTTATAGAGATTGTAAGGCAGAGCGTACATGAAGGCATAGTCGGGCATCGTCTGATGGAAGGCGGTGTCGAACACACCGACCTGAGGAATCTCGGGCAGCAGAGCGGTGACGGCGTTGACGCCCTTGATGTTGGCGGGATTGTGGAGCGGCGCCAGGTCATTGCACTTGGCGAAGTCGGCCATCACCTCGGGGGTGAGGCGCACGCTCTTGTTGAACTTCTCGCCGCCGTGCACCATGCGGTGGCCTACGGCATCGAGTTCGTGAAGATCCTTGAGCACGGCGTAGTCGCCGGAGGTGAGCACCTCAAAGATCCACTGCACGCCGGCAGTGTGTTCGGCGATGGGGCGCTCCATCTTGTGTTTCTCGCCGTTGAGCTTGACGGTGATGAAGGAATCGGGCAGGCCGATCTTCTCGATGCCGCCGGAGGTGACGACGCTGCGGTCGTCCATATTATAAAGTGCATACTTGATGCTACTGCTTCCGCAGTTCAATACCAAAATTTTCATCGACTTTAAACTTTAAACTTTAAACTTTACTTCGCGTCTTGCGCCTGGCAGGCGGTGATGGCGATCATCTTGTAGACGTCGTCCACGGAACAGCCGCGAGAGAGGTCGTTGACGGGACGGGCAATACCCTGCAGGATGGGGCCGATAGCGTCGGCGCCGCCCAGACGCTGGGTCAGCTTGTAGCCGATGTTGCCACACTCGAGGTTGGGGAAGATGAGCACGTTGGCGTGACCGGCTATCTTGCTGCCGGGCGCCTTCTTCTCACCCACAGCGGCCACAAGGGCTGCATCGGCCTGAAGCTCGCCGTCGACGTCGAGTGTGGGGTCGAGCTGCTTGGCCAAACGGGTGGCTTCCACCACCTTGTCCACCACCTCGTGCTTGGCGCTGCCCTTCGTGGAGAACGACAGCATGGCCACCTTGGGCTCGGCGATGCCGGCCACACTCTTAGCCGTCTGTGCCGTGCAGACGGCAATCTGAGCCAGCTGCGAGGCGTCGGGCATAGGCGTCACAGCCACGTCGCCGTAGACGAGCACGCCGCCCTCACCATATTGCGTACGCTCGGAGATGATGAGCATCGCACCGCTAACGCAGGAGATGCCGGGAGCGCACTTGATGATCTGCAAGGCGGGACGCAGCGTGTCGCCCGTGGTGGAAAGAGCGCCGGAAATCTGACCGTCGGCGTCGCCGCTCTTGATGATGAGGCAGCCGAAATAGAGAGGGTCAAGCACCTGCTTGCGGGCCAATTCGAGCGTCATGCCCTTCTTCTGGCGCAGCTGGAAAAGCAGCTGGGCGTAGGTCTCCGTCTTGTCGCTGGTGGCGGGGTCGATGATGGTAGCTTTGTCGAGATGGGTGAGGCCGAGTTTCTGGCCGAGGGCCATGATGTCGGCACGGGGGCCGATGAGGATGATGTCGGCCAGGTCGTCGGCAAGCGCCATATCGGCGGCGGTGAGGGTGCGCTCCTCAAGACTCTCGGGGAGGACGATGCGCTGCCTGTCGGACTTGGCGCGCTGGATGATTTGTTGCATTAATGTGCTCATAGCGTAATATGTTTTTGTTGTTTATACTTTCTGCTTTACTGTTCGGGCTATATGCGGCCCTTCATCAGGATTTGCTCCAACTGCTCGGCGCTGACGCGCGCCTTGAACTCGTTGTCGTAGGCCACGGAGATGCGCCCCGTCTCCTCGCTGACCACCACAGCCAGAGCGTCGGTCTCCTTGGAGAGCCCTTTGGCGGCGCGATGGCGCAGACCGAAGTCCTTGGGGATATCCAGATCGTGGGACACGGGCAGGATGCACGAAGCCGCCACGATGCGGTCGGAATTGATGATGACGGCGCCGTCGTGAAGGGGCGAGTTCTTGAAGAAAATGTTCTCCAGAAGGCGCTGCGAGAGGATGGCGTCGATGCGCTCTCCGGTGCGGACGAAGTCGCCCAGCGGCAGGTCGTTCTGCATCACGATGAGGGCCCCCACCCTGTTCTTGGCCATATTGAGGCAAGCCAGCACAATGGGCGACACCTCGGAGCGCGAATGACGGAACTCCTCGCCGGCATCGCCCGTAATCTGCTTCTTGGGGCGGAAGAAGTTGATGAAACGGTTGGCACGCTCGTGAGTGCCCAAACGGAAAAAGAAGTGACGAATCTCCTCCTGGAAAAGCACGATGACGGCGATGGCGCCCACGCTGACAACCTGATCGAGGATGCTGCCCAGGAGCTTCATCTCGACCACCTTGGAGATAATGATCCAGAAGCTGATGAAGAGCAGCAGGCCGTAGAAAATGTTGACGGAGCGCGACTGCTTCATAAGCTTGTAGCACGAGAAGAGAATCACGGCCACAAGGAAGATGTCGAGAATATCTTTTACGCCAACTTCGAACATAACATGACACATTGAACCGCCTCACGGACGTCGTGAACACGGAGGATGGATGCGCCCTTAAGGAGCGCAACGGTGTTGAGACATACGGTGCCGGGAAGCGCCTCCTCGGAGGTGATGCCCAGCGTCTTGGTGATCATACTTTTACGCGACACGCCGACGAGGACGGGACAACGCAATTCGCTGACGAGTGCCGGCAAAGTGGCAAAGAGGCGATAGTCGCTCTCCACGCCGCCCGAGAAGCCGAAACCGGGATCGAGAATCACGTCGGCCACACCCCGCTCGCGGAGCCGCTCCAGCGCTTCGCCCATCCGGCGGAAATCGGGCTGGGTGAGTACATAGGGGGCACGGAAACGGCAGAGCACATCGGTCATCTCATCAGAGCCGCCGCGGACGTCGTTGACGATGTCGGCCCATCCGCGCTCCAAGACTTCTGCCGCAACCGAGGGGCGGAAAGTGTCCACCGAGACAATAGCCTCGGGCCACTCCCGACGCACCAAAGGCAGGCTGCGGGAAAGGCGCTCCATCTCCTCGCTCTCGGAGGCGGGCGGGCTGCCCGGACGGGTGCTGCACGCACCGACGTCGATCATCGAGGCACCCTCGTCGCGAATCTGCCTGACACGGGCCTTCACCGCCTCGTCACCGGAGATGCGGGAAGGGGCGTAAAAGGAGTCGGGCGTGACGTTGAGGATGCCCATCACCTGAGGAGCGGAGAGGTCGAAGAGCTGACCCCTGATGTTAATCGATGCCTTCACTGGCCGCAAAGTTAATAAAAATTTTGTTTACACTCGCGCCTGTACTCACATTTATTTGGACTTTTTTTGCAAAATGATTATTTAAGAGGTTTTTTATTCTTGCTTTTTTCTCCGTTTCCTCATTTTATTTTTAATTTTGCACGAGATATGTGCATACAAGAACTCTATAATATCTATCTTCGTCACCCCCGGGTGACTACCGACACGAGAACCTGCGGAGAAGGCTCGCTCTTCTTCGCCCTCAAGGGAGAGCGCTTCGACGGCAACCAATATGCCGCAGCAGCGCTGGAGAAAGGCTGCGCCGCCGTTGTGGTGGACGACGCCTCTGTGGCCCCCGAGGGCGACGGGCGCTACATCGTGACGGACGACGTGCTCGCCACGCTGCAGAAGCTGGCGGCTTATCACCGGACGCAGCTCACCATCCCCGTGATTCAGGTGACGGGCACTAACGGCAAGACCACCACCAAGGAACTCCTGGCCGCCGTGCTCTCGAAGAAATACCGGGTGCGCTACACCCAGGGCAATCTGAACAACCACATCGGCGTGCCTCTCACGTTGCTCTCCATCACCTCCGACGATGACATCGCCGTAGTGGAAACCGGCGCCAACCATCCGGGCGAGATTGCCTTCCTCTGCAATCTGGTGAAGGCCGACTGCGGCCTCATCACCAATGTGGGACGGGCTCATCTGGAAGGCTTCGGCTCGTTTGAAGGCGTGAAGAAGACCAAGGGCGAACTCTACGACGACCTGGCCGCAAGAGGCAAGTTCGCCTTCGTCAACGGCGATGACACCGATCTTATAGCAATGGCGGCGGAGAGAAATCTGCGCACAGAAGCCTATGTGGCAGGCGAGGTGGAAAGCTGCACCCCGTTTGTACACTGCCGTGTGGACGGACACAGCTTCGCCACACACCTCATCGGCGCCTACAATATCGCCAACATACGCGCCGCCTTCACCGTAGGACGCCATTTCGGCGTCGGCCCCGATGAAGCGGTGGAGGCTTTGACCGGCTACGAACCCAAACTGGGCCGCTCGGAATACAAAGAGACCGGACGCAACCGCCTCATCGTGGACGCCTACAACGCCAATCCCACGAGCATGATTGCCGCGCTGGAAAACTTCAGCCACATCGATGCCGAGCGCCGCATGGTGATCCTCGGCGCCATGGGCGAACTGGGGCCCGAAAGCCCCCGCCTGCACGCCGAAGTGATGCAACACATCGACTGCGAAGCCTGGCTGGTGGGCAAAGAGTGGCCGGAAGACACGATGAAGGAGGCCCGCAGATTCCAGAGCGTGGACGACGTCATCGCAGCATTGGAAAATCAACCCTTGGAGGGGCGCACGATACTCGTGAAAGGCAGCCACAGCACCAAGCTCTATCTGCTGCCCGAGCACCTCTGATGAAACCGGAAAAACAACAAACACAATAATGCATATCATGAAAAAATTGTTTTTAATGATGCTTGCGCTGACGATGACACTAGCCGTCGGTGCACAGCGTACGACCGACGTTCTGAATCGCGGTCTCGTGGCCATGAAGAACGGCTCGAACGTATTTCTCTCCTGGCGAATTCCCGCCGAAGAGTATTATGACGTAACCTACAACGTCTACAAAGACGGCACGAAGGTTGCTGAAGGCCTGACCGCCTCCAACTACACAGACACCGGAGGTACGACGAGCAACAGCTATCAGGTGGCCGCCGTGGTGCGCGGTGTGGAGCAGACGCCCTGCAATGCTGTCAGCGTGTGGTCCAGCAGTTATAAAGAAATCGCGCTGAAGCACGAAGGCATCAAGAGCACGCTGGTGCCCAACGACGCTTGCTGCGCCGATGTGGACGGCGACGGCGAACTTGAAATCATCATGAAGTTTGACAACCTGAGCGAGATGGAGCAGGCGTACCCCAAATACGGCCCCACCGTGGGCGGTGTGGTGACGCACGAATACACCATCTTCGAGGTGCTGAAGCAGAACGGCCAGCGCCTGTGGTGGCTCAACTGCGGCCCGAACATGGGTGACTTCCAAAACAACGAGCAGAACATGGTGGCCTACGACTGGGATCAGGACGGCAAGGCCGAATGTGTGATGCGCGCTGCCAGCGGCACCGTGGTACATTACGCCAACGGCAACACCTACACCGTGGGCAACGCCAACACCAACGTGCGTGCAGCCACCGGCGGCGGCGTGAACTGGTTTGTCACCACGACGGAGGAATATCTGCTCTACATGAACGGCGAAACGGGCGAGGTGTATGACTGCATCCCCTACCCTCTGCCACTTCTTGAGGATGGCGAGACCGACATGAACAAAGCCTGGGGAGACGGCAGCGGACACCGCGCATCGAAGCATTTCTTCGGCGCTCCCTATCTGGACGGCCGCAACCCCAGCATTTTCATCGCACGCGGCATCTACACCCGCCACAAGATGGCCGCCCTCAACGTCAACAAGAGCACCCACAAGCTGAGCATCCGCTGGAAGTGGTATAACAACAGCAACGGCCCGTGGAAGGGTCAGGGCTACCACAACTTCGGCATCGCCGACGTGGACTGGGACGGCAGAGACGAAATCGTCTACGGCTCGATGGTCATTGACGACAACGGCAAGGGTCTGTCCACTACGGCTCTCGGTCACGGCGACTCGCAGCACTGCAGCGACTTCAACCCCTACATCCACGGACAGGAAATCTACGCCTGCCTTGAGGACAATCCCGGCAACAACTACCGCGATGCCACCACAAGTAAACTCTACCACCGCTTCATCGCCGGCACGGACGACGGCCGCGCCATGGCCGGCAACTTCACCAATGACTTCCCCGGCGGACTGGGATGCTCAGCACGCGAGGGCGCTATCAGCACCATCGTCAACGAGGCTGTCAGCGGATTGGGCGCCACGGGCGTGAACACCAACTTCCGCATCTACTGGGACGGCGACCTGTGCTCGGAGACCTTCAACTATCTCAACGGCAAAAACACCGAGGGCTGTGTGGCCAAATACGGCAGCTGGTCACCCATCTACACGATGGCCGGTTCGATGACCAACAACGACACCAAGGGCACTCCCTGTTATCAGGGCGACATCCTGGGCGACTGGCGTGAGGAAGTCATCATGCGTACGGCGAATAACAACATACGCATCTACTCCACCCCCACCCCGACGGCCCACCGCGTCACTTCGCTGTGGCACGACCACCAGTACCGCAACGCTATGGTATGGCAGATGTGCGGCTACAACCAGCCGCCTCACACAAGCTTCTACCTCGGTGAGATGGAAGGCATCACCACACCTCCGCCCCCACTCACGATGACCGGACGCACGGAGGTGACCTCTGGCGGCACCGTAGCTTCGAGCCTCAACGGCAAGCACGTTATCGTGTGTCCGACGGCCAATGCCAACGTGAGCATTGAGAGCGGCGCACAACCCTACATTCTGACCTTCAACGTGCCCACCTGGGTTCAGGGCACTGCTGCCAGCGAAACCACCACCAAGGATACCAAGATCACCTACACCACCTACACCTGCACGGTGAGTGGTGGCGGCATCGCCGGCAATGCCCGACTGGTGAAGCAGGGCGACGGCGTGCTGACACTGCCCGATGCCGATTTTACCCACACGGGCGAGACCAGCCTTTGGGGCGGCGTGACGAACTTCAAAGGCACGATGAAGAACTCCGACCTGGTACTCCACCGCTTCGCAGAAATCAACGCAACGGGTGAGTTCAAGAATATCAGTGCAGAATACGCTTCCGTGATTCGTCCCGGCGGTGCCGACGCCAAGGGTGCCATCGCCACAAACCGCTACGCCATGGGCTTCGGCTCGCGTCTGACGGTGGATCTTTTCGCCGACGACATCACGGCCGACCAGGTCAACGCCAAGAGTCTGAGCATTGAAACGAAGACCGAGGCTGCATGGATTGCCGCCGGACCGCAATACCTCAGCCCCGTGATTGAGCTGGTGGGACACTTCAAGAGCGGCGCCTCCAAGATGGAGGCCGGCAAGTATGTCATCGCCACCGTCGAGGGAGACGTGGAGGGTGATATCAATACCGTCATCCTGGAAGGACTGCCCACAGAAAAGAAGAAACTCTACATCGAAGACGGGAAACTCATTCTGGAGATCATGCCCATGCGTGAGCCTACCACGGTACAATGGACCGGAGCCAACGGCAGCGAATGGGATTTGGACCAGACGGAGAACTTCTCCATGACAGTCGGCACATCAACCCAGCCGACCACATTCGTCCCCGGCGATGCCGTCGTCTTCGGCAATGATGCCACCGCGAAGCAGGTAAGCCTCAACGCCAACCTGATGCCCGCCAGTGTCACCTTCGACAGCTCGTCGAACTATACTCTGAGCGGAGAAGGTAGCATCGACGGCAGTGCCTCATTCACCAAAAACGGCACGGGCACCGTGCAAGTGAGCACCCTCAACACCTACACCGGCGGCAACTATCTCAAGGGCGGCACCGTAACTGTGAATCAACTGGCCAACCAGTACAACGCTTACGGCAACCTCGGCGCCACGACAACCAGCGCCAGCCTCTTCACGATGGAGAACGGCGCCACACTGAAGACGAGCGGGGCCGTAGAGACCAACTCTCCCATGAAGATGGTCGGCGACGAAGGCGGTGTGATCAACAACAGCGGCGACTTCCGCATGGAGGCAGCACTCTCCGGCACACAACTCACGAAGAAGGGCGCCGGCTGTCTGTTCATTCACGGCAACAGCACCCTCAGCCGTCTGATTGTCACCGCAGGCTCTGTAGCAGAAACGGTTCGACCGGCCACTACTGTTGAGTTGCAGGGCGGCACGTTGTATGATGACGCACAGAACACCGCACACCCCATCTACATACCCGAAGGCAAATCGGCCGCATGGCACCTGACCTATTCCTACTACACCGGCTACGCCAATGCTCTCACCGGCAGCGGCACACTGACCATCGTGCCCCGCAACAGCGTGAGCCGCGTGCGCATTGAGAGCGGATGGAACAATTTCGAAGGCACCATCGTCCACAACACCAACCTTTGGCTCCCCCTGAGAGGCAATATGAATGCACCCAAGATGACACTGCAGATAGCATCCGGCTCCGCAGCCGCCAGCTCGCCGGGCTACACCTACACCATCGGCGCCGTGACCGGCGGCGGTGATTTGACCAACTCGGCCTGCGACTACAATAGCAGCAGTGCCGTCAGCGGCAACGTAACCTGGAACCTCGGCAACAACCTGGGTAAGGACTTCACCTTTGCCGGCCGCATCAACGACAACAGCGCGACGAACTACTGCACCTTCAACAAGGTGGGCAGCTGCACGATGACTTACACCGGCCCTGGCATGAACATCACCCGCGCCGTGAACGTCAACGGCGGTCTGGTGCTGGACAACGCCAGCGGCGCAGATCTGGGCAGCGGCACGCTGACCCTCAAGTCCGGAGCCACGCTGACCAGCAAGGCCAGCACGCTGCGCAGCTCTTCCATTACGGCTCAGAGCGGCAGCGCCATGTGTGTGACGAGTTGCACGTTCAACGGCGCCAGCATGAACTTCCAAAGCGGCAGCTCGCTGGCCGTCGGCGATTCGCAGGCGAAGACTATCGGCGCCTTGAACGGTGGCAGCGCCAACATTACCATCAATAACGGTGCAAGCTGCGAGATGTATATCTACAAGAATGCGCAATTCAGCGCCATCAGCACCACCGGTACACTGACCCTCAGCGGCACTTTCAAACTGAGCTACAACACTTCTGCAAGAAGCGGTGTAGTGCCGAGAAACCTGCCCAGCTTCAAGCTGGTGGATGCCGGCAACATCAGTCTGGGCAGCAACTTCGCCTTTGACCTGCAGGAACTGCCCACCGGCTACTATTGGGATACGAGAGCATTTGCCACAGAGGGTACGATCAGCATCACCAACGTGGATCCCACCGGTGTGAACGAAGTGAAGGCTGTCGATCTGGGCAGCGACGAACTCACTGAAGCTTACACGCTCAGCGGCGTCTATGTGGGTCGTCCGACGAAGCCCGGCATCTACGTTCAGAACGGTCAAAAGTATCTTGTGAAATGACCTCAGAAGAAAGAGTTGAGAAGGCCATAGCCCTGTTCAAGGAGGGCTACAACTGCTCCCAAAGCGTGGCTATGGCCTTTGCCGACCTCTACGGCATCGGTGAAGAACAGATGTCGATGATTGCCGCTTCCTTCGGAGGTGGCATCGGTCGTATGAGAGAAACCTGCGGGGCTGCCTGCGGCATGTTTCTGCTCTGCGGTCTGGAGACACATCCGGAAGGGATGAAATACCCCAGCGCCGAACTCAAGAAGCGCAACTACGAAGAGGTGCAACGCCTGGCCGCACGCTTCAAAGAGGAAAACGGGGCCCTGCTCTGCAAGGAGTTGCTCGGACTCGGACGACAGGGAGACAAGGTGACGGACAACATGACCCAACCCACTCCCGAAGCCCGGACAGAAACCTATTATAAAAAACGTCCGTGCGTGCGCATTGTGGAAACGGCGGCACGCATCTATGCCCAACATCTCGAAGAAAAGCATGTATAAACTCCTGGCCGCCGACTTGGACGGCACACTGGTCAACGAAGAAAAAATCATCACACCCCGCACTTTTGAGTCGCTCATGGAGGCTCAGAGGCGGGGTGTTCGCTTGGCGATATCCACTGGGCGCCCCGTGGAGGGTGCGCGTCATCTGGTGGAGCAGCTGCGCCTGAAGGAATTCGGCGGCTGTCTCATCAGCTACAATGGCGCTTTGGTGCACGACTGCGCCACGAGCGACGTCATTTTCTCCCAACCGATAAATACCGCCCTGCTGCCCCTGCTGCTCCGGCGGGCCGAAGAGCACCGCTGCGCCTTCGTCGTCTATCAGCCGACCCATGTGCTCACCACCGACGCTTCCAGCCAATACGTGCAGTATTCCGGGCGCAACAACCGTCTGCCCGTGCATGAGGCGGAAGACTTTCTCACGGAAGCCCGGAGGCCGCTCTACAAAGGCCTGTTGGTAGGCGACCCCGACACCATGCCCGCCCTGCGCGATGCACTCACGGAGGAACTGCGGGGACAGATGGACTTCTGCCTCTCCGAAACCTTCTTCCTGGAATGTCTGGCGCCGGGCATCAGCAAGATGAAGGGTCTCGAGGCCGTTGCCGGGCACATGAACGTCAAACGCGAAGAGATCATTGCTTTCGGCGATTCCGACAACGATGTGAGCATGATACGCTACGCCGGAATCGGCGTGGCAATGGGCAACGCCAAAGAGAATGCGCGCCGCGCCGCAAATCTCGTGACGGCCTCTAACGAAGACGACGGCATCGCCGCCATTGTGGAGCAATACGTATTATGAAAAGCCTCGCCCTCATCTGCCTTCTGACGCTGTTCGGGCTTGACGTTCGGGCCAAAGATGTCGATTCTCTGCTCGCCCAGATGACCCATAAGGAAAAGGTGCAATTGGTCATCGGCGGCGGATGGGGCAGCCTCTTCAGCGGCTTCAACCTCCCCTTTTGCGGTAAGCAGAGGGTACCCGGTGCCGCCGGTGTAACACACGCCGTCGAACGGCTCGGCATTCCTTCCGTCGTGATGGCTGACGGTCCGGCCGGCGTGAGAATCAAGCCTCTTCAAAAACGCGACGGCAAGAAGCGTGAAGCCTACGCCACCGCCTTTCCCGTGGGTTGCTGTCTGGCGTCCAGTTGGGACACGGCGCTGCTTGAGGAAGTCGGCGCCGCCATCGGCGATGAAGCCGCCGCCTACGGCATCGACATCATCCTCTCTCCCGGCATGAATCTGATGCGCTCTCCGCTCTGCGGACGCAACTACGAATACTATTCCGAAGACCCGCTGCTGAGCGGCAAACTGGCCGCCGCCACCGTGCGCGGCATACAAAGCAAAGGCATCGGCGCCTGCGTCAAACACTTCGCCTGCAACAATCAGGAAACGGGGCGCATGCACAACGACTCCCGCGTGGATTCCGTCACGCTCTTCTCACTCTATTTGCGCCCCTTCGAGATAGCCATCCGCGAGAGCGACCCCTGGACGGTGATGTCGTCCTACAACATGCTCAACGGCGAGCGCACTCAGGAGTCGCGCTGGCTCCTGACCGAAGTGCTCCGCCGTCGCTGGCACTATCGGGGCCTCGTGATGACCGACTGGACCTTCCGCCGCCACACCCGCCGTCAGATTGCCGCCGGCAACGACCTCATGATGCCGGGCGACCTGCTGCAGCGACGTCAGCTCAGAAGGGCGTTCCTTCAGGCTGAAAACGGGGAGAATATGCTGGATACCTGTGCCCGGCGTGTGCTGCAAATGGTCCTCAAGACGCGCAGCGCACGCGGCCTTCAGCCCACCGGAGAGCCCCATCTGGAGGATCACGCCAGACTCGCCCGACGGGCCGCTGCCGAGAGTTTCGTGCTGCTGCACAACGAAGGCGGCGCACTCCCCTTCAGCCCCGAGGCCCGTGTGGCGCTTTTCGGAGCATCGTCCTACGACCTCGTCGCCGGCGGCACGGGCAGCGGGCACGTCAACGCCGCTTACAAGATGAACCTCTCCGACGCCCTGCCCCATTGTGTCGGTGCACTATTGCAGGCAGAATACCGCCGTTGGGCCCAAGGCAACACCCACCGCAACAAGGCCGCAGGTTTCGGTTTCATGCAGAAATTCCTCGGACGTGGCGCCCTCAAAGAGATGCCCCTGAAGCGCGAATGGATCACCGAGGCGCTCGACAGCGCCGACATTGCCCTCGTCACCATCGGGCGTCAGGCCGGTGAAGGACGCGACCGCCAGCCCGCCGATTTCGAACTCACGCGCGAAGAGCGGGACATGCTGCAACAGGTATCCCAGGAGGCCCGCATGAGGGGCATCAAGACCGTCGTTGTGCTCAACGTCAGCGGCGCCATCGAGACCGCCTCGTGGCGTCATCTGGCTGATGCCGTGCTCCTCATCTGGTGTCCCGGACAGGAAGGCGGATGTGCAGCCGTTGACGTGCTTACAGGCGTCGTGAACCCTTCGGGACGCCTCACGATGACCTGGCCGGAACGCCTGGAGGACTTTCCCTCCACCCGCAACTTCGGCAACGAGCGGGTGACGCTCTACGCTGAGCGCGACAGCGTGGGCTACAGAGCTTTTCGCGACGGCGTTCGCCGTCCGGCCTACGCCTTCGGGCACGGGCTCTCATACTCCGCTTTCAGGGAGGAACTTTTGGCAGACGGACGCATCGCCGTCACCAACACGGGAGACAGACCCGGCCGCCACGTGGTGATGTGGTGGGAGGAAGGCGTCCTGACAGCCTTTGCCAAGACGCGGCTGCTCGCTCCCGGAGAGTGTCAGGTGTTAGGGCATGAGCAGACTGCTGTCACCGTAGGAAAGGAAGCGGAAGTCGTGGGCGAGCGCGTAGTCGTAGATGCTGCGCCAGTCACCGTGAACGAAGGCGCTGACCAATAGCAGCAGCGTGCTTTGCGGCTGATGGAAGTTGGTCACCATCGCCTTCACCACCCTGAATTCATAGCCCGGCACAATGATGATCTGCGTGGAAGAGTGCAAGACGTCCATCGCATGCTTCTCCATGTAGCGCAGCAGCGCGGAAAGCGCCTCTGCTGTATCTTCCGAAGCAGTTGTCTCATAGGGCATCCATTGGGGCACGTGCAGCTCTTCACCCTCGCCCGTGTCGCGCCCTTCCTGCATCAGTATTTCGGCCTTGAGCCCCATGTAGTAGAGGCTCTCCAGGGTGCGCACGCTCGTGGTCCCCACAGCAATGGCGCTGCCTCCGTAGGCCACGAGACGCTCTATGGTGTGACGATTGACGGCGATATGCTCGGTGTGCATGTCGTGACCGCCGATCTGCTCGCTCTTGACGGGGCGGAAGGTGCCGGCACCCACGTGCAGCGTCACCTCTTCGCGCTCTATATCCCTCTCTTTCAGGCTCTCCAGCACGCGCTTCGTGAAATGCAGCCCGGCTGTCGGGGCGGCCACACTGCCCTTGATGCGCGAATAAACGGTTTGGTAGGTAGTGAGGTCGGAAGCCTCCGTCTTGCGGTTGAGATAAGGCGGGATGGGAAGCTCGCCGACCTGCTCCAGAATCTCGGCCCAGGTCAGCGGTGCAGTCCAACTGAAGCGGATGCGCTCCGAAGTGCCTTCGTGACCCAGACGTTCGGCCGTCACTTCTTCACCGCCGGGCAGCAGGAGCGAGAGCGTGCCGCCCTTCCATTTCTTCAGGTTACCCACCAGGCAGAGCCACTCGCACCGGCCTCGGCTCAGAAAGTTCTCCTGATACTCTGCAGGCAGCGCCGGCTCCAGGATGAAAACCTCGATTTGCGCTCCGGTCTCCTTATGGAAATGCAGACGGGCCTGCACCACCTTCGTATTGTTGAACACCATGAGCGCATGCTCGGGCAGATGCTCCGAGATACGGAAGAAGCGGTCTTCACCGATGACGCCGTGCCTGTAGAGCAACAGTTTGGAGCTGTCGCGCTCGGGCAACGGATATTTGGCTATGCGCTCATCGGGTAGCGGATAGTTGTAGTCTTTTATCTGTATGCTTTTAGGGTCTGTCATATCGTATATCCCATAAATACAAGCCGCAAGCGGGCACGCTCTCACCGGCCTGACATCGGTCGCGACGCTCGATGACGCGGCGGAATTCGTCCACCGTCATACGGCCGCGTCCCACCTCGACGAGCGTCCCCACGATGGCGCGCACCATGTTACGCAGGAAGCGGTTGGCCGTCACCGTGAAGCACCACACGGGCGCCGTGTCCGTCTCGCCGAATTTCACCCGGTTCCACCGGGCTTCCGTGATGCGGCAGAGGTTTGTCTTGGCATCGGTGTCCACCTTGGAGAAGCTGGTAAAATCCTCGTATTCTGCCAGCACGGCAGCGGCTTCGTTCATAAGGTCGAAGTCGAGCGGGAAGGTCACCATCCACGACCGGCCCTCAAGGAATGCGTCCTTGCCGGTATGCACATAGTAGTGGTAGGTGCGCGCCGTAGCAGAGAACCGGGCGTGCATGTCGTCGGCCACTGGCTCTGCCTCCCTCACGGCGATGTCGCGGGGCAACAACTTGTTGAGCTTGTAGACCAGCTGGCCGCAGTCCAGATTCGCTACGCTGTCGAAGTGGGCCACCATCGTGCGGGCATGCACGCCGGCATCGGTGCGTCCTGCTCCCGTCACGCTGATGTCCTGGCGAAGCAGTGTGGAGAGTGCACGGTTCAGAACCTCCTGCACCGAAGTGCCGTTAGGCTGTATCTGCCAGCCGTGATAGGCTCTTCCGTCAAAACTTAAGGTGATAAAATAGCGCACGTTTCCTGTTTTACCGTGCAAAAGTACAAAAAAAGGCCGTCTTATTCCGTGTAATTCACAATTATTTCCTATTTTTGTAACGAAAATACCTTTAAAACAATGAAAAAAACACTTCTACCCTTACTCTCTCTTCTGTTGTTGGCCGTTTCGTGCACCACGGAAAAAGAGATTCCCGAGACTTCCTATCTTTTCTGTTTCTTCTCCAACAACACCCCAGAAGGAGAGCAGATACGCTATGCCATCTCCGACGACGGCTTCAACTACCGCAGCCTCAACGACGGCAAGCCCGTCGTCCTCTCCGACAGCATTGCCCTGACGGGAAGCATCCGCGACCCGCATCTCATACGCGGCGTGGACGGCAAGACCTTCTACATGGTGCTCACCGACATGCGCTCCTCTCTGGGCTGGCAGAGCAACGACGGCCTCATCCTCATGAAGAGCACCGACCTGATTCATTGGGACCACAAGGCCATCGACTTCCCCTCGCGCTTCCCCGACCTTGAGGGTCACGACCGCGACAATCTGCACGCCGTCTGGGCGCCCCAGACCATTTGGGACCCCGACTCGCAGCGCTACATGATTTACTACAGCATCGGGCGTCACGATTGGGAGTACGAGACCAACGACAGCATCCGCGATGAGGAGACGGGTGAGAAGAAACCCTTCTATCAGCCCTATTTTAAGATTTTCTACAGCTACGCCAACGAAGATTTCACCAACATCACGGAGCCCAAGCTGCTTTTCGACTTCGGCAAGGCAGCCATTGACGGCGACATCGTGCGCGATGAGAAGAACGACCAATACGTCCTTTTCTTCAAGGACGAGGGCCGATCGGTGGACAACAACGGCTTCAAAACCCGTCAGGGTGTAATGCGCGCCACCTCCAAGAACCTCACCGGCCCCTACGAGATTGAGTGGAAACACCTTAACAAGCCCGGCCAGTTCCCCGTCGAGGGCTCCAGCGTCTTCCAGCTGGCCGACGGCTCCAAGTGGATTCTGATGTACGACTGCTACAGCGACGGCTACTACCAGTTCTGCGAGTCCGAAGACCTGCAGCACTTCACCCACGTTCACGACACGCCCACCGAGGGCAATTTCACCCCGCGTCACGGCTCCGTCATCCTCATCACCAAGGAGGAGCGCCAGCGCCTGGAGGATGCATTTGGATATTAAACTTTAGTTATGAAAAAGATTGTTTTGGCTGCTCTGCTGCTCGCCTCTGCCCTGCCCTTTTTCGCACAGCACGACCGCGGACAGCAGCAAAAGCCGTCCAAGCCCAGCATCGTGCGCAAGGGCCTGATGGGCGCAGAGAAGGTGGGACGCGACTGGGTGCTTGTGGTGCCCGACAGCCTCCTGGGCAAGGACATGCTCACCACCACACGTTTCATCTCCACGCCCTCCGAGACGGGCGCCTACGGCGGCGAACAGCTGCAGGAGCAGACCGTTTTCTGGGAGTTGAACCCCGACAGCATGCTGGTGCTCCGTGCCCGCATGACCGTCAATGTAGCCGACACCACGCAGCGCATCTCCCGCGCTGTGACGGTGGCCAACGAGAATCCCATCATCGGCCTTTTTGAGGTGACGGAACACAAGGACAAGGCCCGCAAGATCAAGGTCAACCAGTTCTTCCTGGAGGACGCTCCCGCCCTGGGCTTCTCCGAGCGCGCCAAGCAGCAGCTTTCGATGACGGGCGTCCACAGCGGACTTTCCTATATTGAAGACATCAAGGCTTTCCAGAGCAACGTGGAGGTGCAGATGGTCAAAACCTTCGTTTCGCGCGGCATGACCAACCCCTCGGCGGCCTCCACCGGGCGCATGACCTTCCGCCTCAACGTGAGCTTCATCCTCCTGCCCGAAGTGCCCATGCTGCGCCGCTATTTCGACCCGCGTGTGGGCTATTTCACCAATGCTTTCACGGAGTATTCCGACGACCAGCAGCGCGTCAAGAGCAAGCAGTTCGTCTGCCGCTGGCGCCTGGAGCCCAAGAGCGAAGAGGACTGGGACAAGATGGCTGCGGGCGAACTCATCGAGCCCAAGAAGCCCATCGTCTACTATATTGATCCGGCCACGCCCAAGCGCTGGCGCCCCTATCTCATTCAGGGCGTCAACGACTGGCAGAAGGCTTTTGAGAAGGCCGGCTGGAAGAATGCCATCCGGGCCGAGGAGTGGCCAGAAAGCGACTCCACCATGTCGATGGAGGATGCGCGCTACAGCGTAATCCGCTATCTGGCTTCTCCCATCGAGAACGCCTATGGCCCCCACGTCAGCGACCCCCGCACGGGTGAGATCCTTGAGAGCCACATCTGCTGGTATCACAACGTGATGACGCTCGTCCACGACTGGTATATGGTCCAGGCCTCCAGCATTGACGAGGCCGCCCGCAAGATGCACTTTGACGACGCGCTCATGGGCGAGCTCATCCGCTTCGTCGCCTCTCATGAGGTGGGCCACACGCTGGGGCTGCGCCACAACTTCGGCTCATCGAGCACGGTGCCAGTGGACTCCCTGCGCAACAAGTCGTTTGTCATCCGCCACGGCCACACGCCTTCCATCATGGACTACGCGCGCTTCAACTACGTGGCCCAGCCCGAGGACGGCATCGGCCGCGAGGGCATCTTCCCCCGCATCGGCGACTACGACATGTGGGCCATCGAGTGGGGCTACCGCCCGATGCGCTACGCCATCGACGAGGAGCTCGACCATCAGCTGGAGGAACCGCTCACCTACGAGGCGCAGAAGAACCCGCGCCTGTGGTGGGGCGACGGTGAGACTTACCACAACGACCCGCGCCGCCAGAGGGAAGACCTCGGCGACGACGCCGTGAAGGCCAGCGAATACGGCATCCGCAACCTCAAGCGCGAGCTCCGCGCTCTGCCCCAGTGGACCGATGAAACGATGGATTATTTCGGCGTCAACCTGCCCTCGATGTACAACCAGATTCTCAGCCAGTTCCTGCGCTATGTGGGCCACGTGGCGCACAACATCGGCGGCACGCGCGAGACCTTCCGCACACCGCTCCAGGGCGGCACACTCTACGAGCCCAACCCGCTGGAGCGCCAGAAGGCCGCCCTCGACTTCATCAACCGCCACTGTTTCCAGGAACCCGTGTGGCTGCGCGATGTGCCCTACCTCAAGCAACTCACCTACGACACGGAGCAGATCACCCTCATCGTGGCGCGCCGCACGGTGATGCTCGTCACCGACCGCCTCTCCAGCGACCGCCTCAACCGCCTCTGGCCTCTGCGCGACGTGATGGGCCGCGTCACCGACCTCATCATGAAGGAGGCGCAGAGCGGAGCCCGTGTATCGCGCTATCGCCGCGAGCTGCAGAACCGCTACGCCCAGTGGCTCATCGACAGTTTCCGGAATGCCGACGCCACCGACCCCGACCGCCCCACACTGCTGCTCACGCTGGAGCGCCTGCGCAACCATACGATGTCGGCTTCCCGCACCACCACCGATGCCGCCACGCGGGCCCATTGGCTCAGCCTCTATGACTTAATTTCCAGAGCATTGAAGATATGAAGCACGCACTCATCATCCCCGTCTTCCTCCTCGCCGGCCTCCCTGTCGGAGCCCAGAAGTTTGAGAGCATGGAGGACGTGAACAAGGTGGTCGACCTCACCCTCGACTCCCTCGACAAGGCCGCCACCGCACGCCCCGTGGCCGGCAGCACGCGCAAGGACGACAACCCCGTGCTCTTCCTTGTGGGCAACAGCACGATGCGCACCGGCACGCTCGGCAACGGCGACAACGGCCAGTGGGGCTGGGGCCGCTTCGCTCACGAATATTTCGACGAAAACAGGATCACCGTAGAGAATCAGGCCCTCGGAGGCACCTCTTCGCGCACCTTCTACCGCCGCCTCTGGCCCGCCGTGAAGCAGGGCATCCGACCGGGCGACTGGGTCATCATCGAGCTGGGCCACAACGACAACGGGCCCTTCGACTCGGGGCGCGCCCGTGCCACCATCAAGGGCGTCTCCCCCACCGATTCGCTTGAGGTCACCATCAAGGAGACGGGCGAACACGAGACCGTTTACAGCTACGGCGAATACCTGCGCCGCTTCGTGCGTGAGACGCGCGCTCTGGGGGCGCACCCCATCCTCATGTCGCTCACGCCGCGCCACGCCTACGAGAAAGGTCAGAGCGGCCGTGTCGTGCGCGTCAATCAGAGCTTCGGCCTCTGGGCCCGCCAGGTGGCTGAGGAGATGGGCGTGCCCTTCATCGACCTCAACGAGATTTCGGCCCTGAAATACGAGCAGATGTCGCCCTGGAAGTTCGGCTACCACTTCTATCTGGACAACATCCACACCTCCGCCTTCGGCGCCCGCCTCAACTGCCGCAGCGCCGTTGACGGCCTGCTTTCGTGCGAGCATCCCGAGGTGCAGCCCCTCAAGGCCATGATGACGAACACCGCTCTGCCCACCACCGGCGTCGTGCGCCGCCAGGGCCGCCCCGTGGTCTTCATCACGGGCGACTCCACCGTGAAGAATCAGGACCGCGACACCACTTCCGGCATGTGGGGCTGGGGCTCTCAGGCCGCCCAGATCTTCGACACCGAACGCATCACCGTGCAGAATTGCGCTCAGGCCGGACGCTCCTGCCGCAGCTATTTGCGTGAGGGCCGTTGGGACAAGGTCATCAACGACGTTCAGCCCGGCGACTTCGTCACCATCCAGTTCGGCCACAACGACATCGGCCGCGAGATTGACTACGGCAAGGCCCGCAACGAGATCAGCGGCACGGCCGACTCCTCCCACGTCTATCGCGTGAAGACCGACAGCGAGATGCGCAACGAGGTGGTCTACACCTTCGGCTGGTATCTGCGCAAGATGATCGACGACGTACGCGAGAAGGGCGCCACGCCCATCCTCATCTCCCTGACGCCGCGCAACGAGTGGCCCGACGGCGTGCATATCGAGCGCCGCAACGACTCCTTCGGCCGCTGGTATCGCGAAGTGGCCGAAGAGACGGGCGTCACTTTCGTCGATCTACACAACATCTCGGCCGACATCATGGACGCCCTGGGGCGCCGTGAGGTGAAGAGCTGCTACATCAACGACCACACCCACACGTCGCTGCGCGGAGCGCAGATCAACGCGCGCTGCGTGGCCAAGGGGCTGCGCGCCGTCGGCTCTCCCCTGGCCGCCTACCTCAGGTAAGACGCACCCGCAGCACACCCGCCTGTCCTTCGACCCGTGCATTCGCTGAACATCCTCCGCCTGCTCCTGCATCATGAGTGGCTGCAGCGCCGGCGCAGCGCCGCCTCCGGCCTCCGCCGTCTGCTCTCCATTGCGGTGCTTGCGGCCGATGCCGCGCTGCTGACGCTCCTCGGCCTCTCCTTCCCCCGCGCCGTGCACGATTGGATGCCGGGCCTCTCCGTGGAGGTTTTCTGGCTGCTGCCTGCGGCGGACATTGTCCTGCGCCTCTGCCTCCAGCGTTCGCCTTCGCTGCTTTGGCGCCCCTACCGGCTGCTCCCTGTGCCGCGTCGTTGCCTGGCGGCGTTCTTTGTGGTGCGCACGCTCTTTTCGGGCTACAATGCCATGTGGCTCTTCTTCCTGGTGCCCTATGCACTCACGGCGGTCTTGCCTGCGGAGGGCGTCGGAGCGTGTCTGCTGTGCATTGCCGGCGGCATGGGCGTCATCCTCACCGACGCTCTGCTCTGCCAAGGCGCCCGCCTCGCCCTTCACTCTTCACACTTCACTCTCCACTCTTCACTCTTCACTCTTCACTCTTTACTCTTCCCTTACGAAGCTCCGCTTCGCCTCCGCAACCGCCGCCTGCGCCTCTCTCTTTGGGCCACATTGTTCACCGCCCTGCTGCTGTCGCTGTCGCTGGCCGCAGGCGACCGTTCGCTCATGTGGACGGACGACGCCCTGCAGTGCTTCCTCTGCTATGCCGTGCCGGGCACGCTGCTGCTGACGGGCGTTCCGGGCCACGAACTTAACTTCATCGGGGCACTTGCGCTCCGTCGCGGCGCACTCCCGGCGGTGCTCTGCGAGAAGTATCGCTTCTGCACGGCGCTGCTCCTTGTGCCTTTTGTGCTGCTGCTGCCGTCGGTGGCGCTGGGACGCATCACGCTGCTGCAAAGCCTCTCTTCGCTCCTGCTCACGGCGGGCGTGCTCTATCCCCTGCTTTTCCTTCCCGCCCCCTTTGTGCGCCGGGCTTTACCGCTTGAGGAGAGACTCTCGGGCGGCACGTCGTCGCTCACGCCTCTGTCCGGCCCGCTGCTTATGGCGCTGCCGCTCCTCATGGAACGCCTCTCGACGTCCCGTTGCGGAGACGCCGCCCCTGCGGTGATGGCACTGGCGAGCCTGCCGGGCATAGTGCTCCATCCGCTGTGGATGAGATATATCGCCTTCGCTTTTTTGCGAAGGCTCAAGTGAAGAGTGAAAAGTGAAGAGTGAAGAATGAAGTTACATGAGTGTTCAATGATTAAAGTAGAAAATCTCAAGAAAAGCTACTCCGGCCGCACGGTCGTCGACATCCCCTCGCTCACGCTGAAGGGCGGGGAGATTGTGGGCCTCACGGGCCGCAACGGTGCGGGCAAGACCACGCTGCTGCGCCTCATACTCGCCCTGACGAAGGCCGACACGGGCTGCGTGCTCTCCGACGGCATCAATGTGGCGCGCAGCGAGCGGTGGAAGGACTTCACGGGGGCCTTCCTCGACGACAGCTTCCTGCTCGACTTCCTCACCCCCACGGAGTATTTCCGCTTCATCGGCCGCCTCACTGGGCTGTCACCTTCGGCCTCCGAGGGCTGTGTGGCGCCCTATGCCTCGCTGCTTGAGGGTGTGGACGATGTGCTGCTGCGCCATCTCTCGGCCGGCTGCCGTCAGAGGACGGGTCTGGTGGCCGCACTGATGCGCTCGCCCCGCGTGGTGATTCTCGACGAACCGTTCACCTATCTCGATGCGCCCTCCTGCGAAACCCTTACGGAGCTGCTGCGCGCCTACATTGCGGCGCATCCCGAGGCCCTCATCCTGCTCACCTCGCACGATGCCGGCCTGCTTTCGCGGCTCTGCACGCGCCGTCTGGTGATGGAGGACGGCCGCCTCTCTACAGCTTCTGACAGATGAACACGGTGTTCTGACCGTACATGTATTTGTAGGTGATGTCGGGCACGACGCCTGTGACCAGCTTCAGCCCCAGGTGTCCGCTGTCGGCGGCGTCGGCAGCCTTGCCCACAGAGACGGGGTCGAAGGGCCGGCCCGCATCCTTGAGGGTGACGAAGATGCCTTCGGCGTTGACCTGGATGTGCACGTCGAAGGTGCGCTGGGTCACCCTGCCCTGCGCGTAGTTGGCGATGTTGGTCATCAGCTCCTCGCAGCACAGATTGATCTTGAAGGCCGCAGCGGCCGACACCCCGCTGTCTCTGAGGAAGGCGTCGATGTCGGCCAGTGTGGCGTTCACGTCTTCCGTGTCGTAGCACACGGAGCGGTCGAAGGTGGGACCTCCGGTGTCGCGGGGGATCATCGTGAGGGGCGAGATGTGCGCCTTGATGAGCCGGCTGTGCAGCGTGGTGAAGCCCACCTGAAAGAGCAGCACCAGCACACAGGCCAGCACGAAGCCCCACCACAGCTCCACGCCGTGCACTCTGGCCACGCTCCACACCCCGACGACGAGCATCGCCGTCTGCGCCACTGCGGTGACCACGCTGGCTTTGTCGTGGCCCAGTATCTGGTAGGTGCTGAGAAGTATCTGCGTGACGGCGAAGGGGATGAGCATCAGCGCGAAGATGCGGAGCACGCGGTCGAGCTCCACGGAGAGTGCGCAGCCCGGCGCCACGCCGAAGAACTGGCCCACAACGCCCGGCACATACATCACGAAGATGACCAGCGTCACCAGCACGGCGATGATGATGAGCGCCTGCTTGACGAGAATCTCCAGACCGCGCAGGTCGCGCTCGCCCACGAGCACGCCGCCGATGGCAAACATCGACTCGATGACGCCGTCGATGAACACATACGAGAGCAGCAGCATCTGCAGGCAGACAGACCAGATGAAGAGCCCGTCGCAGCCCAGATAGCGGAGCACGATGTCGTTGATGAGCATGATGGTGACGGCCATGAACGAGTTGCTCACGGTGACGGGCGCGCCCTCGCGCACGTTCTCCATAAAGATGGACACGATGCTCCTCCCGGGCCATTTGAGGCGGTACGAGCTCTCGGGGCGGCGCAGATAGACGAACAGGATGACGATGTTGACGGCAAACATGGACAGCGAGCCCAGTGCGGCGCCGTCCACGCCCATGCCCATCACCTTGATGGTCACAAAGTCCACCGCGACATTGACCAGGGCGCCCGCCACCACGGCGAGGGTGACCATGCGGGGCCGTCCGTCGGTTGCCACGAAGAGACTCAGTCCGTAGGACAGCATCTGCAGCCAGGCGCCCATGGCGTAGGTGTGGATGTAGTCGTAGGCCATGTCGTTGAGCTCGGGCTCGTCGGACATCATCTCCACGATTTCGCGGCTGAACAGACTGATGCCCACCGCCACCGCCACGCCGAGCGTCATCACGGTGATGACGGTGCTGGTGAAGGTGCGTGCCGCTTTGTCCATGTCGTGACGTCCGATGGCCTGCGCACACACGGCGTTGGCGCCGAAGCAGATGAGAAACGCCATACAGTTGAGCACCTCGACCAGGGGCAGCACCAGGTTGATGGCCGACACGGCGTGATGGCCCACCACGTGACCCACTATCATCGAGTCGACGGTATGTGCCAGTTGCGCTGCGGCTGCCGTGAGCACGGCGGCTGCCACGAATGTCCTCAACGCCTTGGAGACTATGTATGAGTTCCTTCTCAGTGCTTTCATTTCCTCAGGTCTTTTTGTTTGTTGTTCTGTGCCTCAAAAAAAGAAGGTTGTCTCACGACAACCAATCTTTTTAACTAACCTTAAATCTAATACCATGAAAAACACGGTGCAAAGGTACGTTTTTTTTCCTAAACTGCAAGTACCCCACCCTATTTTCTTCTCTTTTCTCCGATATTCTTGACCTGCGTCAATAAAACGCTTGACGCCGATGGGCTTTTTATTCCGCAAAAGAGTCGAGACGGAAGCCGTTGTCGTCGAGGACGCCGTAGGTGCACAGCTCGTAGCACTCACCCAAGACCACCAGGCGACAGGAGCGCGAGAGCATCAGGTCCAACTCAATGTGGCGGTGGCCAAAGATGAAAAGATTGATTTCGGGATGCTCCTTCAAATAATTCTTGGCAAAAGACACCAACGCCTCGTCATCCTCCCCGCGATAAGGCTCGTCGCCCTTGGAGAGACGGCTGCGGCGCGCCCACGAGAGGCCGAAGCGCATCGCCCACGAGGTGGGGACGAAGGTGCGGAAGAGCCACTGAAGGGCCGGGCTGTGGAACACGCCGCGCAAGAAGCGGAAGCCCCGGTCGGTGTCGCCCAGGCCGTCGCCGTGGGCCATGAAGACGGTGCCCAGAGGCGTCTGAAGCGTGAGGGGGCCGGCGTGGAGCCTCACCCCGCACTCGTCGTGCAGGTAGCGGTAGGCCCACAGGTCGTGGTTGCCCAAAAAGAAATGCACTTCGACACCCAAGTCGTGGAGCTCGGAGAGCTTGCCTAGAAAACGCGTAAAGCCCTTGGGGACCACCTCGCGCCACTCGTGCCAGAAGTCGAACATGTCGCCCAGAAGATATACCGCAGAGGCCTCGTGCTTGATGCTGTCGAGGAAGGCCACCAGGCGGCGCTCCCGATCCAGACGGTCGGGGAAGGCCAAAGAGCCGAGATGGGCGTCGCTGAGGAAATAGGACTTCATGGCAAAGGTTCCGTCAGGAGCACCTCTTCCTCCTCCCCTTCTTCGGCGGCAAGGGAGTCAAGGTCTTCGGCAGTGCCGCTGCCCACGACAAGAGTGACATAGGTTTCCGCAGGCAAGCGCTCGCCGCGCATGACGTAGCGCCCGTGACACTTGACGGCGATGACCCAGTCCTTGTCGCCCGGAACATACTCCGCCGGACTCAGTTTGAAGCCCAAAGCAGAGAGGCGCGCCTCGGCCTCGCGCATAGAACAGTTGTCGGCAATGTCGGGCATGACGAGCATGGGGGCCGATGAGGAGTTGACGGTGAGATAGATGCTGCGGCCGCTCTTGACCTCGCTGCCGGCGGCAGGCAGCTGCTCGAGGACGGTGCCGGGCGGGAGGTGGCGGTTGTAGCCCGAATCGGCCACGACAGCCTCGAGGCCCAGCGTCTCCAGCTGGTAGACGGCGGAAGCCTCAAACTGGCCCACCACGTTGGGCACGCTGATCTTCTCCCCGTGGCGCGTATAGTTGTCCATCCACATCCACAGACCAAAACAAATGGCCACAGTGACTAACACCATGGCCAAAAGATTCCCCCACAGGATGGGGGCTAAGAGTTTTTTCTTAAAATCGTCGATGTTCATCACTTTCCGTGATTCTCGTCGCTGACGGTCAGCTTCTTGCGACCCTTGGCACGACGGGAGGCCAGCACACGACGGCCGTTGGCGGTAGCCATTCTCTGACGGAAGCCATGCTTGTTGTTGCGACGGCGATTGTGGGGTTGGAACGTTCTTTTCATAACCTTATGCTTGTTTCAATTTTATATTTTGCGCAATTCAGGCGACAAAGGTATGACATTTCGGCGAGAAGAAGGGAACAACGGCGCATTTTTTTTGCAAAAAAGTGCATTTTTTGACCCTGAAGGAGATTATACGGGATAATTTTCGTATCTTTGCACGCGAAATTTCTATTTATTCACCCCTAAAGAATTCATTTTCGATTATGATCAATTCACAGGACATCAAGAAGGGCACCTGCATCCGTATGGACGGCAAGCTCTATTTCTGCATCGACTTCCTGCACCGCAAGCCCGGTAAGGGCAACACCATCATGAACGTCACCCTCAAGGACGTCGTGAACGGCGGCGTGTTGGAGAAGCGCTTCAACATCGGCGAAAAGCTGGAAGACGTGCGCGTGGAGCGTCGCCCCTATCAGTACCTCTATCAGGAGGGCGATGACTACGTGTTCATGAACAACGAGACCTTTGAGCAGGTGAACATCCCCGAGGACCAGATCACCGGCGTGAAGTTCATGAAGGAGGGTCAGAACGTGGAAGTGGTGACCGACGCCAGCACCGAGACCGTGCTCTACGCCGAGCTGCCCGCCAAGGTGCACCTGGAGATCACCTGGACTGAGCCCGGCCTCAAGGGCGACACCGCCACCAACACCCTCAAGCCCGCCAAGGTAGAGACCGGCGCCGAGATCCGCGTGCCCCTCTTCATCAACGAAGGCGAGATCGTCGAAGTGGACACCCGCGACGGCAGCTATCTGGGCCGCGTGAAGGCGTGAACTACTCGATCATCATACCCGTCTACAACAGACCCGACGAGGTAGATGAACTGCTGACCAGTCTGGAAGGACAGACGCTCAAGGGCTTTGAAGTCATCATCGTGGAGGACGGCTCCGCGAAGGACTGCAAAGCTGTGGTGGAGCGGCATGCCGACAGGCTGGTCTGCCGCTACTACGCCAAGGCCAACAGCGGCCCCGGGCCCTCGCGCAACTACGGCGCCGACAGGGCCGTGGGCCAGTGTTTCATCGTGCTCGACAGCGACGTGGTGCTGCCCCCGGGCTATCTGGAGGCCGTGGACCGCGCCCTCAGGGAAGAGCCCTGCGACGCCTTCGGCGGGCCCGACCGGGCACACCCCGACTTCACGGTGACGCAGAAGGCCATCAACTACGCCATGACGGCATTCCTCACAACCGGCGGCATCCGCGGCGGGCGGCGGCAGATGGAGAAATTCCACCCCCGCTCGTTCAACATGGGCGTGATGGCCGACACGTGGAAAAAGCTGGGCGGCTTCGCCCCGATGCGCTTCGGCGAAGACATCGACTTCTCGATGCGCCTCATGGAGAGCGGCGCCCGCGTGCGCCTCATCCCCGACGCCTGGGTGTGGCACAAAAGAAGGACGGACTTCAGGAAATTCTTCCGCCAGGTGCACAACAGCGGCATGGCGCGCATCCATCTGACGAAGCGCCACCCGGGCAGCCTCAAGGCGGTGCACACGCTGCCGGCCCTCTTCACCTTAGGAGTTGGCATGCTCGCGCTGATGTTCCTTGTCGGCCTCGTGCTGACCTTCATCGGACTTTACGCAGGATTCTTCGGCGGCACCGGTTGCAACATGGGCCTCATCGTGGCCTTCATCGGCGGAGGCGTCATGGCGCTGGCGCTGCTGCCCCTGCTGCTCTACGCCACCGCGCTAATGATCGACAGCGCCGTGCAAAACAGAAGTCTGAAGGTAGGCCTCATGTCGGTGCCGGCTTCGTTCATCCAGCTGACGGGCTACGGCACGGGCTTCCTGCGCGCCTGGTGGTCGCGCTGCGTGCGGGGAGAAAAGGAGGAGAAGGAGGCCTTCAAAAAGAACTTTTATGCTTAACGTCCCCGCTCGCGAAAAGGCCCTCAAGGAGGGCGTGGTGGCGCTGGAAAACGCCGAACTGCTGGCGCTCGTCGTCGGCAGCGGTCGCAACGACCGCACCCGCGAAGGACAGATGGGCACCCTGCTCCACCGTCACGGCGACTCGCTGCGCGCCCTGGGCATGCTCTCGGCCGAAGAGCTCTCGCAGCACGAAGGCCTCGACCGCTCGAAGGCGCTGGCCCTTCAGGCCTCGCTGGAGCTGGGCCGGCGGCTGCTGGAAGAGGAGCGCGGCAAAAAGGTGCAGATCAAGGGGACGGGCGACATCTACGAATACTTCCGCATCCGCATGACGGACCGGCCGCAGGAGGAGTGCCACGTGATGGTGCTCGACACGAAGAATCAGGTCCTGGCCACCCATCTGGTGAGCCTGGGCGGGCTGACGCAGACGAGCGTCGACGTGCGCGTGGTGATGCGCTACGCCCTGCTTCACAGCGGCACGCAAATCGTCCTGGTGCACAACCACCCTTCGGGCAACCCCGCTCCGAGCCGCGAAGACGAAGCGCTGACGCAGACCGTGGCCAAAGCCTGTCAGGCGCTGCGCATCAGGCTGATGGACCACGTCATCATCGGAGACAACACGTATTATTCATTCTACGAACATGACAAAATCTGAGACAGAAGAGCGAGTCGTCGAAATGCTCAAGACGGTCTACGACCCCGAGATTCCCGTCAACGTCTATGACCTGGGGCTGATCTACCGCATCGAGGTGGAGAAGGCCTCGGAGGAGGCAACGGAGGAGGAAGGGCCCTTCACCCTCGAGGTGGACATGACACTGACGGCGCCCAACTGCCCCGCTGCCGACTACATCGTGGAGGACGTGCAGCAGAAACTGGAGACCGTCAAGGGGCTGGAGAAGGTGACGGTCAATCTGGTGTTCGAGCCCGAATGGGACAAAGACATGATGACGGAAGAAGCCAAAGTGGAACTGGGATTTGCCTGAAGAACTATGATCAACGGGGAAGAAGACATCTACGACGAACTCACCGACGAGCTGGAAGACGGCCCGCAGGCGGAAGGCGCAGCGCAGGAATTCGAGCACTGGCGCATCACGGCCGATGCCGGGCAGTCGCCCCTGAGGGTGGACAAATTCCTCATCGACCATCTGGCCGGCACCTCGCGCAACCGCATACAGACGGCGGCCGAAGCGGGCTATATCCGCGTGAACGACCGCCCCGTCAAGAGCAACTACAAGGTGAAGCCCCTCGACGTGGTGACCCTCGTGCTCGACCATCCCAAGAGAGACTGGACCATCGTGCCCGAAGACATCCCGCTGGAAATCGTCTATGAGGATGACGCGCTGCTGGTGGTGAACAAGAGGGCCGGCATGGTGGTGCACCCCGGATGCGGCAACTACAGCGGCACGCTGATCAACGCGCTGGCCTGGCATCTGAAAGACGACCCGCGCTTTGACGCCAACTCGCCCGAAGTGGGTCTGTGTCACCGCATCGACAAAGACACATCCGGCCTGCTCGTCGTGGCCAAAACACCTGAGGCCAAGACGGACCTTTGCCGCCAGTTCTTCGTGAAATCCACCAAGAGGGAATATCTGGCACTGGTGTGGGGCAACTTCACCGAGGAGGAAGGGCGCATCGAGGGCAACATCGGGCGCGATCCGAGAAACCGCCTGCTGATGACCGTGCTGCCGCCGGACAACCCGACGGGAAAGCCCGCCGTGACGCACTGGCGCGTGGAGGAGCGCTTCGGACCCGTGACGCTCGTGCGCTGCCGCCTGGAGACGGGGCGCACCCACCAGATACGCGTCCACATGAAACACATCGGACACACGCTGTTTGCCGACGAGGTTTACGGCGGATGCGAAATACTCCGGGGCGAGAAGTCGGCCTCCTACAAAGCCTTCATCCACAACTGCCTCGCCCTGTGTCCCCGACAGGCGCTGCACGCCCGCACGCTGGGCTTCCGCCATCCGGAGACAAAAGAAGAAATGTTTTTCGAATGTCCCGTACCCGAGGACATGACACAACTGATAGAAAAATGGAGAAGAAAATCATAGCAGTCATCTGCGGAGGGGACTCCAGCGAGCATGACGTGAGTATGCGCAGTGCCGAGGGCATTGCCTCGTTTATCGATGCGGAAAAGTATCGCGTGTTTAAAGTGGAAATCCATGCCGGCAAGTGGGAAGCCCTGCTTGAGGACGGCACGCGCGCCAAGGTGGACCGCAACGACTTCACCTTCGAAGTCGCCGGCCGGAGATTGCGCCCCGACTTCTGCTACATCACCATACACGGCGCGCCAGGCGAGAACGGCGTGCTGCAGGGCTATCTCGACCTCATCGGCATGCCCTACTCCACCAGCGGCGTGCTGGTCGAAGCACTGACCTACGACAAGTTCGTGCTCAACAACTATATGCGCTCTCTGGGCGTGCGCGTGGCCGACTCGATGCTCATCATGAAGGGCCGCGAGGACGGCGTGAGCGACGAGGACATTATCTCGCGCATCGGCCTGCCCTGCTTTGTGAAGCCCGCAAGAGGCGGCTCGTCGTTCGGCACCACCAAGGTGAAGACGCCCGAAGAGCTGCGTCCCGCCATCAAACTGGCGTTGGCCGAAGGCGAAGACGTCATGGTGGAAGCCTTCATGAAAGGCACCGAGATCACCTGCGGATGCTATAAGACGAAGGAGAAGAGCGTCGTCTTCCCCATCACGGAAGTGGTGCCCGAGAACGAGTTCTTCGACTACGACGCCAAATACAACGGACAGGTCAACGAGATCACACCCGCCCGCCTCGATGAGCACACCACGGAGCGCGTGCAGACCCTCACTTCCGGCATCTACGACCTGCTGCAATGCCGGGGCATCATCCGCATCGACTACATCATCGTGGACGGCAAGATCAACCTGCTCGAAATCAACACGACGCCCGGCATGACGGCCACCAGCTTCATCCCCCAGCAGGTGCGCGCCGCAGGCCTCGACATCAAGGACGTCATGACCGACATCATCGAAGGATGAACATCGCTCTGCTGCTCTCCGGCGGCGTGGACTCCGCCGTCGCCCTGCACCTGCTCGCCGAGCAGGGCCACAGACCCGACCTCTACTACATCAAAATCGGCATGGAGGGCGAGGAAGACACGGGCTGCACCGCCGAAGAGGATATGGAGCTCTGTCAGGCCACCGCGCGACGATACGGACTGCCCCTTCAGGTCATCGACCTGCAGAAGGAGTACTGGGAGCGCGTGGTGGGCTACGCCGTGGAACGCGTAAAGGCCGGACTGACCCCCAACCCCGACGTGATGTGCAACAGGCTCATCAAGTTCGGCGCCTTCGAGGAGCAGGTCGGACACCGCTACGACAAAATCGCCACGGGACACTACGCCACCATCGTGGAACGCGACGGGAAGACCTGGCTCGGCACCGCCAAAGATCCGGTGAAGGATCAGACCGACTTCCTGGCGCAACTGCCCGGCGTGGAGGTGCAGCGTCTGCTCCTGCCCATCGGCCATCTGATGAAGGAAGAGGTCCGGCGCATCGCCCTGGAGGCCAAGTTGCCGCCCGCACGCCGCAAAGACTCGCAGGGTATCTGCTTCCTGGGCAAAATAGACTACAACGATTTCCTGCGCCGCTTCCTCGGCGAGCAGGAGGGCAAAATCATCGACATCGAGACCAACCGCATCCTGGGCACGCACAAGGGCTACTGGTTTCACACCATCGGCCAGAGAAAAGGACTCGGACTGAGCGGCGGCCCCTGGTTTGTGGTGAAGAAAAACATACGCAAGAATGTCATCTTCGTGGCCAACGGATGGGACACGCAACTGCAATACGGCAAGACCTTCAAACTGGCCGGCATGCACTGGATCACGGAGCCCGCACAGCCGGGTCCTATCGCCTTCAAGGTGCGCCACGTGGACCACTTCATGCAGGGCACGCTGAGCCTCGACGAAGAGGGCGTGTGGACCGTCGAGAGCGAAGAGCCCGTACAGGGCATTGCGCCCGGACAGTTCGGCTGTCTCTACGACAGAGACTGCACGGTGTGTCTGGGCAGCGGAGAAATCAGTCTGTAAAACTTAGAGGCCGCAGGCGCGCATCTTGTTGCGCACGGGGTTGGCGTACATCGTAAGCATGCGCTCCATGAGAAACTCCCGGTCGGGATGCTCCAGACGGATTTTGGCGTACTGACCCTCGAGATACTTCAGGAACTTCTTGCGGTCGCGCTCCGTGTAGTGTGCGGCGAACTCCTGTGTGCCCGATAGCATGTCGGCGGCCACATAGTTGCCCGGCCAGAGCATGTAGCCCGAATGGATGATGCGGTCGATGCGTGCGGCCAGTTCGATATATTGCTCCTTGGTGAACTCCCCTTCGGGCATCTCCTCGAGCACGCCATTCAACTCCTCCGACACCACGTAGGCAATGCGCCCTTTGTAGCCGAAGATGCCGGTCCGCATGTTGTCCAGATCGTCCTGCTTCGACTTCTTCCAGTCGGGATTATCGCGCTTGAGCTGAAACTCGGTGGCCTTGAGGTAGTCGCAGGGGTCGTACTCGTAGGAAATCGTCAGCGGCACGAGGTGCAGGCGGCGCAGATTCTCGCGCGTGTCGGCGCTCTCACCGCCCAGATTGAGCATGCGCAGGAGCGAATACTGCGTCTCGTCGGAAGAGTCCTTCGCGCGGCCTTCGCGCTGCGCTATCCAGATGTTCTCATGCTTCTCGCCAATGGCGTGGTGCATGTAGCGGCTCATGAGTCGGCTGCCCTCCAGGCGGTCTTTGCCCGCGAGGGAGCGGCGCACGACGAAGGCCTTGTTCATCTTCACCAGCGTCTCGATCCAAGGATAGATGAGCAGGTTGTCGCCAATGGCGATCTCGCAGGTGGTGCGGAAACCGGCCAAATGCAGCTCGAGGTCGAGAATGGCCGAATCGAGCACGATGTCGCGGTGGTTGGAGATGAAGGTATAGGAGCCCTGCTTGTCGAGGTTGCCGAAATCGGCGCTGACGCCCTTGGAGCATTTGTGCAGGACGTACTTCACGACGGGCTTCATGAAGCGCAGCTGAAAGTCGAGCGGCGTCTTCACCCCGATGAATAGCGTGCGCAGCAGCGCGTTCCTCACGGCACGGGGCAACCAGGGCACCAGCCCGCTGCACATGCGGTCGAAGTGGCGGTCGGCCAGGAGCGAAGAGAGCGCTCCCTTCATCTCGCCGGCGTTGTAGGGCCGAATGATGTCAAATTCGTGTCTGTCCATTCCCTTTTATCGTCCATTTATAGGTGGTGATGGCCTCCAGCGCCATCGGTCCTCTGGCATGCAGCTTCTGCGTGGAGATGCCGATCTCGGCGCCGAGACCGAACTGCGCGCCGTCGGTAAAGGAGGTGGGTGCGTTCCAATAAACGCAGGCGGCGTCCACACCGCGCAGGAACTTCTCCGCCGTAGCTCGGTTCTGCGTCACGATGCTCTCGGAGTGGCCCGAGCCGAAGCGGCGGATGTGGTCCATCGCCCCGTCCACGCCGTCCACCAGACGGATGGCCAGGTCGTAGGAGAGCCACTCGGTGCCCCAGGAGGCCTCGTCGCGATGGAAGGTGACGCGCCCCTGCATCGGCGCGAGGATGCGGTCGAGCTGAGGCTCCAGGCTCTTGTCCACCAGCAGGCAGTCGAGCGCGTTGCACACGCTGACGCGACGGCATTTGGCGTTCTCCACGATGCGGGCCGCCATATCCAGATCGGCCTCGCCGTCCACATAGCAATGCACCACGCCGGCGCCGGTTTCGATGACGGGCACGGAGGCGTTCTCGCGCACGTAGTTGATGAGCCGCGAAGAGCCTCTGGGGATGAGTACGTCCACCAGGCCGCGCGCCGCCAACAGCTCGGCCGTCGCTTCACGCGTGGCCGGCAGCAGCGTGACGGCCTCTGCGGGCAGCCCGTGACGCGAGAGCGCCGCATGAATCACTCGGACGAGGGCCTGACAGCTGTCGTCGGCATCGCTTCCGCCCTTGAGGATGCAGGCACTGCCGGCCTTGAGGCAGAGCGAAGCCACATCGACGGTGACGTTGGGACGCGCCTCATAGATGACGCCGATGACGCCGAAGGGCACGCTGACACGCTTGATCTCCAGCCCGTTGGGTAAGGTACGCTCCTCCAACGTGCGACCCAGAGGCGAAGGCAGCGTGGCCACCTTGCGCGTGTCGGCAGCGATGCCGCGCAGACGCTCCTCGTTGAGCACGAGACGGTCAAACATCGGATTGGCGGGGTCCATGCGGGCCTGATCTTTGGCGTTGGCCTCCAGCACCTCGGGGATGCGACGCTCCAGCTCGTCGGCAATGTCGACCAGCAAGGCGTTGATTTCGCTCTCGGAGCACGCAGCCAGAAGGCGCGAGGCGGTTTTTATATCTTCACTGTTCATCGTGTGTACCTAATTATATATATACTTACTTTCGGGGCGCAAAGCGCGTGTGGGGCACATCTTTGCGTTTGAACACCAGATCGGTGAGCACATTCTCCCTCGTGCCCCGGGCCAGGAGCACCTCAATGCCGTCGGCAGCCACACGGAGGGCGGTGCCGCACTTGCTCTGCATGCCGCCGCGACCTGCCGACGACTTCTTCTGCTGGATGTAATCCCCGACGTCGGCACCGGCGGCAATCTCGGGAATCACACGGGAGGCGGGATCGTCGGGATCGCCGTCGTAGAGCCCGTCGATGTTGGAGAGAATCACCAGCGCGTCGGCCTTGATCATCCGGGCAATCTCGCCGCTGAGCTCGTCGTTGTCGGTGAACATCAGCTCAGTGATGCTCACGACGTCGTTCTCGTTGACCACCGGCAGCACGCCGTGGCGCAGCATCACCTCGATGCAGGAGCGCATGTTCTTGAGCTCCTCGGGCGAAGTGAAGTTCTCCTTCTGGCAGAGCACCTGTCCGCAGGGGATGTGGTGCTCGCGCAAGAAGTCGTAGTAGCGGTTGATGAGCTTGGCCTGCCCCACCGCGGAGAAGAGCTGGCGCTGCGCCACCTCGTCGAGCAGGGCGATACGGTCTTTAGCCAGATGCATCTCTCCCCTGCCCGAAGCTACGGCGCCGGAGGAAATCAGAATCACCTCGATGCCGGAGGCATGAATCTCGGAGAGCTGGTCCACCAGAGCCGAGAGGCGCGTCACGTCGAGCGTGCCGTCGGCCTTAGTGAGCACGTTGCTTCCCACCTTGACTGCTATGCGCTGATACATTGTTTCGTGCGTATGGTTTTAAGCGTTGATGACTCTCTTGAAGCGGGCGATGAAATCCTTGGCCTCGTCCATCGACAGACACAGAGGCGGCAGCAGACGCAGCGTCGAGGTGCCGGCACAGCCCGTGAAGCAATGCTCCTCGAGCAGCAGACGGTTGCGGATTTCCTTATAGGGCTCCGAGAGCTCGATGCCGATCATAAGGCCACGACCTCTCACCTCCAGAATCTTCGGGCAGCTCTGCTGCAGCTCTTTCAGAGCGGCAATGAGCCAGTCGCCCACCTTGCGGGCGTTCTCCACCAGATCCTCGCGCTCCATCACGTCGAGCACGGCCAGAGCGGCGGTACAGCCCATGTGGTTGCCGCCGAAGGTGGTGCCCAGACGGCCGTAAACGGCTTCAAACTGCGGGGCAATGAGCACGGCGGCCATGGGGAAACCGTTGCCGATGCCTTTGGCCACGGTGATGAGATCGGGCTTCACGCCGTACCACTGATGGCAGAAGAACTTGCCGCTGCGGCCGTAGCCACACTGGATCTCGTCGCAGATGAGCACCGTGCCCGTCTCGTCGCACAGACGGCGCAGGCCCTGCATGAACTCTGCCGTCACCTCACGGATGCCGCCCACACCCTGGATGCACTCCACGATGCAGCAGCAGACGTCACCCTTGCGGAGCTCCTTCTCCCAGGCCTCCAGGTCGTTCATGGGGAGATAGGTCACGTGGCCGTTGGCGTTGATCGGGGCGATGATCTTGGGGTTGTTGGTGACCTCGACGGCCAGGCTGGTACGCCCGTGGAAGGCTTTCTCGAAGGAAAGCACGCGGGTGCGTCCGGTGTGGAACGAAGCCAGCTTCATGGCGTTCTCGTTGGCCTCGGCGCCGGAGTTGATGAGGAAGAGGGAATAATCCTCGTAGCCGCAGGCCTTACCCAAACGGTGGGCCAGCTCCACCTGCAACTTGTTGATGACCGAGTTGGAGTAGAAGGCCAGCTTCTCCTGCTGCTCCTGCATCATCTTCACGTAGTGGGGATGGCAGTGGCCGATGGAGATGACGGCATGACCGCCGTAGAGGTCGAGATACTCCTGCCCCTTGTCGTCCCACACATGACACCCTTTACCCTTGACGATGTTGACGGGTTGCAGGGGATATACGTCAAACAGTTCCATAATGTCTTTTCCTTTCTTTTTCTTAGAAGGCGGAAGCCTTCAGATTGAGTCCGGCCCGCTCGTCGAGACCGAACATGAGGTTCATGTTTTGCACCGCCTGACCCACAGCGCCTTTGAGCAGATTGTCAATGATGCTGGTGACGACCACTTTCCTGCCGAACACCTCCACATGGACGAGTGCCTTGTTGGTGTTGACCACCTGCTTCAGATCGAGCGCCTTGTCGCTGTAGTGCGTGAAGGCGGCAGATGCATAGAAGTTCTTATAGATCTCCACCACCTTTTCCGCAGGGAGCGGAGCGTCGAGGGTGATGACCTCCGTGCAGAAGATGCCGCGGGAGAAGTCGCCCCGATAAGGGATGAAGTCCACGGTGATGCCGTCCGTCTCGAATCCCTCATCGAGGGTGTCTGCCACACGGGGTGCAGCGGAGGGACGGAGCTCGTTGAGCGACTGGCAGATCTCGTGCAGATGCTGGTGTGTGAACAGCTTATAGACGGAGAAGTTGTCCGTGCGCCAGGAGAAATGTGTCGTCGCAGCCGGCTTCTGTCCTGCACCGGTGCTGCCGGTGACGGCGTTCACGGAGATGTCGTGCGTAAGCAGCCCGGCTTTGGCCATAGGCAGCAGTCCGAGCTGTATGCAGGTGGCAAAGCAGCCGGGGTTGGCCAGGTGCTGACATCCTGCGATTTGCTCCCTGTGGATCTCGGGCAGGCCGTACACGTAGTCGTGATCGCCCTTGATGCGGAAGTCCTGCGCCAGATCGACAATCTTCACCGAAGCGGGGATTTCGTGCTCCTTGAGGAACGCTTCGCTCTTGCCGTGACCGAAGCAGAAGAAGACGACGTCCACCTTGTCGAATGGCATCTCCGAGGTGAACTCCAGCTCCGTGTCGCCCACGAGGCCCTCGTGCACGTCGTACACTTTGTTGCCGGCGTTCGACTCCGAGTTGGCGAACACGATCTCCACATCGGGATGATTGAGGAGCACGCGGATGAGTTCTCCGCCCGTATAGCCTGCGGCACCCAGGATGCCGACTCTCACTTTTTTCATATCACTGTCTTTCATCGGGATGAGCCAGATAGTAAGCTCTCAGAGCCGTAGAAGTCACTTTGATGAAGCCCTTGGCGTCCTCGGAAGACCAGGCCTTGGCCGTCTCGCCGTATTCGCCCAGCTTGTTCTTCACCAGGTCGTTGGGCGAATCCACACCCATCGTCTGGAAGCAGTAGGGACGCAACTCGAGGGTCACCTCGCCCGTCACGTTGCGCTGGCTGGACTCCAGCATGGCCTCGATGTCGGGCATCACGGGCTCCAGATACTGGCTCTCGTGGAGGAACATGCCGTACCAGTTGCTCACCTGGTCCTTCCAATACTGCTGCCACTTGGACAGCGTGTACTTCTCGAGGAAGCGGTGTGCGCCGATGATGAGCATCGGGGCTGCAGCCTCAAAGCCCACACGGCCCTTGATGCCGATGATGGTGTCGCCCACGTGGCAGTCGCGACCGATGGCGTAGGCCGCACCGATCTCCTCCACAGCCTGAATGGCCTTGATGGGGTCGTCGTAGCTCTTGCCGTTGACGCGCTTGAGCTGGCCCTTGTCGAAGCCGAGCTTCAGCGTTTCGGGCTCCTGCTTGGTGGGGTGCTTGAGATAGGCCGTCTCGGGCAGGCCCTGCGTGGAGTCGAGAATCTCGCCTCCGCAGATGCTGGTGCCCCAGATGCCCACGTTGTAGGAGTATTTCAACTTGGTGAAGTCGGCGGCGAAGCCGTTCCTGTTGAGGTAGTCGATCTCCTCCTGACGCGAAAGGTTGCCGTCACGCGTGAGGGTGATGATCTCCACGCCGGGGGCCATCACGAGGAAGGTCATGTCGAAACGGATCTGGTCGTTGCCGGCTCCGGTGCTGCCGTGAGCGATGGCGCTGGCGCCGATCTCTTTGGCGTAACGGGCAATGGCGATGGCCTGGAAGATACGCTCGGAGGACACGGAGATGGGATAGCAGTTGTTGCGCAGCACATTGCCGTAGACCATATATTTGAGCGACTTCTCATAGTATTCGTGCGTCACGTCGAGCGTCACGTATTTCGTGGCGCCCAGCTTGTAGGCGTTCTCCTCGTTGGTCTTGAGCTGCTCGGCAGAGAAACCGCCCGTGTTGGCGCAGGCTGCATACACCTCATAACCTTTTTCTTTGGCCAGATACATCACCGTGTAGCTGGTGTCCAATCCGCCGCTGAAGGCGACGACCACTTTTTTCTTTTCCATATTATATCGTTTTTTTCGTTATTTCGTTCTTCACTCTTCGTTCTTCACTCTTCACTCAACGCTCGTTGCGTGCGGCGGCCTCTTTGGCCATCTTCACCACGTCTTCGGGCAGCTCCACTGGAAGCGGCTCGCCCTCATGCTCGGCGGGGTCGTAGAGCATGCCGGTGCAGACGCAATATTTCCTGCCGCTGCGGGCCAGGATGTCGCAGTTGATGCAGTGGGGATCTTCCGGCGTGCCGCAGCCCTTCCAATAGGCGTCGTCGTCGGTCAACTCGGAGAAGGCCACGGGCACGTAACCCAATGCCGTGTTGATGCGCATCACGGCCGTCTGACTCGTCAGGCCGAAGAGCTTGGCGTGCGGCCAGCGCAGACGCGACAGCGAGAAGGCCATCATCTTGATGCGCGTGGCCAGATGGTGGCGGCGGAACTTCTCCTTGACAATCAGGCCGGAGTTGGCCACATAGTGTTTGTTGCCCCACGACTCGATGTAGCAGAATCCGGCAAACTCCTCTTCCGGACCGGCCAGAGCGATGACGGCCTTGCGTTCCTTCATCTTCGTGGCCAGGTATTCGTGGGTGCGCGAAGCGATGCCGCTGCCGCGCTTCTTGGCCGAATCGGTGATTGTGGCGAGAATCTCGTCCACATATTTCTCGTGGGAGGCGTCGGCCACTACCACCTTGATGCCGTCGTCGTAGTCAAACTTCAGTTTATCTTTCATCATTGTTTCTTTGCGTCTGTATCTCTTGTATCTTATCTTGGTTACTGTTCACTGCTTGGTCTTCAGACTGGGCACTGCCTCTTTCAGCACGGCGAACACCTTGTCTTCGTCGGCATCGCGGGCCATCACCACCAGCACGGTGTCGTCGCCGGCCACCGTACCGAGGATGTGGCGGCTGCGCTGCTCGTCGATGTCGTAGGCCACGAGCGAGGCATGGCCGGGCGGCGTGTGGATCACGGCCATCGGCGCCGAGAACTGCACGTACCACTTGGCCGCATTGATTTCCTCCTTGGTGGGCGGCGTCACAAACTGCCCTTCGCGCGGCATCACGTAGAACTGACGGCCGTCCTTCGTGCGCACCTTCGAGATGCGCAGCTGCTTGAGGTCGCGGCTCAACATCGTCTGCGTGCAGGCGAAACCCTGCCCCGCCAGCAGCTCCACGATCTGCTCCTGGCGCTGCATGCCTCCGGTGGCCACCAGGTTGCGTATGGCCTGCAAACGTGCTTTTTTGTCGTTCGTCATTGCATATTCCTGAATAATCAGGCGCAAATTTACGAAAAAATGCGCTCTTATGCCTCCGGGTTCTTCAAAAATATGCCTTTCATGGTCAATATTGTTGCATAAACCGGCCCTATTGTACTATTTATTCACACTTTCACGCCTCAAAGCATCATAATCCGTCTCGTCGTCAAGGATGCGCCCGGGCGCCACGTAATGCGGCGAGAGCAGGTCGAGCGAAGGTTTGTATTCCCTCGTCCTGATGCCGGCCAGACGGAAGAGCATGTGGCAGATATCGGTGCTGACAAAGGGGCGCTCACGGGCGGCCTCAACTTCCTCCGCAACGTCCGGATGGCTCTGCCGATAGGACGCCGACATATACACCACGAAGGGCACCTCATACTGATTGCGGGCTTCGCCCCACGACATGACGGGGTCATCGGTGCGCACATACTGGTTGCGCCAGTCGTAAACCTCCTCGCCGTGATCGGACAGATATATGACAATGGCCTCCATTTTGTCATAATGCTGCATCAGTGTTGCCACCACCGAGTCGTTGTAGAGCGTAGCGTTGTCGTAACGGGCGTGAATCTCCTGCTCCGTGCGTCCGCCATAGCGGGCCTCGTAATCCTCAGACCTGTAGCGCGTGCGGTCTTCGGGATAACGCTCGCCGTAATCCACATGCTGCCCCTTGAGATGCACGATGAGCAGCGTCGGACGGCTTTCGTCCGCCGTAGGCAGCATGTCGAGCAACTCGCCGTCGTACGTCTTCGTGTCCGTGTTTCTTCGGGTGAACTGCAGGGCCGAGAGATGCGAGTGGTTGAAGATGGTGCCGCCCACGATGTTGAGCTTGGCCTCCGTCGTCACGTCCGCATTCTTCTGCACAAACTGGTTACTGAAGAGCCAGACGTCGTAGCCCGCCTTACGGAAGACGGCGGGAAAGAGCGTGTGGTCGAGCGGTCCGTCCGTGCAGCTTCTGTCCCAGGTGGAGAACATCTCGCGAAACACCGCCGTCGTGTGGTTGTAGGGCGTCACGACGTCGCTGAAGACCCACAGCCGGCCCTCGTCGCGCAAGGCCTCCAGACGCGGTGTGGTGGTCCGGTGGCAGGGATTGTAGAGCGAGGCGTGATGCTTGTTGTACGACTCTCCGATGACGAGCACGATCAGCGGCGAACGGAACGAACAGCCTTCCACCTCCGTCCTCTCGACGGCCCTCACCAGCTCGTCCAGCTCCTTTGTTGCCGCCCTGTTGACGGCGATGCCGTAAGAGAGACGCACGGCGGGCGTATAGAGCCTCGGCTCATGCTCGTCCAGTTCGAAATCACCCAGACTGTCCAAACGGAAACAATGCCAGAGGTTGACATATACGCCGGCCTGCAGGGCCAGACCGACGAGGCTTGCTCCTGCGAGCGCTCCGCACATCAGCCTGCGCGGCGTATGCTTCACGGCATATCTTCGGGCAATGCGGCAGCAGCCCCATGCGGCGAAAGCAGACATCAGAACGAGGGCCAGCGTCACCCACAGCGATGGGTGCTTCAGGGCCGAGAGGAGAAACTCGCGACTCTCTCCCGCATCCGTCTCCACCAGGAGATTCACCACGTCGGACGAGAGCAGCGAGTGGTTGAACAGCAGCACGAACATCTCGACCGCAAACAGCAGGACGGCCATCAGCCTCACCGTCCATCCCAAACGCACGCGGCTCAGCATCCATGCGGCGAGAGAGATCACGTAGGCGTCACCCAAAGGCGACAAGAGCGAGAAGAAGAGCGACGAGCGGTATTCCGCACCGCGTATGCCCAGCAGCAGTCCCGCAAGGGCCGTCAGCCACATCATCAGCAGGCTGAAGACATAGAGCCGCCGCTCCTCCTTCAGGGGGCGCAGAAAGCCCCCGAAGAAGGCGACTATACAGGACTTCACTGAGTGTTTCATCAGGCTTTCTTTTCGTATTCATCCAACGCCTTGCACATCCCTTCGCGACCGATGGCGGCAATCTCGTCCGTGCGGTCGAAGTCGAAGGCGCCCACGAGATTCATCGGGATATCCACCAGGACGTCGGGCTTGCAGATCTCGGCCGTGAGGGCTGCCATCCTTTGCTGCATCATGAGCAGCGTGCGGCGCAGCATGGTGAGATAGTTGATGCCCGTGCCGCTCTCCTCGGGCAACAGCGGCCCGCTGACGTTGACGGCGACGAGCAGCTCGCCCGGCATCGTGATGGCCTCCTTCAGCGGCAGCGGATTGAGCACGGCGCCGTCCACCAGCACCGTCTCGCCGCGCGGCACGGGGCTGAAGAATCCGGGGATGGAGATGGAGGCGCGTATGGCCCGGTAAAGGCTGCCCCCGGAGAACACCACTTCGCAGCCCTTCTCCCAATCCGTCGCCACAGCGCGATAGAGCACCGGCAGCGTCTCGATGGGTACGTCGGGCACGATTTCCTGAAGCGACTCGATGACCCTGTTGCCTTTGACCAGATGGCTGGTGCTCAGCGTGAGGTCGAGCAGCGAGAAGATTTTGCGCCGGTTCACCGTACGCATCCATTCCACGAACTCCCCGAGTCGTCCGGCCGCATACATGCCGCCCACGAGGGCACCCATTGAGCATCCCGTCACGCTGCGTATGCGGTAGCCTCTGCGCTCCAACTCCTCTATGGCGCCGATGTGGGCCAATCCCCTCGCTGCGCCGCTCGAAAGCACCAGACAAACGTCTTTCATATCTTGCCTTGTCTTCTAGTTCGCTGCAAAGGTACGAAAATTAGTTGATAATGTCACACAGAAATCACAGAAATCACGGAATTTTTTGAACACGAATCACACGAATCTCTCGAATGCCTTGGTTGCGGATCTTAAAGAAAAACCTAAAAAACATAAGAAAACAAAGAAAACCCCTTTCTGTAGGCATAGTCTGCTGCCATTCTCTGCTGCCATTCCAAGAAAATAGCTGGGGCTCTCGGACTTTCGTCCTCTCGGTCTGTAGTGTCTGCATCCACTTGTGAGCGAGCTCCCAGATGTCTGCCGTCACTTCATCCCGTTGCTCCTTTGGAGCGCCCCATCTCGAAAATTGCTGCCGCATAAAATTGCTCCGTCATCGACGTCGCATAAAATAAAGAATCTGTAGTCAAGTGTTCACGTCTCGGATAGCATAACCATTTTATGCCGAAAAAGTTCTTTTGAGGCAATTTTATGCGGCAGCAATTTTCAATGCTGTGAAGAGCGCTGATAAGCGCGTGAGTGAAGCGAGGGTTGTTTGGGCGGGGAAAGCTTGTTTTTCTAAGGACAAACAAACTCGCTGCACATAAGAGCCATAGGCTCGTCACAGCATATTTTCCTCAAAATGACAGCATACGTTGTCTGCTCACGGTTTTCTCGGTTTTCTATTGTTTTTATTGTTTTTTTGAAATACACCCGACATGGTTATTTTTACGCTCCAGCTAGAGAATTTTTGCGCGCCAGTTAGAAAACAAATTTTCCCTAGTTAGAGGCCACTTGAAATTGTTGTAGCAAAAAATCAAAGATCGCTGTCGTTTTGAACGACGGTGCAAAGATACGACAGCGACATTGCGGTTTAAAATTTTTGAGCAACTTTTTTCAAATTATTTTTTGAGGGTGTGTTCGAGAACTGCCAATGCGTTGCAGTGTTGCAGTGTTGCAGTTCTCGAAAAGCTATTTTCTACCCAAGAGAAACTTCTATATTTATATAAATATAGAGTATATTTTTGACCTTTTGATAAGTATTTTGGAA
>Ga0310695_10002050_pt1 | contig 44046 bp, 37 predicted proteins | sample RumenRJG_04DNA_FD_203882 | JGI IMG/M metagenome (GOLD analysis project Ga0310695, IMG submission 203882) | Bovine rumen microbial communities from Lethbridge, Alberta, Canada - RJG_04 (v2) (version 2) | ecosystem: Host-associated > Mammals > Digestive system > Stomach > Rumen | place: Canada... | reverse complement strand
GCAAGTACGCAAGAAAGATGATTATCGCGGCACCGATGAACTGGCAAGATGTGCCTCCGCGAGGCAAAGAATACGCTAATTGGAAACAGGAAAGAGCCGACCTACTCCTTACGAGAATGGAAGAAATGTACCCTGATTTCCGTGAGTATGTTGACGGCATCAACACTGCATCCCCGTTGACCATCCGCGACTATTACGGCACGAAACACGGCGCAATGTTCGGCTACGCCAAAGACTGCAAGAACCTCGTCCTCTCGCAAGTGCCCGTCGCAACAAAGATACCCAACCTCCTGCTCACAGGCCAATGCGTAAACCTGCACGGATTCTGTGGCGTACCGCTCACCGCAATCAACACCTGCGAGGCGATACTCGGGCGAAACCATATCATCAGCAAGCTATGATCATGTTTTATAGACTGACGATAATACTTATCTGCTGTAGCCTGCAAGCTTTTGCGCAGAGTCCCGTGCGCCTTTGGGACGGCACGGAGACCCGTGCGAAGGGTGTCAAGCTGACGCCTTACACGGCAGATACAGGCAAACCAGGCACGGCGGTCGTGGTCTGTCCGGGTGGCTCGTACAGCTGGCTCGACATGAAAACTGAAGGACATGATGTGGCACGATGGCTGCAGGCGAACGGCATCTCTGCTTTTGTGCTGAAATATCGTGTGCAAGGCATTGTGCCGTACATCACGCATTCGCGTCTTCTCTTCAGGGGGCATCAACATCCAGATGCTATCAACGACCTGCAAAGAGCCATCGTTTATCTGCGCGAACATGCCGAAGAATATGGCATCGACCGCCATCGTATCGGCGTGATGGGCTTCTCGGCAGGCGGACACTTGGCAATGCATTCTGCAGAGCATGGGGCATGGGGCAAGTGGGAAGAGGCTGGTCCGGCATTCGTGGCAGCCATTTATCCTGCAGTGAGTATGTCGCATCCCTGCACGCATAAGCGTTCCAGGCGTGCCCTGCTGGGTGAGTATGGCAAGCGTCTCAAGAAGATGCGCGACCTGCTTTCCCTGGAGAAGCACGTCCCGAAGGACTGTCCGCCAGTTTTTCTCGTCAATTGCAAAGACGACAAAATCGTGAAATACCACAATTCGGAGCTTCTCGACTCTGCCCTCACGGCTCAAGGCATCGAGCACCGATACATACAATACCGCACCGGAGGACATGGCTTCGGCGCCTCCGAGACAAAAGGCACCGCGGAATGTCGTGCCTGGAAGAACGAGTTCCTAACTTGGATAAAAAGTCTCGCATTATGACGACAAACGAGTTCGAAGGCATTCGACCATATAACGAAGCGGAAATCCCTGCAGCAATGCAGCGGATTGCCTGCAGCAAGGAGTTTCCCCAGCTTGCCTCCTACGTCTTTCCTGACCGTCCGACAGAGGAAGTGCGGCAGGAAATGATGCGTTACAAGACTGTCCGCGAATTCCAGCTTGGCGTGATGTATCATGCCAACAAGCAGATTCTCAGAAGGAGCACGACAGGCTTCACACATTCGGGCATCGAGCGGCTCTTGCCAAAAAGGAACTACCTGTTTGTCTCCAACCATCGCGACATCATGCTCGACGCCTCGCTGATGCAGAACGTATTGACAGACGAAGGCTTCGACACGTGCGAGATAACCTTCGGAGAAAACCTGATGCGAGGGCAACTGGTCATCGATGTGGGCAAGAGCAACAAGATGTTCAAGGTGACTCGTCCCGGTGGAAGTGCACGAGAATTCTACAAGGAGTCGCTCCTCCTATCACAGTACATCCGCTCCACCATCACGGAGAAACACCAATCCGTCTGGATTGCACAACGCAACGGACGCACCAAGGATGGCACAGACCGCACGGATCAAGGCATCATCAAGATGTTCGGTATGTCGCAGACGACTGACCGTGTCGCCTCGCTCGCCGAGTTGAACATCGTGCCGGTCGCTATCTCGTACGAATGGGAATCGTGCGACGTCCTCAAGGCAATCGAGCTGTACAGGCGCCTTCAAGGTCCCTATACCAAGCAACCTGGCGAGGACCTGAACAGCATTCTCACTGGCATATTGCAGCAGAAAGGACGCGTGCATCTCGAATTCTGCGAGCCTGTCACGGCAAAAGACCTGCATGCATTGCCTGGCGGAACAGCCAACGAGTTCCACAAGCAAGTGGCGCAGCTGCTCGACAAACGCATCTGCTCGGCTTATCGGCTCTTCCCAAACAACTACATCGCCCATGACTTATTGTTCGAGGACAATGCTTACCGGCAGATGTACACTCAGGAAGAGAAGGAAGCCTTCGTGATCCGATTGCATGAACTCGAAAGCTACAAAGACAGCTACGAACTCTACAAGCTGAGGAACATCTTCCTTGGCATCTACGCAAACCCTGTTGAAAGCAAAAGATTGACACAAGATGATACTAAAGATATTTGACTATCTTCGCCGACACGCCTTTGCCCGTTGGGCATCGCTCCTCGCCATAACGCTAATTTTGGTGGCGTCCATCGTGCGTCTCAGCTATAAAGAAGACATCGAGGACTTCTTGCCTCTTAGCAACACAGACAGGGAGCGAATGGCGGTTTATCAGGACATCTCGGGCATGAACCGACTCTTCGTCGTCTTCGAGAGCTCAGATGATGCGGAACAGACGACAGAAGCGATAGAGCACTTCGTGAGCATCGTTGAGGAAAGCGACACTGCCAGCTGGTGCCAAGACCTGCAAGCGACATTCGACCTCGAGAGTCTCTCCGAGACAATCGACTTTGTCTATCAGAACGCTCCGCTCTTTCTCACTGAAAACGACTACAGACGAATGGACTCTCTCCTTTCGTCACCCGACTTCATGGACAACAAGCTTGAAGATGACATGGAAGCCCTGATGCTCCCGACTGGCAGCCTGCAGAGCGGAAACATCAGTCGCGACCCGCTCGGGCTCTTTGCCCCCGCAATGCAAGAAATGCAGCAATCTCAGAAGCAAATGCGCTTCGAGATGTACAACGGCTTCATCTTCACGCCCGACATGAAAAGGGCGCTCGTGATGCTTTCTTCGCCTTTCGGAAGTAGCGAGACAGACCAGAACGCCCAACTCATTGCTTTGCTCGACAACTCTATCAACGCGATGCAGGCAGACTTCCCAGAGATAAAGGCACACGTTATTGGTGGTCCGCAGGTCGCTGTGGGCAATGCAAAGCAGATTCTGCGCGATAGTATCTTGGCGATTAGCTTGGCTGCGGTGCTCATCTTGGCGTTGCTGCTTTACGCTTTCCGCAGGTATAAGGACATCTTGCTTATCGCCTTGTCCGTCCTTTGGGGCTGGCTTTTTGCTCTTGGCGGTATGGCTTTGGTGCACGACAGCGTCTCGATGATTGTCATCGGCATATCGAGCATCATCATTGGTATCGCGGTAAACTACCCACTTCACCTCACCAGCCACGTCCAGCATCAACCCGACATCCGTCAGGCTCTAAGCGAGATAACGACGCCTCTGCTTGTGGGCAACGTCACTACCGTTGGCGCATTCCTTGCACTTGTGCCGCTAAAGTCGATTGCCTTGTGCGACCTCGGGCTCTTTGCTTCCATGCTTCTCATAGGAACAATCCTCTTCGTGCTGATATATTTGCCACACTTTTTGAAGACAACAGACAATAAACGACAGACAACAGACAATGCCGACCTCCTTACTCACCTTGCCTCCGTACAGATTGACAGGAAGCGATGGCTGGTCGTTTTGGTTGCTGTGCTGACGCTTGTCTTTGGCTATTTCAGCCTTTCTGTCGAGTTTGATTCCGATGTGTCGAACATCAACTACATGACTGCGACACAGAAGGAGGACATGAGCTACTTCCAAAAACTCTTCGACGGGAACAGTTCGGAAGACAATGTCTCACTTTATCTCCTCTCTTCTGGCACAGACTTCGACCAAGCGCTGGCTGCCTCGGAGGCAAAGCAAGCAGTCATCGATTCTCTGACAGCCGTAGGTTTGGTTGCCAGCCATCAAGGCGTGAGCCGTTTCCTTCCCTCATTAGAGGAGCAAGCAAGACGCATCAATCGATGGAACGAATGGCTCGAAAAACATCCTGACCTCTTGCCTGATTTGAATGCGAAAGCAGCAAAGCACGGTTTCTCGGCAGAGGCTTTCAGCGACTATGCTGACATCATCCAGTCAAAGCAAACGCCAAAGTCCTTCGACGACCTCACGCCCCTGACGTCTCAAGCTTTTGCGGGGAACGTCTCTCGAGCAAGCAAGGGGAAAGCCACCATTGCAGAAGTGCTGACAATCAAGAAAGAAGATGCCGAAAAGGTCAAGGCTGTTTTGCCTGAAGCCTTCGACATCGCCTCGCTTCACGCGTCTGTGGCGGACGCCCTGTCTAACGATTTCAACTATATCGGCTGGGCATGTTCGCTGATTGTCTTCGTCTTCCTTTGGCTTTCCTTCCGCCGAATCGAGCTCGCCATCATTTCCTTCATCCCAATGGCAGTCAGCTGGATATGGATTCTCGGCATTATGTCTGTCCTTGGCATCAAGTTCAACATTGTCAACATCATCCTCGCGACATTCATCTTCGGTCAGGGCGACGACTACACCATCTTTATGACCGAGGGCAGCATCCAAGAGTACGTCCATGGGAAGCCCGTCCTAGCTTCCTTTAAGCGCAGTATTATCCTGTCCGCCCTGATAATGTTCATCGGCATCGGCACACTCATCTTTGCCAAGCATCCTGCCCTGCACTCGCTGGCAGAGGTCACCATCATCGGCATGTCTTCTGTCGTGCTGATGGCTTACCTCATACCGCCGCTGCTCTTCAAATGGATGATGACGAAGTTTCCCAAACGATTTAAAACGCTATAGAATATGAAAGAACACATTATTGAGCTGCTAAGTAAAGCGCTCCCAATGGTCAATCTCGACTCGGACTTCCTGTTCAGCGAGCTCGACTCGCTCGGCGTGACAACCATCCTGATGCTCCTCTCCGAGGAATACGGCATCGAGCTCGAGGCAAAGGACGCAACGCCGAAGAACCTCAAGACCATCGATTCCATCGCGAAAATGGTGGAGGAAAAGTTAAGGGGGAAAACGGGGAGTTAAAACGCCGCGTGCGGCGTTGGCAATTTCCGCGTGCGGCGATGGCAATCCCCGCGTGCGGCGTTTAAATTTCCGCCTGCGGCGTTTTATTGCCGACCATCACAAAAGAGATAATAGACAATGCTTAAATTGAAAACATAATGATGCCTCTGGAAGGACATATTGAGCAATATGCAAACCTGACGCCGGACAAAGCGGCAATCATCTGCGAGGGCAGGACGCTCTCCTACTCGCTTCTTTGGCAAAGCATCCAAGAGAAAGCAAGCCGACTGAAAGCAGAAGGGCTTCGTGAGGGCGAGCCGTATGTCTTCGTGACGACGCAGGATGAACACTTCGTCGTGACCTATTGCGCCGTACATCTCTGTGGAGCCATCGCTGTGCCTCTCGAAGCATCTATGCCTCAAGAACGCCAGCAACAAATCCGCGACGAAGTAAATGGCAAATCGTCAAATTGTAAATGCTCCGACATCCTATACACCACCGGCACGACAGGTCAGGCGAAAGGCGTAATACTTTCAGCTGAAGCATGGAACGCAAATGCCGAAAACCTCACCGACAGGCTGGGGTTCTCACAGGAACAGCTCTTCATCATCTGCGGTCCGCTCAACCATCTGGGCAGCCTCTCCAAGATATATCCGACGCTCATGAATGGCGCTACATTATATATAATGGAGGGCCTTAAAGACCTCGATGCGTTCTTCTCGGTCTTCGAGTTGCCTTACCAGAAGTTTGCGACATTCCTCGTGCCCTCGAGCATCAGGATGCTTCTGCAGGTTGCCTCAAAGAACTTGGCTGCCGTCGCCTCGAAAATCGATTTCATCGAAACAGGAGCTGCGCCCATCTCGCAAGCCGACATGGAACGTCTCCGCCAGGTGCTTCCCTCTTCCCGCCTGTTCAATACCTACGCTTCGACTGAAACGGGCATCGTCTGCAGCTACGAGTTCAGCAAGTACGGCTGTGAACCCGGACTCTTGGGCAAGCCGATGAAGCACTCTTCCGTTCGCATCAACGAGGACGGCAGAGTGGTTTGCTCGGGCGCGACCATCATGTCGGGCTACTGGGGCGCTCCCGAACTGACGGCACAAGTCCTGATAAACAATGAGATTTACACTTCCGACATCGGTACTATCAACAGCCAGGGAATGCTTCGCTTGCAAGGACGGCAGGGCGATGTCATCAACGTGGGCGGCTACAAGGTGAACCCTACAGAGGTGGAAGACGCAGTAAGCGGCTTCGAACCTATTGCCGACTGCATCTGCATTCCTGCCCAGCACATCCTGCTCGGCACAGTGCCCAAACTCCTCTATGTACCCAAACCCGGTCAGGAGGTAAAGCCAAAGGACATCGCAGACTTCCTCCGAGGACACATCGAAAACTACAAGATACCCCTACTCTACGAGGCCGTAGAAAACATCAAGCGCACCTACAACGGAAAGCTCGACCGAAAAGCATACCAAAATAACTAAGAATATGTTAAAACGAAACCTTTTTAATGCGAAATGGGTGCTTCTGCCCATGCTTCTTCTGCCTCTCTGCATGATGGCGAAGAAAGAGAGAATTCTGTCACCTGACGGTCTTACCTATCTCGATGTGAAACTCGAAGACGGTCGACTCACCTATTCTGCCGGCTATCGCCAACTCGTTAAAGCGAAGAAAAAGGGAGCCGTTCCAGACACACTTGATGTGCCGATGCTCCTCGACTCGCCCCTCGGCCTCTACACCAATGTGGGCGACCTGAGCAAAGACCTCACTTTCATTCAAGAGGTACAACCTGAAGGAGGAACGCATAAGCAGCAGTATCACTTGCGACAAGGCAAGCAAAGTGAGATAAGTTCCGAAGAGAATGGTCTCGTCCTCATGCTCACCAATCCCGAAGCAAAAAAGCGAAAACTGATGATGATGGTCGGATTCCGAGTCTTCAACAATAACATCGCTTACAGTTACCGCATTGTGCAAGGACAAGGAAGCCAAACCTCGGCAATCGTTGTGACAGGCGAGGCTTCGGGCTTCCGTTTGCCTACCGATGCCACGGCCTTCATCTGTCCGCAGAGCGACCCGATGGTGGGATGGATGCAAACCAAGCCAAGTTACGAAGAAGGATACATCTGGGACGAACCCATCACGAAGCGCAGTCAGTACGGACACGGCTGGACCTTCCCTTGCCTCTTTCATGAAGGCGACAAGGGCTGGCTCCTGATAAGCGAGACAGGCGTTAGTAGTAACTATTGTGGAAGCCATCTCAGCGATGCCACACCCGACGGCCTCTTCACCATCGCCTTCCCCATGGAGGGAGAAAACAATGGCTTCGGCAGCACGGGCGCTCAGTTGGGACTGGCCGACTGCAACATCTCTCCCTACGACTGGATGACACAATGGACGCCCTATCGCACCATTACCTTCGGCCCAACATTGAAGCCCATCGTGGAGACCACCATCACGTGGGACGTCGTGGAGCAGCTCTATGAGCCAAGCATTGACTATAAGGGCTCGCGCAACACTTGGTCGTGGATTATCTGGCAAGACGCGAGCATCAACTACGACGACCAGGTGAAGTACATCGACCTGGCTGCCAGCCTCGGTTGGGAAGGCTGCCTCATCGATGGCGGATGGTACGAGAATATCGGTCGAACAGGCATGGAGAAGCTCTTTGCTTACTGCAAGGAGAAAGGTGTACGGCCATGGGTGTGGTACAACAGTAATGGCGGATGGAACAACGCCCCACAAAGTGCCCGCCAGTGCATGCACAACCCTGTCGTCCGCAAGAAGGAGATGAAGTGGCTACGCGATGGTGGTGTGGCTGGCATCAAGGTGGACTTCTTCGGAGGCGACAAGCAAGAGACCATGCGACTCTATGAAGCCATCCTCTCCGACGCTAACGACTTCGGCATTCAGGTCATCTTCCACGGCTGCACGATGCCGCGAGGATGGGAGAAGATGTACCCCAACTATTGCAGCTCGGAAGCCGTATTGGCCAGCGAGAACCTTTACTTCAGTCAAGGTTTCTGCGAAATGGAAGCACGCCATGCATGTCTGCATCCCTTTGTCCGCAATACAACCGGCTCGATGGAATATGGCGGCACAGTCCTCCAGAAGCGTCTCCACAAAGACCCAGACAAGGGCAATACGCGTCGCACCTCTGATGCCTTTGAGCTCGCTACAGCCATCGTCTTCCAGTCGAGCGGACAGAACTTCGCCCTCACGCCTCGCAACCTCACCGAGCAGCCTCAGTTCGAGATTGACTTCATGAAGCAGGTTCCCACGACTTGGGACGAGACGCGCTTCATCGATGGCTATCCTGGCAAGTATGTCGTACTGGCACGCCGCCACGCCGACCAGTGGTACATCGCCGCTCTCAATGCTCAGAAAGAGCCGCTTACCTTGTCGCTCGACATCAAGGACTACAACGTAAAGAGCCTCATCACGGATGAAGCCGACATCACGAACACCGTATCTCTTCCTCTAAAGGCCGACAAGAAAGGCAACGTGAAACTGGCTGTCCAATCTAATGGTGGAGCAGTTCTGTTCTAAAACAGTTTTCTCCTGACAAACAAATAAGGCTGGCAACCATGAGTTACCAGCCTTTCTTTGTGCCCAGAACAGGACTCGAACCTGCACGCCTCGCGGCACGCGCACCTGAAACGCGCGCGTCTACCATTCCGCCACCTGGGCAAAATAAAACGAGTCCCAGCACAAAATGCGCCTTGAGCCTCGTTTGAGCGGAAAACGAGACTCGATGCTTGGATGCACCTTGAGCTCGTTTTGCGCAAGAGCGGAAAACGAGACTCGAACTCGCGACCCCGACCTTGGCAAGGTCGTGCTCTACCAACTGAGCTATTTCCGCATAACATAGTGTGAAGAGGAGGAGACTCGAACTCCCACGCCTCGCGGCACTACCACCTCAAAGTAGCGCGTCTACCAATTCCGCCACCTCTCCAAACTAATGTCTGTTTCCAGTAATTTCGGCTTCCCTTTCAGTCTGCCTAGAAAGCATTTCCTCTGAAACGCGGTTGCAAAGGTACAGCTTTTTTTGAAACTGACAAAACTTTCAGCAACTTTTTTCACTTTCTTTTGAAATAAAATCGCTCGAGGCTGCGAATTATTCAGAAAGAAAGCGTAACTTTACACCCAAATGAAGAAAGATTAGAGAATAAGGAATAAAAGAGTATTTTACTATGGACAACAGATTTAAGTATGTGGGCGAGGCGTTGATTCTCGCCATTGGATTATTCCTCGCAGGCGGGGCAATCAGTAAAGGTATCGTGAAGTTCAAGGAGATGGACCGCACCGTAACGGCCAAAGGTCTCTCGGAGAAAGAGGTGAAGGCAAACAAAGCGATTTGGCCTCTGAAGTTCAAGGAGCTGGGCAACGACCCGTCGGAAATCTACGATTGCATCGAGAAAGACACCCGCATCATCGTGGAATTCCTGAAGAAGAACGGCATCCAGGAGGACGAAATCTCGCTTGCACCGCCCGTGATGGTTGACCAGCAGGCCAACATGAGCTACAGCAGCGAGACGGTTCGCTACAGGTACAAGGCCAACTGCGTCGTGACCGTTGTGAGCAAGAACGTGGACCTCGTGCGCCAGCTTGTCAGCAAGCAGGCCAGCCTGATGCGAGAAGGCGTCACCATCGTCGGCAATGAGTACGGCGAGGAGTCGCCTGTGACCTACGAGTTCACAGACCTCAACGAGATCAAACCCGAGATGATTGCCGAAGCTACGAAGAATGCCCGGAAGACTGCAGAACAATTCGCCAAGGACTCTGACAGCAAACTCGGCAAGATCCGGACTGCCGACCAGGGTCAGTTCAGCATCAACGACCGCGACCAGAACACGCCTTGGCTCAAGAATGTCCGCGTCGTCACAACCATCGTCTACACCTTGAAGGACTAGGGCATTTACAATTTAGCTATTTACTATTTACAATTTATTTACGATTTAGTAATTTAGCAATTTAGCAATTTAGCAATTTACAAGGGGCTGTGTCATTTGACATAGCCCCTTGTTCGTTATCTTCTATTTCACCAAGACCTTGACTTCGTCGAGATCTTTCCCGCTCGGCATAGTCATACAAGCATTACTCTGCTCTCACTTAATCAAGACCTTGACTTCGTCGAGATCTTTCCCGCTCGGCATAGTCATACAAGCATTACTCTGCTCTCACTTAATCAAGACCTTTTTGCCGTCCTTGATGACAATGCCTTTGTAGCTTTCGCCTACCTTCTGACCTGCAAGATTATAGATGCCCTTGCTAGCGTTTAGGTTATCGTTATCGTCTGCGTTAACGTTGTCCACGCCGTCTATCAGTTCCCCTGTCGTCGCATTGTCGGGGCCGATGACAACCCAGTCGTTCGTCACTTTCGTGCCGTCGGCATAGTAGATATTATTATTGCTTCCAATATAGGCATCAGTGGGATAGCGCAACGCAATGCCTTCGCCTAAGATGAACTCGCCATTGGAATCCAACCAGATGGGTTCATACTTGCCGAATGCGGCAAACATGCCTCCGTCCATGATTTCGATGTATGCGCCATCTTGGTCCCAAAGGGCACTGCGCCCTGTTTCGCTCTTCGCTATTACGGTCGTGCCGTCTTGTATCCTGAGCGTTGAAGCAACCCATGTCTCGATGGGATATGAGCCGGAAATGATGTGGAGGGTTCCGCCGCCTGATATGGCAGTTGTTGTAGCGACATCCAGTTCAAGAGCAATGGTATTGGGAGCCTTTATCGTGCAGTCGCCCAAGACTCTGACCGTAAGGCCGTTCGACCCCGTATCGTGATTATACAAGCCATATCCGGTTGTGTCCCACTCCAGCGTGGCATTGTCGAGCACGAGTATCGGTTCACCTGTTTCGCTTGTTTCGATGTAGGCACGGCCTCTCTTGACTCCGGGCACATCGTTCAAATCCCTGGTTGTCATTTCCTTGCCGTTGATGCTGAAGCCGAGGTTTCGTTGGGGATTGGTTATCTTATATATCAATTCCTGAGTCTCTTGGTTGTCGGGACCGAAGACAACCCAGTCGTTCGTTATTTCGTAGTAGTCGTCATCAGATACGTAATATACATATTTTCCCCAGAGCTGACAGCTTACAGGATAGCGTATGCCGATACCCTCGCCCAGGGTGACAGACCTCTCGCCGAACGAGAAGGGATTGAAGTCACCGGCTCCAAAGGCAGCGAACACACAGCCGCTCTCGATGGTGCATAACGCGCCGTCGTCATCGCCTCTGTCATTATAGCCGTTCCAGGCGCTGCTGTGCGCCAGCACTTTTGTGCCACCGCTGACGGTGAAGTGGGCATAGTCGAATGTCTCGATGGCTGAGAACTTGGAATTGATTGTCAGTGTGCCGCCGCCCGTGACGGTTGCCCATCCCGAGATGCTGAGGCCGATATGGTCGGGAGCATTGATGACGCAGTCGCCCTGAACATTGATGGTGAGATGGTAGTTCATGTAGAGGTTGAGGGCTGCATTGGCATCGTTCCAATTGAGCGTGGCATTGTCGAGCACAAGCACAGGATCAGTTGATACGTTCTTTATGATGTAGGCCGAACCGCTCTCCACTCCGGGCACATTGTTCATGTTCTTGGCCGTCATGTCTGTGCCGTTGATGCTGAAGCCGAAATACTTCTCGTCGAAATCGACCAAATATGCCATCAGCTCGTCGGTCTTCTGGGTGTCCCAGCCTATCACTGCCCAGTCGTTCGTCATCTTGTCTCCGTCGGCATCATAGACATAGTTGCCCGACAGATAACCGCCGACAGGATAGCGCACGTCGGTGTAACTGTCAAAATGAATTGACCTGTCGTTGTTAAACGAGATAGGCCCGTATTTGCCGAAGGCAGCGAAGAGGCCTCCACCCTCGATGGTGAACCATGATTTTGTTTGTTCGTAGTCATAGCCTTCGTCACAGTAGCCGTAACTGTCACTGCTGTATGCAATGAGTGTTGTGTTGCCCTTCACAGTGAATCTAGTATCTTCCCAGTTCTCGATGGCTGCCCACTTGGAATTAATTGTCAGTGTGCCGCCGCCGGTGACGGTCGTATTTCCCGAAAGGCTGAGGCCTGTATGGTCAGAAGCATTGATGACGCAGTCGCCCAAGACTTTGATTGTAAGGTCGCCGGAATGGAGGTTGAGGGCATTGCTGGCATCGTTCCATTCGAGCGTGGCATTGTCGAGCACAAGGGCCAGCTCGCCTGATGCGTCTGACGTGATGTAGGCATTTCCGCTCAGGACGCCGGGCACGTTGTTCATGTCCGCAAATGTCATCTCCTTGCCGTTGATGCTGAGGCCGAGAGGCTTTGCCTGGATGACGACATCGCCGTAGTAGGCATTTGTGCCATCCACGGTAATTCCTAAGCTGGGCTTGTAGTAACCGCCTGCAGGCTCGGAGATGCATAGATTACTGCCAAGGTTCACTTCTTTAAAATTACGAAAAGCAAGAGCATTTCCCGGATGAATTCTAAGACAAGTGCTATTGCCTTCCACATTGAGCGTATTATAATAATGATTGGAACGGATAGATATGTGATCATTTGTAGTAAGGTCAATTTGCGGACCATTGATGGTGAATTCATTGCCTTGTCCATCTAGAAGAATGCTACTGTCGTCTGTCACAGTCGCATTGAGGCTGCCATTGCCTATAAGGTTGATGGGCTTCCATGAGTAGATGGTACATCTATTGGTATTGAAAGTGCTTGCGCCGACGAAGTTGACGTTGAGGCCATCTATATCGTTTTCGATGCCATAGGCCACATCTTCGAGCGTGGCATTGCTGACGGTAAGCGTCTTTGTGGAGGCGTTGTACTTGAAGTGTCCGCCGTCGTCCAGGATGTCGGAGGCATTGGCAGAATTCACCTGCGTCCCAGCCACCTTCAGGCCATACTCTGTAACGCCTGTGAAGACCATCTTTGTCTTTACATATTCGTCATTGAGGATAAAATTGCCGTATTTGTAGTTCTTCATATACTCAACGCCTTCCGGTTCAGTGATGATGCAGCTTTCGAGTATTGAATTGCCACCGTCAACTGCTTGCTCTTCGAAGCTTGTCGTCTCCTGGAAATTGCTGTTGCAGGGAACCAAAGTGATTGTCTTCCCGAACGAAGGATTGAACGTGACTGTGCCTTTGCTATAGTCATTGATATCTTTATATAATTCAATGGCACTTTCCACTCCACCAATTATTATGTCATCCTTCAACGTCAGCTTCGAAAGCAAGCTGACGAAAATACCGTCCTCGGTTCCTGCTACAAGAATGTTATTCAGTGTCACATAATCATTACAACTTAACCCTCTCTGAGCATAGACGTAATGTCCGTTGCCTTCTATGGTGATTGGCTTACCAATACCAATTCCAACCCAATCTCCCAAATACTCACGTAGTTGCGAATTATATCCTGTCTTGGCATGTATGTCCATCTCAAGGGTCAAGGTCTTTGTAGATTCATCGTATGTGTAGTAGTCCTCAATGCCGTACGACGGATTGCTTGTGTCTTCGTTTATCGACCAGCCTTTCGTGAGGGCAATGCCTTTAAGACAGACACCAATATAATCCTCACTGCGGATAATCATGACAGACTTCGCTTTGGATGTGTGAACTCTAAAAATATCTACACCTGCTTCAGTTTGAGAATAGCCTTCGCCGACAGAGCCATAATAGTTATACCACGGATCTCTCAATAAACACCCCTGTAGTTTTAGATCTCCTACAGGATTGTGAAAGGCGCCGAAGTAGGCCTCATCGTTTTGGATAGCACAGTCGTCACCTTGTGCATAGACTCTGGAATTGATGATGGTGACTTCTGTGCCTTTGGTGTGCAAGGCACGCCAGCGTTCTGACGTCATTTTCAGCTTTCCAAAATCCCTGATGGTCAGCTTTGTCTTGTTGGGACAGTAGATACATTGCGCATCGTCGTCATATATTGCCTTAAGATACACCTCTTCTTCCGAGCCAATTATCTCCGTGTCTTGGTCGAGACGGAACACACAATAGTCGCTCCAGAGTGTAGCCCAACCGGTGAAGACAATCTTCAGGCCCGGGACACCCTTGTTGTAGAGGATACGCTTGTCGTCGCGCACTACGGCTTGGACATTGTTGAACGTCACAGTCTTTGTCGCAGCGTTGTACGAGACGGTGCCATCCATGATGGCAGCGACAGGGGTGTTACCCGAGATGTAACCGACAATGTTGTTAGTGGTGTCGTAAGTCCAGTTGGAAGTGCTCGACACTTCTTTGCCGAAGAGGAAGAGGCCACTGTCGGCCCACGCGTTTGTTACTCCCAGAAGCATTGCCAGAAGCAAATTGATAAGTAGATTTCTTTTCATGACTTTTGAATTTATTGATTTATTAGATTTTGGTATGTGATTCTATCTCGAGACCTCTTTGATTAAGACAACAAAAAACGTGGACTTTATCTTCGTCTACGTTTCGGAGGTATCGCCAAACACCTAACAACCATATTCGAGTAAAAGCCCACGCCGAACCGACGTGAGAATCCTCACTTTTACTCTTGGTTGTTTCTTTGAATTTTAGCGAATTTCCGAAACAAGATTCAAGCGGACGCTTCTTTGTCTATATGTCTTAGTTTCCTTTATTTATTCTATGGGCTAAATACTATTGAAGATTGAACATTGATAATTGAAAGATATGCTTTTGTCTTTTTTTGACTATTCACGCTACAAAGTTAGTGAATAATTCTTTACAAGCAAAGGAATTTGCCAGAAAATTACATGAGGCTTACTCACGGCACACATGATGTCGGCAAAATCCACACGAGGATTTGATGAAATCCACACGTGAACTTCGGCAAATCCACACGAGAACTTTTGCAAATCCACACGAGATGTTTTTCAAGCCTCCTTGTCTCGTCTTTTTCCCCAAAAAGTGACAGAAAAGATATTTTCCTTGAAAAAAATTGAGGAAAATGTTTTGCGAATTGAAATAAAAGCGTAACTTTGCATCGGAAAACAACAAAAAAGTACAAATATGATGACAATTAACAATTGGTGGTGGCGTGATTCGAGATTACTATAGTCGCGAAGCACGAAGCCGTTGTATATTGTCAAAAACATAAGAAAGAGGCTCGTCGATAGCGACGGGCCTCTTTTCTTTATATAATGTCAAACTATAAATAAAATAATGTATATGAGCTATCACGTTGACAAGAAAGGCTATTACGGTGAGTTCGGTGGTGCATATGTGCCTGAGATTCTGTATGGTACGCTCGAGGCGCTGTGCGAACAGTATCAGGAAATCATAGACAGCGAGGAGTTTCTGCAAGAGTATTACAGCCTCTTGCGCGACTATGTGGGTCGTCCTAGCCCGCTCTATTACGCGAAACGCATGAGTGAGAAGTACGGCTGCCAACTCTATCTGAAGCGCGAGGACTTGAATCATACTGGCGCTCACAAGATAAACAATGCGATTGGGCAAATCCTTTTGGCAAAAAGAATGGGCAAGAAGCGCATCATTGCCGAGACAGGAGCGGGTCAGCACGGCGTGGCTACGGCTACTGTCTGCGCGTTGATGGGAATGCCTTGCCGTGTTTACATGGGAGCTTTGGACGTTCAACGTCAGCACATTAACGTGGAACGAATGAAGATGTTGGGTGCCGAAGTCTTTCCAGTAGAGAGCGGAAACAAGACTCTCAAAGATGCAACAAACGAGGCCATCCGTGACTGGTGCTGCCATCCGAGCGATACCTTTTATATAATAGGCAGCACAGTCGGGCCGCATCCATACCCCGAGATGGTTGCCAAGCTGCAGAGCGTCATCAGCAAGGAAATAAAGTTCCAACTTCAGGAAAAGGTCGGTCGCGACTTTCCAGACTATCTCATCGCCTGTGTTGGTGGCGGAAGTAATGCAGCAGGAACCATCTATCACTACCTCGACGACGAGCGTGTGAAGATTGTTCTCGGCGAAGCAGGAGGGAAAGGCATGGATACGGAGATGACTGCAGCGTCCCTCAACATCGGAACTGTCGGCATCCTGCACGGCAGTCGCATCAAGGTGATGCAGACCGACGACGGCCAAATCATTGAGCCTTACAGCATAAGTGCCGGCTTGGACTATCCTGGAACGGGTCCCATGCACTGCAACCTCTTCGAGACAGGCAGAGCGAAAGTGCTCTCAGTCAACGATGACGAGGCACTTCAAGCTGCCTTCGAACTGACGCGACTCGAGGGAATCATCCCTGCTCTCGAAAGCAGTCACGCCCTCGCGCTACTGCCCAAGTTGAAGTTTAAAAAGGAAGATGTGGTCGTGCTTACCGTTAGTGGTCGCGGCGACAAAGACCTTACAACCTATCTTAACCATAAAGACGAAATTGATTATGAGCGCATATAAGTTCCGCTTCCACACTGCAAGCAAGAAGATTCTGGGCGACCTCATTACACCCGTAAGTGCTTATCTGAAAGTTCGCGACGCTTATCCGCAAAGCGCACTCATGGAGAGTTCCGACTATCATGGCGGTGAGAACGCGAAATCCTTTATCGCGCTCCACCCCATCGCAAGTGTCAGCATCGAACACGGCACAGGTTTCTGCCGTTTTCCCGACGGCACATCCGAGAAACACACTATCGGCGACTACGACACAGCTCGTCTCATCAGCGAATTCCTCAGCAGTTTCAACATCGAGGGCAACGACGTGGGTTATTGCGGACTGTATGGTTACACGACTTTCAACGCGGTCCGATACTTCGAGAACATCGCCGTCAAGGATGAGACGCAAGAGGAAAACGACGCGCCAGACATGCTCTACATATTATATAAAGATGTAGTCGTATTCGATCACTTCCGCAACGAGCTCACGCTTATCGAGCTGCTTGCCGACGGCGAACAGGACGACCTCGACCAATTGGAGCGTGACCTCGCCAGCCGCAACTATCAGGCATTCGACTTCCATCCCGTCGGTGAATGCACAAGCACGCTTTCCGACGACGAGCATCGCGAGAACATCCGTCGCGGCATACAGCATTGCCTGCGTGGCGACGTGTTTCAAATCGTCCTCTCTCGCCGTTTCAAGCAGCGCTACGAAGGGGATGACTTCAAGCTTTATCGCGCCTTGCGAAGCATCAACCCCAGTCCTTATCTCTTCTACTTCGACTTCGGAGGCTTCCGCATCTTCGGCTCGTCGCCCGAGACGCACTGCCGCATCGAGAACCGTCACGCTTATATCGACCCGATTGCAGGCACGACGAAGCGCACCGGCAACAGCGAAACCGACCGCCAGAATGCAGAGTACCTGCGCAACGACCCGAAGGAAAATGCCGAACATGTCATGCTGGTGGATCTGGCGCGCAACGACCTCTCGCGCAACTGCCACAACGTCAAGGTCGATTTCTACAAGGACATGCAGTTCTACAGCCACGTCATCCATCTTGTCAGCCGCGTTAGTGGTGAGCTTGACGACGGGGCAGATCCTATCAAAGCCTTTATCGACACGTTCCCCGCAGGCACGCTGTCGGGTGCTCCTAAAGTGCGAGCCATGCAACTCATCTCAGAATACGAGCCTCACAATCGCGGTGCTTATGGCGGTTGCATCGGGTTTATCGGCTTCGAGGGTAACCTCAACCAAGCCATCACGATACGCACTTTCGTCAGCCGCAACAACGAGCTTTGGTTCCAGGCGGGCGGAGGCATCGTCGCCAAGAGCAATGTGGAGTACGAACTTCAAGAGGTAAACAACAAGCTTGGTGCTTTGCGCCGAGCCATCGAAATAGCAGAAAAATTATAGACCCCCTAACCTCTTTAAGGGGAACAAAAGGAAATACATGAAAAAGATAGTAATCATAGACAACTACGACTCGTTCACTTACAACCTGAGTCACTTGGTGAAGGAACTTGGAGCCGACGTCACGGTCTATCGTAACGACCAGTTCGAGATGTCCAGGCTCGAGGCGTTCGACAAGATTATACTCTCTCCGGGACCTGGCATACCGAGCGAAGCGGGCCTTCTTCTCGAGGTTATCAAGACCTTTGCAGGTAAGAAACCCATCCTTGGCGTGTGTCTCGGACACCAAGCTATCGGGGAAGTCTTTGGCGGAAAGCTCGTCAACCTGAGCGACGTCTATCATGGTGTTGCCACGCCTGTCACGATAACAAATGAAGATTATCTCTTCGAAGGACTTAATAAGACGTTTGAGGTCGGACGTTATCACTCGTGGGTAGTCGATACGCAGGACTTCCCATCGTGTCTCGAAACGACGAGCGTGAGCGAAGAAGGCTTTATCATGTCGCTCCGACACCGTGACTTCGACATCCGCGGCATACAGTATCATCCCGAAAGCGTCCTGACGAAAGAGGGAAAGACCATCATCAAGAACTGGCTAAAGCACTAAGACGATGAAACAATACCTACAACGACTCATTGCCGGCGAAACGCTTTCTCGGCAAGACACACACGACATTCTGGTGGGCATCACCCGCGAAGTCTATCCTCACGAACAGGTTGCAGCGCTCCTGATGGCTATGCAAACGAGAGGCGCGACAGTAGATGAGATGCTTGGCTTCCGCGATGGTTTGCTCGAGACGGGCAAACATATTGACCTCACGGCCTATGATACGCTCGATATTGTTGGGACTGGTGGTGACGGGAAAAACACCTTCAACATCAGCACATGCGCTTGTTTCGTCGTAGCTGGCGCGGGCTTTAAGGTCAGCAAACACGGCAACGGAGCAAGCACAAGCGTAAGTGGTGCAAGCAACGTGCTGATGGGACACGGCGTGAAATTCACCGATGATGAAGACAAACTGCGTCGTTCGCTTGAAGAAGCCGGCATTTGCTACCTCCATGCACCGCTCTTTGCAACTGGCATGAAGTTCGTCGGACCCATTCGTAAAGCATTAGGAGTGCCGACTTGCTTCAATCTGCTTGGTCCTTTCATCAATCCTTGTACGCCTCGCAACTCGCTTCATGGCACCGCGAACCCAACCCAATTGCGGCTTTATGCCAGTATGCACCAGCGAATCGGCGACAATTATGGCGTCATAACCAGTTACGACGGATACGACGAGATATCGCTCACGAGCGGATTTAAGTTTGTGACGCGCCACTTTGAAAAGGTCTATACACCCATCGAAATGGGCTTCTCTTACGTCAAACCCGAAGAGATTTATGGAGGAAAAACTGCCGAAGAAGCCAAGCAGATATTTGATAATGTGCTTGAGAACAAGGCGACTCGGGCACAGACGGATGTCGTGGTTGCAAATGCAGCTTGTGGCATTAGCCTGATGAACCCGAACCTCCCGATAACAGACACCGTTGCGATGGCTCGCGAGTCACTCGAAAGCGGCAAAGCCCTCGCTTGCCTGAAGAAGTTTATCGACATCAACTCATAACAAAATGGACATCTTAGAAGAAATCGTAGCGCATAAGCGCATCGAAGTTGCCAAGCAGAAGGAGCAGATGCCGCCTCGCAAACTCTATGCCGAAGTTGAGCAAATGATGGCTGAAGGCGTGACGAAGCGCAGCTTGAGTCAAGCTTTGACAGAGAACGACTTTGGCATCATCGCCGAATTCAAAAGGAAGAGTCCGTCGAAAGGATGGATTAAGGAGGACGGCAAACCAGAGGAGATTCCCCTCGCTTACGAGCAAAACGGGGCTGCTGCCCTCAGCATCCTGACCGACGAGATGTACTTTGGCGGCTCTCTCGACTTTATAAGAAAGGCCCGACCGCTTGTCTCGATTCCCATTCTCCGCAAGGATTTCATCATAGACGAATACCAGCTTTTCCAAGCACGACACATCGGAGCGGATGCCGTACTGCTCATCGCTGCCGACCTCAGCAAGCAGGAGGTGCGCTCGCTTACTGCTCTTGCTCATGACTTGCAACTCGAAGTCCTGCTGGAACTGCATTCAGAACAGGAACTTGACTTTGCCGACATTCCTGTTGACGCACTTGGTGTGAACAATCGCAACTTGGGAACTTTTGTCACTAACGTGGAGAACTCGTTCCGTTTGGCAGCCCAACTGCCTCAAGACAAAGTGCTTGTCAGCGAAAGCGGCATCGGTAATTCGGAGACTATTCGCTTGCTGCGAGAGGCAGGTTACAGAGGTTTCCTCATCGGCGAAAGCTTCATGAAGACCGACAATCCAGGGGAAGCATTAAAGAACTTCATTTCGCAATTATGAAAATAAAGGTTTGTGGAATGCGAGATGCCGAGAACATTCGGAAAGTCGAACGTTTAGGTATAGACATGATGGGCTTCATTTGCTGGGAACGCTCGCAGAGATATGTGAGCGAAGTGCCTACCTATCTGCCTCAATGCGAACGCGTTGGCGTCTTTGTTAACCCGACTCTCTACGAGATTCAAAAGCGGATGGAGACCTTCGACTTCAGTTACATTCAGCTTCATGGCAGCGAAAGTGCTGAGTTCTGCCAAGCAGTTCGAGAAAAGACGGGCAGTAAAGTCATTAAGGCTATTAGCATCAGTTCGGAAGCGGACCTCGCTCTTGCTGGTCAATACGAAGGCTTCGTCGATCTGCTTCTCTTTGATACAAAGTGCACAAACTTTGGCGGAAGCGGCAAACAATTCAGTTGGGACATCCTCCGCGACTACCGAAACGCCCTACCCTTCCTGCTTTCAGGAGGCATCGGACCTGAAGACACCGAGCGACTCAGGCAGTTTCACCACCCCAAATGCCTCGGCTTCGACATCAATTCGCGCTTCGAAATCGACCCAGGCATCAAGGATACAGAAAAGATTCAAAATTTCATAACAAGCATTCAGACTTATGAACAGAATTAACAAGATATTTCAAGAGAAGAGCAAAGGCTTGCTCTCGCTCTATTTTTGTGCAGGTCATCCGACCCTCGAAAGCACCTGCGATATCATTAAAACCTTGGAACAGAAGGGCATAGACTTCATCGAAGTGGGCATTCCCTTTAGCGATCCGATGGCAGACGGCCCAGTTATTCAGGATGCAGCCACTAAGGCGTTAAGAAATGGAATGAGCCTTCAGAAGCTCTTTTCCCAGTTGGAACCGCTCAGGAAACAGAGCGTCAAGCTGCCCCTCATACTGATGGGCTACATGAATCCCATTTATCACATGGGCTACGAGCCTTTCTTCCGACGCTGTAAGGAAGTAGGAGTCGATGGAGTTATCATTCCGGACTTGCCCTTCAAAGACTATATGGACGAGGTGAAACCCATAGCCGACAAGTATGATATCAGGGTAATCATGCTCATCACGCCTGAGACGAGCGAAGAGAGGATACGCTTCATCGACGAGAATACCGATGGTTTCATTTATATGGTCAGTTCCGCAGCCACAACCGGAGCACAGAAAGAGTTCGACGAAGCCAAGCAGGCTTACTTCTCGCGAATCGACAAGATGGGGCTCAAGCACCCTCGAATGATCGGTTTCGGCATTAGTAACCGACAGACTTTACAGAGCGCTCAGGCCAACGCGGCTGGGGCCATCATCGGCAGCAAATTTGTAACTTTGCTCGAGAAACACGGCGCTCCGCTCCCCGCAATTGAGGAACTCTTCAAGGCACTCGAAGAGTAATTCCCAATTCGAAATACACAATTCACAATTGGGGCAGGTTTCAACAAATCTGCCTCAACTTGACAGAGTGTAAGCAAACTGGCATAATTTGCTTACACTCTGCATTTCCCAAACCGTCCAAAAACGGCATCGAAATTCAGGGCCTGTACCTAGGTACACAGTTTCTAGAATTTTGTTGGTTTTTGTAACTACTTGGCTTTGTTGAAGTTACATTTTAGGAGTTCTGGAGAAGACAGTCAAAACGCTCGATTTTGCATGTAAAACGGGCCATTTTACCTTATTTTGGGGGTCATCAAGACACGTTAAATTACCAAAATCGACGTGTCGAGTTGGAAAACTTCACGTGTGAAGTTTGTCAACTACTCTAGAGAAGTCGTACAACTTGACCTTTCGAGCCGATAAAGTCTCCATAATTTACGCAAATTTACTCAGTTTTGTATTCAAAACCGAAATAGCAAAAAGAAAGCAAAATGGGCAGATTAGTGACTAAAGTCCAAGTATTATGCCGGCAAATCCGCAAAGCAAAATGATGAGGATTGGGCCGAGACGATAGACTTTCTGGGCTATGAAAGCGAAGCAGAAAAGGAAGATGCTGAGGCAGAAACGCCAGGGATTCTCGCTCATCGAACTGAAGTTCTCGCTGTTCATCAAGAGCAAAGCTGCTGCCAACAACAGGCCTACAACGGCTGGGCGTAAGGCGCTGAAGACGTTTTCGACAGAAGAATGATTCCTGTATTTCATGAGAAATTTGCTGATGAGCAACATCAGGACGAAGCTCGGAAGCACCACCGCAAACGTGGCAATAAAGCTTCCAAATATTCCCCATGCAGGTGAATAGCCCGCGTTAACGAGTGCCGTATAGCCGACATACGTGGCAGAGTTGATGCCGATAGGTCCCGGAGTGCTTTGGCTGACAGCAACAATGTCCGTGAACTGCCCCATTGTCATCCAATGATAATGTCCCACGACCTCGCCTTGAATCATAGAAATCATGGCATACCCCCCGCCAAAACCGAAAAGACCGATAAGGAAAAAGGTCCAGAAAAGCTGTAATAGGAGCGTTATCATTGTTATTTATGAGTTAAAATCGTCTTTCAAATACTTACCGTAAACATAGCCCGAAACGCCTGCTGCCAAGACGACGAAGATGGGACTTACGCCCAAAATCCATATCAGGAAAGCCGCCACGATTGGAATCCACACGTTGTAACGATTGATTTTAGCGCTCTTTGCCATGCGAAAGACAGGCAAAGCGATGAGAGCCACCACGGCAGGACGGATGCCGTGAAAGAAGTGCTCGACATAGACATTCTCCCTAAATTGCTGGAAGACAAGGGCTATCAGCAAGATACAAAGGAACGAAGGCAGACAGGTGCCAAGAGCACTTATGAAAGCTCCCTTGTTACCCAGCCGCTTATTGCCGATGAAGATGCTGATGTTCACAGCAAAAATGCCCGGACACGACTGCGCAACGGCAATCAGGTCAAGCAACTCGTCGTGCCCCACCCAATGTTTCTCGTCCACAACCTTCTGCTCGATGAGCGGAATCATGGCATAGCCGCCACCAATCGTGAAGAGTCCTATCTGGAAGAATGTCTTAAGCAGTTCCCACATTTGACTATTTGTGTGAGGTAATCCAATTCTTTGCGTTAACGAATGCCTCAATCCAAGGTGTCACTTGATCCTCGGCCTTCCGGTCGGTAGGATAGTAGCCGCATTGCCATGGGAAGAAGGCTCTTTCCAGATGTGGCATCATAGCTAAGTGCCTGCCATCAGACGAGCAGATGCCCGCAGCAGTATAATCGCTGCCATTGGGATTGGCAGGATAGCCGTCGTAACTGTATTTGAGGACGATGTTGTAGTCGTCTTCCTTGCCTGGCAGGCTGAACTTACCTTCGCCATGAGCAACCCAAATGCCCAACCTGCTGCCGCTCAGGCTGCCCATCAACACGCTGCGATTGGTTTGGACAGTAAGCCCCACGAAGCCCGACTCGAATTTGTGGCTGTCGTTGTGTAGCATTCGAGCCTTGTTCTCTGCCTTATTGCTGCCCACCAAACCGAGTTCAACCATGAGTTGACACCCGTTGCAGACACCAAGGGAAAGTGTGTCAGGACGGCTGTAGAAACGATCCAGCGCCTCTTTTGCCTTGGGATTGTAGAGGAAAGCACCTGCCCAACCCTTTGCCGAACCGAGCACATCACTGTTGGAGAAGCCGCCACAGAAGACGATGAAATTGATGTCGTCGAGCGTTTCCCTACCTGAAATGAGGTCGGTCATCATGACATCCTTCACATCGAAACCTGCCAGGTAGAGCATGTAAGCCATTTCCCTCTCGCCATTTGTGCCTTTCTCGCGGATGATAGCTGCTTTTACGCCACTCTTTTCCCTACGGTCTGGGTTCAAACCATACTGACTGAGTTTGCCTGTGAAGCTTGGCAGGAAGTTCCATTCGAGCGGTTGCTTGCGGTAGTTTTCATAGCGTTCTTTCGCCTTACCATTGAAGCTTTGTTTGCGGTCGAGCAGATAACTGCTTGCATACCAAACATCACGAAGGTAATCGATGCCAAACTGATATTGTGCTCCAGCCTTTTCCATAAGGATGTGACGCTCTTCGCAAGGACGGCCGATATTGACGTAACCGACTCCCGCATCCTCAAGGAACTTCTTGACCTCCGTGCGATTCTTGTCGGCAACCTGTATCACGATGCCCGGGTTCTCTGCAAAGAGGAGCTTCACCAGGTCGTCGCACTTCATCTTGTCGAGGTTTATCTCGAGTCCGCCTTCTGTATTTGCGAAGCACATTTCCAGCAGACAAGTGATGAGACCACCCGCCGAGATGTCATGACCGGCAAGAATAAGCCCCTTCTTTATCAGGTCTTGAACGGCGTTGAAAGCATCGCGGAAGTACTCCGGATCGCGCACCGTCGGCACATCACTCCCGACCTTCCCCATGCTTTGGGCAAATGCGGAACCACCCAAACGCAGTTCATCGAACGAGAAGTCTATATGATATAATGTAGAGGGACATTTCTGCAGAACGGGCGAAACGACCTTCTTGATGTCGCTCACCAGGCCACCACTGGAAACGATAACTGTTCCTGGAGAGATTATCTTTGTTCCATCAGGATATTTCTGCGTCATAGAGAGGCTGTCCTTGCCCGTCGGAACATTGATTTGAAGAGCGCAGCAGAAGTCGCTCAACGCTTCAACTGCCTGATACAGACGTGCATCCTCGCCTTCCTGAGCACGACAAGGCCACATCCAGTTCGCGCTGAGGCTGACGCTATCCAATCCTTCCTCGAGCGGCGCCCAAAGGATATTTGTCAGAGATTCTGCAACAGAAAGGACACTTCCTGCAGCCGGATTGGCAAGAGCGGCTTGTGGTGCGTGGCCAAGAGCCGTGGCAATACCTTTCTCGCCACGATAGTCGAGGGCAACCACACCACAGTCCGAGAGCGGCAACTGCAGTTCGCCCTGACATTGTTGGCGTGCCACCTTGCCCGTCACAGAACGGTCCACCTTGTTGGTCAGCCAGTCCTTGCAAGCCACAGCTTCAAGCTGAAGCACTCGAGCAACCTTTTCGCTGAGGTCCTTTTGGTCGTAAGAAACATTCTCGTAAGCACGTTCCACCGTCTTATCTCGCATGACAGTCTTGGGACTATGACCAAACATCTGAGCCACATCGAGATCGAAAGGACGCTTCCCATCCCCTTGTTGGAAGGCGAAATGGGCATCTCCTGTCGTCTCTCCGACCACATAAAGTGGAGCACGCTCCCTTTCTGCAATCTTACGAACATGTTCGATGTGTTTCTCGTCGATGAGGAGTCCCATGCGTTCTTGGCTTTCGTTGGCGATGATTTCCTTAGCCGAAAGTGTTGGGTCGCCAATAGGAAGCTTCGTCATATCAATGAGGCCGCCACACTCTTCTACAAGCTCGGAGAGGCAGTTGACGTGTCCTGCGCTTCCATGATCATGGATGCTGACAACGGGATTCACTTCCTCTTCGCAAAGCGCACGCACCAGATTGTTGGCTCGCTTCTGCATTTCCGGGTTGGCACGCTGTACTGCGTTAAGCTCGATACCACTTGAATAGCGACCTGTCTCCACGCTGGAAACGCTGCCGCCACCAAGTCCGATGCGATAGTTATCACCTCCAACGACCACAATCTTATTGCCTTTCTGAGGTTCTTTCTTCAGGCAATCGCGCTTCGTGCCATATCCCACACCACCAGCCAGCATGATGACTTTGTCGTAGGCATATTGTTCCTGACCTTCCTGATGCTCGAAAGTGAGCACAGATCCGCAGATAAGTGGCTGCCCGAACTTGTTTCCGAAGTCGGAAGCACCATTCGAAGCCTTGATGAGGATCTGCTCAGGAGTTTGGTATAGCCACTTCCTGACAGGCAAGATCTGCTCCCATTCGCGCTCTTCCTCCGTGCGAGGATAGCTCGTCATATACACCGCAGTACCTGCGATGGGCCATGAACCGACGCCACCACCCATTCTGTCGCGAATCTCGCCGCCTGTTCCTGTCGATGCTCCGTTGAAGGGTTCGACCGTAGTTGGGAAGTTGTGTGTCTCGGCTTTAAGGCTGATAACGCTTTCTATGTCACGCACTTCGAAGTAATCGCTCGTGCTGTGATCCTTCGGAGCGAACTGCTCGACAACCGGTCCTTCAGCAAAAGCGACATTATCTTTATAGGCAGAAATGATGTGATGGGGGTTCTCGTGAGTCGTTTTCTTTATCATTTGGAAGAGAGACGACGCTTTTTCCTCGCCATCTATGATAAATGTTCCGCCAAAGATCTTGTGCCTGCAGTGTTCACTATTAATTTGAGCAAAGCCAAAGACCTCGCTATCAGTGAGTTTCCTGCCAAGTTGTCCTTCCACTTGATGCAGGTATTCTATTTCTTCGGGGGACAGCGCGAGACCTTCCGCCTCGTTGTATTCCTCCAGGTTCTCAATGCTGATGATGGGCTCAGGCTGCTTGTTGATGGTAAAAATATCCTGATTCAAGCCGTGATAAAGCCTTTGAAGCATGGGGTCGTAGTCAGCATTCTCGTCCTTTACGGGGTAGTATTCCTCTATTCTCGAAATGCCTTCGATGGCCATGTTCTGCGTGATTTCCACCGCGTTGGTGCTCCAGGGCGTAATCATTTCGCGGCGAGGTCCAATGAAATAACCTTGCAAGTTTTCTTCCTTTTCAGTATTCGCTTCACCATACAGCCAGCAGAGTTTCTCGACTTCGGCTTTCGTGAGAGTCTTTTTGCTTTCGGTTGCGATAATACTTAGCTGGGGAGTCTTGAAAAAAGTAATCATTTTGAGGTCGTTTTTAATTTGCGTGCAAATTTACAACAAAATTTCGTGTTTACCAATTTTCTACTTTGATATTTTCAAAAGAAAACATCAAAGCAACAAATGACTCTTGGTTAGTTTGAAAACCAGGCACGCTGACTTTGCAAACTTAACACGTTAAAACGATCAACTTAACACGTTAAAATGATCAACTTAACACGTTAAAATTACAATTTAACCATGTTAAGTTTGGCGACAAACCTAAGGTCTTCGGAAAACCAAGAATTATGCGGGCTTCAAGATATGCTTGTCTATCTCCGCAGCAATCTCGCCAGCCAAGCCTCCATCATAGCCCACACGAAGCTGGATGGTGGGATGAAGCGGGTCTTTCGTCGCGATAACAACGGCATATTCGTCTATCGTATAGGGAGTTGCCATGTTCTTCGACATCACGCCCTCCAAGTCGCTCAGCCTCATCTCCTCGCCGCAAACTATCACCTTATCCTGCGCCTTGTAGAAGAGCATCAGGGCTTGCAGCTCGTTGGCCCTCGTCGGACTAAGCACCACGACATCGTCTGCCTGCCCATACTTCGCTTCGACCTCCTCGACATTGGCGTATGTAACCCGCTTTGGAGCAGCCTTTTCAAGCCGATCTATGAAGAAATAACCGATGGGAATGACTATCAAAAGCAGCAACAGATAAGGCCCACACCAGACTGCTAGCAGGACAATCGCTATAATTGGGAAAATGACAGTTCGCTTCATAATGTCTCAGGTTTAGTTCTTCTGCCTGCAAAGATACAAAAGAAAAAGGGGAAAAAGCATCGAAACGCCATTTCCCCTTGAATATTTAACATTATTTATCTCCCACTTCAAGGTAACCTTTCAAGGCCTCGACATAAGCCGTGAAAGCCTTCTGGCCCTTGTTTGTGATGCGACAAATCGTGCAGGGTCGTTTCCCCTTGAACGTCTTCTTCACCTTGATGTAACCCGCCGAAGACAGTTTGTCTATTTGAACGCTCAAGTTGCCTGCAGTCGCTCCCGTCTGCTCCTTGATGTATGGGAACTCGGCCTCCTCGGCACTAATGAGAAGAGACATTACTGCGAGGCGCAACTCGGAGTGCAATAATGGGTCTAATGGCTGGAAGTTCATATTACTTTTTCCTTATAAGCATCCAACCTGGGAGCGTCAGGCCGACAAGTGCAAAGAGGAAAATGTAGTCGCAAGGCCTGATGAGACTCAATTTGCCAAACTCCGTAGGTGACAAGAGACGACCTAATATAAGCGAGAAAAAGCCACAGCGCAATATAATAAAGGACAGCAATCCGAACCATACCAACGAGCTCTTCTTAAGGATCAGACCTGTTATGCTTACTGCCACAGCCAGCAGCGTGATGACAGTAGGCGTTATATGCATTCCCGCACAAAGATAGACATCGGGACTTTCATAGACTACCAAATATCTATTCCACACGACAGCAATAACGGAATAAACAAGCGCGAAGGCCAAGATGGTGTACCAAGTCTTCTTGACCAACGTGCCTACCAGACTCTCAGGAACAGGCACGCGATTTCGGTTGATGTACTTCATCACCAGCCAAATAACGACAGGCAAGGCGAACCAAAGCAAATGAGCAAGAGGCGACAAAGTTAATATGTTGATACTTGCCACGATAACAGACATTATCATCGCTATCCAACCCGTAACGAAAAGCCACTCTCCCGTATCTTTCGACACAGCTCTGCGACTCTTTTCAATCTGTTCGGTAATAATCTCAAGACTGCGCTCAGCAGTCAGCTCCATGTTCTCTTCCATAGTTCTTTGTGTTAAGTTGTTATTATTAAAGTGTTTCGACGTGTTTTATAACGTTTGACGACGCAAAGGTAAACAAGTTTATAATATAAACCAAATGTTTTAAAAGAAATCTTTCGATTTGTTGCATCTTTTAACATTTCGTGAGAAAAAAACTATGGACTATGCACTCATAACTATGAACTTTTTTGTATCTTTGCAAACGCAAAACTATATAAATATAATAAGGTATGGGAAAGTTTAGTTTGATGGCATTGCCCTACGAGGCAGATGCCCTGCAGCCAGTCATCAGTAAAGACACCATCGGCTTCCACCACGGCAAGCATCTTGCTGCCTACGTCAATAACCTCAACGCACTTCTGCCTGGCAGCGGATTCGAGGAAGCAAGCCTCGAGGAGATTGTCTGCAAGGCAAGTGGCGGCATTCTCAATAATGCGGGACAAATCTTAAACCACGAACTTTACTTCCGTCAGTTTGCATCCAAGCCGACGAAGGCTGAGCCGACAGGTGCTTTGGCTGAGGCTATCAAGAGAGATTTCGGTTCGTTCGAGGCTTTCAAGGACGAGTTTCAGAAGAAGGGAGCGACTCTCTTCGGCTCGGGCTGGGTGTGGCTCTCGGCAGATAAAGACGGCAAACTCGTCATCACGCAAGAGCCAAACGCCGCCAACCCCATTCAGAAAGGCCTCACACCCCTGCTGACCTTCGACGTTTGGGAACATGCCTACTACCTCGATTACCAGAATCGTCGGCCCGATCATCTTGCCGCGCTTTGGCAGATTATTGACTGGAACGTCGTAGAAGAAAGGTTGAAAAGGTGAAAAAGTGAAAAGGTAAAAAGGTAAAAGACCAATGAAAGAAGTCAAGATATATCATTCTCTCTGGCGGATGCTGCTGCTGTTTTTGGGAAGCATCCTCTTCGTCTGTGGCGGCGTCTACATCCTCCACATACACAAGAACGTGTATCATCTGGTTGTAGGATGGGGCACTATTGTGTTCTTCGGCTGCGGCGGCATCGTGTTGCTCTGGTCGTTCCTGAAGGAAAGGCTCTTCGACCAGCCTCACCTGACCATCAACGACGAGGGAATCTCCTACCGAGGAATGAAGACGTGGCACATCCGCTTTGCCGACGTCGCGTCCTTCGAGGTCAGGAGACTTGGGGATAACAACTTCGTAGCCATCAACTACAAGCCAGGCGTGGAACGGCAAAAGATGGAGGACGCCAGCATCTTCGGCCGCCTCTTCCGTTCCATGAACAAGCACCTCATCAATGCCCAAGAGTCTATCTCCGTTGTTGACATCAGCATGAAGGCCGACGAGTTGTGCCATTTGTTGAACCAAAGGTTAAAACACGCTTGACATCGTAAGCACATTTCAAATGGAACGAAACAGCGAACTGCGTACGGCATGGGACTTCGTCGAGAATACCGGGCGAAGCATCTTCCTGACAGGCAAGGCGGGGACGGGCAAGACGACGTTCCTCAAGGCCGTCATGGAGCGCTCACGCAAGCGGCCTATCGTGGTCGCTCCGACTGGCGTGGCAGCCATCAACGCAGGCGGCGTCACCATTCATTCCTTCTTCCAACTGCCCCTCTCGCCTTACGTGCCTGGTGCCAAGGTGGAGAGCAAGTTCGACTTCAGCAAGGAGAAGCGCAAGATTATCGCTTCGATGGACTTGCTCATCATTGATGAAATCTCCATGGTACGCGCGGACCTGCTCGACGCCATCGATGCCGTGCTGCGTCGTTTCCGCGAGCATGGCGAACCTTTTGGCGGGGTGCAACTCCTCATGATTGGTGACTTGGCACAGCTCACGCCAGTCGTCACGCCCGAAGACGAAATGATACTCAAACCCTTCTACGACACGCCGTACTTCTTCGGCTCGAAGGCCTTGCAGCAAATCGACTACGTGACCATCCAATTGAGCCACATCTATCGTCAGCAGGACGACACCTTCATCTCCCTACTTAGTGAGGTGCGAAGCGGACATCCCTCGGCAGAAGCACTCGCGAAACTCAACACGCGATACGATTCGACATTCGTCCCCAGCCCGAAGGAGCCGTATATCCGCCTCACAACCCACAACAACATCGCCAACAACTACAACGAGTCGGAGCTGCAGAAACTGCCTGGCTTTGCTTATACCTACAAAGCGGAAATCAAGGGCACATTCCCCGATTACTCCTATCCCACGGCCGAGACACTCGTCCTAAAGGAAGGGGCGCAAGTGATGTTCGTGAAGAACGACCCGACCGGCGAGCATCGTTACTACAACGGACGCATCGGACGTGTGATGGAGGCAAGCGACAGGCAACTGAGCGTCTATTGTGAGGGCGACTCGGAAGCCATCGATGTAGAGCCTTTGGTGTGGGAGAACACGCGCTACACCTTGAACGAAAAGACGAGGGAAATTGAGTCGGAGGTGCAGGGGACGTTCAAGCAGTTGCCCTTGCGCTTGGCTTGGGCCATCACCATCCACAAGAGTCAAGGCCTCACCTTCGACCGCGCCATCATCGACGCCAATATGAGTTTTGCTCCGGGACAGGTCTATGTTGCTCTGAGCCGCTGCCGCACGCTCGAAGGCCTTGTGCTGGCCAAGCCTCTCGATACGCGAGCCGTCATGAGCGACCAGCGCGTCGATACCTACATCGCACGTCAAGAGAGCGAGGCAGAAAGGAGCATTCAGCAGTTGCCCCTGCTCAAGCAGGAATACGAGCGCTACCTCCTTCTGCAACTCTTCGACTTCCGCTCCATCCTTTACCTTGAAGAGTCGATGATGCGCCTCTTCAACGAGTTCTTCTATCACAGCCACTCCGCACTTACGGGGAAGCACAACGAGGCGCTCTCGCTGCTCCGCGAACGTGTAGGAGGCGTGGCTGACAAGTGGCGGCAACTGATTCAGTCGATGTCTTTCGACGCCCTGCACGAGAAGGACTTCCTGGAGCGCGTGAAGCGTAGCGCGGACTACTTTGCGAACCAACTGCACGACATTCTCTCTGGTCCCATTGAGCTCAGTCAAAAGGTCGAGACAAACAACAAGCAGGCGGCTCGTCGCTTGGGCAACGCACTACCCGACTTGCGGCAAACTTGCCTTGCTCGCCAGTATCTGCTCACGAAGATTGCAGAGAAAGGCTTCAGCGTCGACACCTATCTTCACGAGAAGCAGATGTCGATGCTCGACGCCTTTCCGACAGATACGCCCAAGAAACCCAGGCGCAAGACAAAGAAGCAAGACAAGGAAATCGACGAAATCCGCTCCATTGTGGCACGAATGCTAAGAAAGAGAAAATGACGGCAAAGGACATCATCGCTTATATGGAGTCGCTTCATGACGAGAAGCAAAGGGAAATCCTAATGCGCTTCTTCAAGACCGGCAAAGGCGAGTACGGCGAGGGCGACGAGTTCCTCGGCCTGAAAGTACCGCAGACAAGAGAGATTGTCAAAGCCGCTTGGAAGGACTTTCCCTTGGAAGAAGTGCCCGAACTGCTGATGAACCGTTGGCACGAGGTACGCCTTTGCGGCTTTCTTATCCTTGTTGCCAAGTTCGAAAGCCTTGCGACAAAACGTCTCATAAATGACGAGGATGCCATTCGTGCTCGTGATAATATATTAATAATGTATCTCAAGTATGCTGAGCAAGCGAACAATTGGGACCTCGTTGACCTATCTGTCCACAAAATATTGGGTGCTTGGTTGATGCTGCCCTCAAGCCTCGGCGACAGAGATTACAAGATAGCGCTCCTCGACAGCCTCGCCAAAAGCGATAACCTTTGGAAACAACGCATGAGTATGGTCTGCACATGGAAGACGACACAACTGGGCGACCCGTTCTGGTGCCTGCGTTATGCCGAGATGCATCTCCTTCATCCGCACGACCTCATGCACAAAGCAGTCGGCTGGATGCTGCGCGAACTGGGGAAGAGAATAAGCATGGACATGCTGCGAGACTTCCTTAACCTTCATGCTCACGAGATGCCCAGAACCGATCTTCGCTATGCTATCGAGAAGATGCCTGAGCAGGAGCGGCAATACTGGCTGCAGAAAAAGTGAGCCCCCATGCAACCTTTTGACCGGTTCAAACGTTTATCTAATAGAACAAGTCATCAATGAACCGCGCATCAAGAAACGCGCCTTTGTGCAAAAGCATCAATGAACCGCGAACAATTCACCTTTCTCGTCCGTAAAGAACTGCCGGGCCTACGTCGATTCCTTTTAGCAGCATGTAGCGGCAACGACCAGGAGGCAGACGACATCGCTCAGGAGGCTTTGCTCAAGGCATACACGGCATCGGCTGATTTCGAGGACGACGGCGGCTTCTCACGTTGGCTTTACAGGATTGCATGCAATTGCCTGTCAGACCATCAGCGAAAGGATTCGGTTCGTGCCGGCACGTTAAGCATCGAGAAGGCATACAGCATCTCGTCCGCTTCTCATTCCGACGACACCTTCGACTACCAGGAACTCTATCGCGCCATCGATAGCTTGACGCTCAGCGAACGAACGGCCGTGCTGCTCTTCTACATGGAAGACCGTCCCATCAGGGAAATCGCGACAATCATGAACACGAGCGAAGGGACGGTCAAAGCAAGCCTGTCGAGAGGAAGATCACATTTAAGGGAAAAGTTAAAAGGTTAAAAGAAGAACTATGAAAGACCAGGAACTTTACGACATATTCCATTCCTACCATCCAGAGATGAGTAGCGAAGAGGACTTCATGGCTCGGCTGAACGAGCAGATGGATGCAATTGATAAGAAAAGGATTCCTTCTCTTTGGGAGAGGACAAGGCAGAGACATTTCCTTCCTTGGGCAGCCGGCATAGCGGCGGTAATTGCCGTGGGGCTGTTCCTTTTCATGCCTTCGAAAACCAATTGCCCAGAGGAAGCAGACATCTATCCTGCGCGTTCTGACTATCAAACCATGCTTTCCATGACGCAATCCTTCCCCACCTTCGAAGAGACTGTGGCAGACATTGAGCAAAGCGGGCAACAACTCAAGTTGGCTATTGCGGGAATGAAGGAAGGAGAAAAGAAAAATTGAATGGTTTCCATCAAGCTTCGTGAGCCTTATCAAAAATCCTCGTGTGGATTTATCAAAATCCTCGTGTGGATTTGCCAAAATCCACGTGTGAATTTGTCCCAAACCTCGTGAGCCGTAAATTTCATAAACATTAACCCCTAACCAAATAAACAACAACTACAATGAAACAACACATCCTCCTGTTGCTGCTTTGCAGCATGATGGCCTCCTGTACGAGCCGCTTAGATAATAAACGACCAGGCAAAGATCCTATCGAGAACCTGATACAATTCCTCGACAAACAAGAAGAGAAAGATGTCATAAAATGTGAGCAATACGATGGCGACAGCATTTCGATGAAGGCTGCCTACTATTCCATCAACATTGCCAAAGGTGCGCTGCACCAGGAAGGAGCCATCGAAGCAGGGGATTCCTGCCTGTGTGCCTTCAGATGGGGCTGCTCTATGGCCCGCCAATGCTACCACAAGGAGAATCATGTACTGGACAAGGACAGCATAGTTTATGCTTTGGCGCTGGACCTTCTGGAGGGCGAACGGCTCGAACTATATGGCAAGGACAGCTACCACGCCCTTTTCAAGGCAGCCAGAGCTGCGACCCTGCATTACGAGGGAGACAAGGAACACATCTTCATTACCGTGGAGCACATTGTCCGCGAGGAAGGGGGAAAGGCAGAGCCCTACGATGACCGCCCCATCACGAAGTTCATCAAGCAAACCGTCGAAACGACCGACAGCGTAAAGGTTTACGAAGTATCCTACGACCTTACCGAGGAAGACTACAAGGCCGGTCCGCAGAACTTCAACAGTTGGATGTATGATGAAGAGCGCACGAACACCAGCAAAACTAAAGGCCACCTGTATGTCGTGCCCAAGTCCAAGGCAAAGAGCGTGATGAGTGATTTAAGGTTCATGGCAAAATACGAGTACGTCAGGAATCATCCCAACATGCTGTTCCACCTGAACTATGGTTCTGACTTCTTTGAAATAGAGAGGAACAACAAGGAACTCTACCCTTACAGCACCAAGCGCCCCTATCGCCACAAGAGCCTGCACAGCAGCCTGTCATACCAGGATGGCTGCCTCTACATCCTTGTCATCGATGAAGTGGTCGGAGCCTATGTCATTCCTCATAATTGGAGCAAAATCCTTAGCATCAAGGACCACAAAGTGGAATACATCCCTGGTTACAAGCCACAAGAATAAAGGAAGCGTGCCGTGTCAGGAAACATGGCACGCTTAGTTTGTAAACATGGCATGTTAAGTTTGCCAATTAAGCACGCATAGTTTGCCATCATAACAAGCGATGCCGAAGAACTCAAAATAATGTGCCAAACATTTGGCTCTTTTTCATGAAATGCTTAACTTTGCATTGGCATTATATTGTTTGGCAAGTAAAGTCATAAAAGGAGTATAATAATGGTGTCGATAAAAACATTGCTGCATCAACTTCTGCGTAGTCCGCAGCGCTTCCCTGTTGAAGCAGCATTAGGTGTGATGGTCTTTGTCATAACAGTATTTGACATTGAAAACATCGAATGGCTTGGTGTCAGCCTCGATATTCTTTGTCTGTATGTTCCGCTAGTCGCATTAACCTTCTGGCTTCAACGAGCATGTCGCATAGCATACTACGCCTCTTTCCTCCTGTCCATCTTCCTTTTGTCAATAAACATAAAGCCTTTTCTATGGACATCAGGATTCTTTTTCACCTATGTCCTTGCAGCCATTCTGCTGATTGTCGGCAGCAAAAGGTTGGACAATCGCTCTTTTGTCGCTCATGCCATTCATGTGGCGACACAGATGTTCTTCGGCTTGCTCGTGGCAGGAATACTGACTTTGGCCGTTGTGGCAATTGTAGATTCCTTCATATATATCTTTGGCATTGCTGAGCCCAATCATCGATACGAATACATCTTCTCTTTTATATGGATTGTTGTAGCTCCGCAGATATGCTGCACCCTCATTCGTCAGGACGAAGATGAAGTGGACGAGCCAGCCAAGATAATGCAGATCATTCTCAACTACATCCTTTCGCCTGCCGTCATCATCTACACCTTCATCCTTTATGTCTATTTCTTAAAGATTGTCTTCGAATGGGAACTGCCGAAAGGCGGCGTGGCTTGGATGGTGATGGGATTCATCAGCGTGGCTCTGGCAGGCAGTATGTCGCAGACGATTCTCAGCAAGCGGTACTACGACTGGTTCTACCGTCGCTTCACGCTCATTGCGATTCCTCCTCTTGTTCTCTATTGGATAGGTTCCATCTACCGTATCCGCCTCTACAGTTTCACTGAGGGCCGGTTCTATCTCGTCGTGGCAGGCGTGCTGATGACATGCTTTGTGCTGATGCTCTTCAAGGAACGCACACGCCGATACCAACTGATGGCGCTCATCTTTGGTGCTGCCATCATCCTCTTTACCTACATTCCCGGCATCTCGGCCAAAAGCATCGGCCTGAGTTGTCAGAAGCAAAGACTGGAAGACTATCTAAAAGAACTGAAGCTGACGAATGCCAAGACTGGCAAACTCTTAGAACGAATAGACCTGAATAGCATCAAGCAAGACAGCCTGATGTGCGAGAGGTACAAGGATGTGTGCAGTGTCATCAGCTATGTAAGGACAGGGATTGGAGAAGACGAGTTTAAGAAAAAGTATGGCGATTGGTCTTACGATGAATACGATTTCTTCTACGACAAGAGTCTTGGCTATGTCTCCAATAATTATGGATGGCATGATAGAAAGGAGCAGATTGAACTTGGCGACTACAGCACGATACTGCCGGAAGAAGACTACACATGTGCCTACAAAGATCAAACCCTTACCATAAAGAATAAAGAAGGCGAGGTCGTGTTGGTATATCCCATCAACGCCATCTTGCAGCAGGACACAACATGTCTGCAACATCCCGACAAACTCATGTCCTTTAGGAACGACTCGCTGATGGTGGTACTCGAAAGCCTTTGCATCAGAGACAACGCCATATCACTAGTTGGCGTTGATTTCTTGCTTTTCAGGAAGAGCTCTAACCTGTCAAAATGAATATTGGCGTGCATAAACAAAGAACCGGCGATGATGAAGACAAGACTTTTATTCCTGCTTCTGACCTTGGCAGCGATGCCTTGTCGCGCACAGTCGTGGCAATCGGTGGAGCTGAAGCGGAGCATCACACATCCGCAACCCATGACGGGCCTCGTGCTTTGGCCAGGAGAAGCACGCAACCGCAACGCCACTTACGGCAAGACCATCCAGCTGGAGTTCTCGTACTGCCTGCCTTGCAAGGTCGTGACGGGCTGCGAGGACGACGGCACCATCCAGTACGACTGGACGTGGTTCGAGAACATCCTCAACGACGTCAGCAGCCGAGGACATCAGCTCATCGCACGCTTCCGCTACGAATACCCGTCGAGCCGCGACGTGGACGGCAACAAGGGAACAACGGCCGTGCCTGCTTACATCAAGGCTCGCGACGACTACAACGAGACCTTCTCGGAGGACCCAGGCGGCGACGGACCGACGTATTATGCCGACTGGAGCAACGCAGAGCTGAAGCGCTTCACCCTCCAGTTCTACACAGACTTTGCCCAGCGCTACGCTCACGACCCTCGACTGGCTTTCCTCGAGGTCGGCTTTGGGCATTGGTCGGAATATCACATCTACGGCACCACGCTACAACTGGGCAAGAACTTCCCCACGAAAGCCTTCCAGCGGCAGTTCTTCCAGCACCTCGACACCATCATGACTGACATCCCTTGGGCCGTCTCCATCGATGCTGGCGACAAGAGATATTCTCCCGTCGTTGAGAACAGCACGTTGATGGCGAGAAGGTTTGGCCTGTTTGATGACTCGTTCATGCACAAGTCGCACGAGATAGGTAGCGGCAGCGGCTTCAACGAAAGGTGCTGGAACGCTATCGGAGAGGGCAAGCGCTGGCAGACAGGCGTCTGCGGTGGTGAGATAAGCTACTACTCGTCCAACGACCAGAAGAGTTTCCTCAGTCCAGACGGTCTGTACGGACGCACTTGGGAGGAGCAGGCTGCGAAGTATCACATCACCTTCATGATAGCCAATGACGCCCCGCGAGGCGGTGTCGCCACGCCTGCCCGATTCCGCGAAGGCTCTATGGCGACGGGCTATCGTTTCGTGGTGAAAACATGCGAGACGGACGGCACATCCACTCGCTTGCTTGTCACCAACGAGGGCATTGCCCCGCTCTATCGCGACGCTTGGTTTGCGATAGGAGACGTCCGCTCCGCGACTTCCCTGCGAGGGCTCCTGCCAGGCGAAGAGCTTCTCATCGAAATACAGGCCGTGCCGAGCACCGACGGCGGCAATCTGAAGATTGTCAGCGACTGCATCCTGCCTCGTCAGGAGATACAGTTCGAAGCCGACATCACGGCTACAAAAGTGACCTCTCCCCTGCCCTCGCCTAAAGAGAGTGCAAGATACTACTCCCCCGCTGGCTATCAAATGACGGAAGGAAACCTGCAAGGCCTCTGCATAACCGACGGCAAAAAGTTTCTGATTCATGGTAAGCACTAATAACAAAGAACAACTTAGGCGTATCCGCAAGATGGAGCGGCACCTTGTCCGCGCTGCTTCTGCCTTGAAAAGGCTCTCCTCCGCGCTCGATAAATACGAGGAGGCAAAGGCGGACATTGCTGCCCTCGCCAGCTATTATGGTAGCGATGACTGGAAGCAGGACTTTGCCGACGACGAAGCAGGCCTTTTGCCAAAGAACCTCAAACGCGGCGTGCTCTCGGAAGACGGCATCTGGAACCTGCTCGAAGAGCATCGCGAACTGCAGGAAAGAATGAAGGATTAAGGTAATAGAAGAACAATGGCAAGCAGACAAGACTTTGTGCAATACGTCGCCGAGCAATGTGGCGGCGCAGGAGAGATAACGGCGAAGAAGATGTTTGGCGACTACGGCATCTACTGCGACGGCAAGATATTCGGACTTATCTGCGACGACCGCTTCTATTTGAAGCCCATCGAAGCAGTTCGTCCTTTGTTGCGAGCCGTCGAGATGCGTCCGCCTTATGATGGAGCGAAGGATTACTTCTACATCGCCGACGTGGACGATCGCGACTATCTTTCCCTGCTTGTCCGCGAGACGTGCAAGGCTTTGCCTGCCCCCAAGCCCAAGAAACGTTAGCATGACGAGGGACTTTTACGATAAGATGACGGCGGAAGAGGCAAGGAAGTTTCGCGACGCCGTGCTGAGCATCGTGGCGCAGATACCGTCAGGTCGTGTGATGACATACGGCCTCATCGCCACTTTGGCAGGTTGGCCAAGCCATGCAAGGATGGTGGGGCGCACGCTTCGCTACACGCCTGGAGCCGAGTTGCTGCCTTGTCACAGAGTCGTCAACGTCCAAGGTCGCACGGCTCCTGGTTGGAAGCGGCAACGCATCCTATTGGAGGAAGAAGGCGTCACCTTCAAGCCCAACGGCCATGTCGATATGAGCCGTCACCTTTGGGCGAACGCGGTGTTTACAGCAATGACTGAATGTCATTGCGACCGCGCAGAGGGGAGCAAGTCCCCACTTGCGACGGAGGAGAACGCCTATTGACTCTCTGTTTTGAGGTCCTCTATCTGGTCGAGCATTCTTTGGTAGCGACGCTGAGTCTTGACGACCTTCCAAATGTTAATGGGTATCCCAATCAGACAACCGATAACGAAGCCGAAGTAGAGGCGGACGGGCACATCTCCTGCATTCTCCATCGTACTCTTCCGATAGATTTCCCACCCAAGCCAGGCCAACCAGAATGCCAAGGAAAGATAATCGAACTTGAGCCATTTGCGGTGATGCTGCTTGAGGGTAGTCACCTTCAACTGAGCCTCCAGCAGATTGTCGGAATGCAGATTGTAGAGGTGGCCTTTTCGCAAGAAAAAGATAACGAAGGTGACGAATGCCCATATTGCAGTGGCTATCCCAAAAGGCACCGACAGACCGAGTTGATAAACCACTATATAGTAGATAAGGGGTACTGCAAAAAAGTTGCTAATGCGCCCGATCCTGTACTGCCTTCGCACAGTAGTCATATCCTTTTCCAGCGACTCCTTGGTCTTGCTTATCAGGCGTTCGCTGATAATCTCCTGCTTCTCCAGCTTCTTCTTCAGCGTGGCCAGCTGCTCGCGCATCTCTTCAAGTTCGGTATTCATAATGGGCAAAGGTTTAATCGTTTGACATATTCTTCAGTTGCTCACGGATTCTAAACAGACGGACGCTGACGTTCTTCGTCGAGATGCCCACTATCTGGCCTATCTCTTCATAAGAGAGGTCTTCGAGCCAGAGCAGGACGATAGCGCGGTCGAAGGGTTGCAGGCGCTGGATGCGCTTGTGGAGCAAGTCCACTTGGCGCGTGTCCTCGTCGCGGTCCTCAAAGAGGTTGATGTCCATCGCCAAGCGAACGGTTGCCGTGCGCCGCTTCTTCCTGTCGAGAGAGATACAGGTGTTGAGGGCGACGCGGTAAATCCACGTCCTGATGTCGCTGCGATGCCCGAAGCTATCGTAGCCTTTCCAAAGGTTGATGAGCACCTCTTGGAAGAGGTCGTTCACCTCGTCGTCGTCCTTCGAGAACATGTAGCAAACGGTGTAGATAGTGCTTTTGTGCTCGCGGACAGTCTTGGCGAATTGTCTTTCTGTGTCTGTCATTGTCGTTTGTTTCGAATCATTTCACCCATTAGACGCAACAAAGTTACGAAAAACTACACGAATCACAAGAAAATGTTTGTAACTTTGTGTCACAAAAGATATAATGTGATGGCAAGCAGACAAACAAGTCATTAAGTGAAGAACGCTTCACTTTTTTTGTATCCTTATGTAATGTTTTGCGAAAAGACGCGTCTAACTAAGTAGAGACAAGTAAAACATCATATCACTTAAAGCATTAAGACTATGGATTGGATTATGATTCCCCTGAACTTCGCCATCGTGTTTGGCGGCATTTACAAAGTCATCGAGCTCTTCGTCCACAAGCGCGAGCGACTGATGCTCATCAGCAAAATCACGGAACTGAAGAACATCGACTTCAAAGGCATCAGCCTTTACAGCAGTGGAGGCAAGTATACAGCCCTCCGCATCGGTTGGCTGTTGCTTGGCGTCGGCTGCGGCTTCCTGCTCGGCTTCTGCATCAATATGCTGGCTACCTATGGCGATTACTCTTTCCGTGCAGACGAAAACTTCATGTTTCGCTATAGAGAATATGTCGGAGGCATCGTCTATGTGGCGTGCGTCTGCATCTGTGGCGGCATAGGTCTGCTTATGTCATATCGTGCGGAGCGTAAGGCCGAACAGCCCAAAGAGAAGAAAGACGAGTTCGAAGTCTAAGCGAAACTGATGGACGAACAGCGACTGATAGCCCGCATCCTTGACGGTCACGAGAGTGACTACGGCTATTTCCTGGAGCGATACGGTGGCGAGGTGTTTGCCATCGTGTCGCGTCTGGTGCCGAACCGCGAGGATGCCGAGGAGCTGACGCAAGACGCCTTTGTCCGCGCCTACAACCGTCTCGACTCGTTCGTCGGCCGTTCTTCGTTCTCGACATGGGTTTGCCGCATCGCCTACACTACCACCGTCTCGTGGCTCAGGAAGAAGCGCATCAAGTATCTCAGCATTGAGGACAAGCCCAACCTGAGCGACAGGGAGGTGGACGAAGTGCTGGACAACGAGAGTCGGCTCGACGAACTTCGAAACGCCATTGCCCTCTTGAGGCCAGACGAGCAGATGCTCCTGGAACTTTACTACTTCGAGAGCCGTCCCATGGCTGACATCGCCTACATTCTCGACGTGGAGCCAGGCACCATTGCCACGCGTCTGCATCGTATCCGTCGCAAACTATACACCCTGATGAAACATGGAAAGGACAATAAATAATAAGGTATTGCTTCGTGCCCTCGAACCCAAAGAGAGGCCGAGCCTGCCGTCGAACTTCGCCTATACGACTATGAGGCGCATCCGCCTGGAACGGCAAAAGAGCGAACAGAGGCAGCGCATCGTGGCCGTTTGCTGCGTCTTGGCCGTCACGATTCTTGGCATCGGCGGACTCTTTTATATGTTCGGAGCAACCATCTGGCAGTCGATGGTCACCATTTCGAAACGGCCCGAAGACCTCTCACTCGCCCTGCCCACGTTCTTCTGCCTCGCCTTCTTTGCCCTGCTCAACCGCTGGTTGGCCCGTCATTACGTGGGAAGAAACAAAACATAACACGTGAAAACAGCCGTTTAAGGCAGTCACGTCGGCCAACTTCACAGGTCAAGTTCGTTGCATATACATGTAGTTGCAATTGCACATACATGTATATGCAATCAATTAAACATGTAAAAAGGAGTTTAGCGAAGCACGGCGTCGAACATCTTCCTGTATGCTTCTACCTTCTTCTCAAAGGAGAGTGGATAGGCGCGGGACGATGAGGGAAGGCGCCAAAGAAGAGCCCCCTCCCCGCTCCAGCCCCCCCGTCCCCCTTTAGAGGGAGAGGAGATAGCCACATACGCGTTGACTTTCGGCACTTCGCTGATGCCGAGGGTGGCGCAGATGGTTTCGGTGGCTTTCTCGCCCGTGGTGACGATGGCTTTGCAAAGCGGCAACTGGGCGAGCAGGGCGGGAATGTCGGTCGGTTCCACCACCTCGAGGAACTTGTCGGAGGCGTTGTCCTTAAGGCGGCGGACGGCAGTCGAGGTGTCGAAGAAGGCGATGCCACGGTCCTCGCAATGCCTCACTATCTCGTCCAGCTTGAAACGCTTCTCCTTCTCCAAGACGAAATGATTCTTGTCGCCAAAGAACACCTCGCCCTCGATGCGCCAGTGATCGTTGATCCAATTGGGATAGAAGAAGTCGATGCACCACCGCTTTCGCTGCGGCGGAAAGCTGCCCAGGAACAGCACCTTCGCGTTCTCGGGCAGGAAAGGTCTCAAGGGATGATACTCGATGTCGCCCTTGCTGCGAGCTATGTTCTCTTCGTTCAAGTAGGTCATTGCAAAGGCAAAAATACAAAAAAGTTTTGGATTAGAGATAAGAGATTAAAGATTATTTTGTATCTTTGCCCTCGATAACTTATAACCAATAACCTCTAAACATTAAACAAGATGAAAGACCTGAAAGGAACCAAGACTGAGCAGAACCTCAAGGAGGCTTTTGCCGGCGAGAGCATGGCCAGGAACAAGTACAGTTACTTCGCTTCGAAGGCCAAGAAAGACGGCTTCGTGCAGATTGCCAACATCTTCGAGGAGACGGCTGCCAACGAGAAGGAGCACGCCAAGATGTGGTACAAGTACCTGAACGGAGGCAGCGTGAGCGACACGAAGACCAACCTTGCCGATGCTGCAAACGGCGAGAACTTCGAGTGGACCGACATGTATGCTCGCATGGCAAAGGAAGCTCGCGAGGAAGGCTTCGACGAGATTGCCGAGAAGTTCGAACAGGTCGGCGCCATCGAGAAGCACCATGAGGAGCGCTACCGCAAACTCTTGAAGAACATTGAGGACGCTATTGTCTTCTCTCGCGAAGGCGATGTCATCTGGCAATGCTCGAACTGTGGCCACATCGTCATCGGCAAGAAGGCTCCCGAAGTTTGCCCCGTCTGCGACCATCCGCAGAGCTACTTCCAGATAAAAGCAGAGAACTATTGAAGCAGCAAGAGCCATTATGCTTGCATGAATGGCCGAGTCGCGACAAAAGTCATCGAAGATAACTACTAAGTCTTAATGTCAAAACGAGGAGCCCGTCTATGATAGCATAGGCGGGCTCCATGTGTTGTTGCGGACGGGAAGTCCACGTTCCTGTTTACTTCTTCACTTACTTAACCAAGACCTTCTTGTCGCCGATGATGTTGATGCCCTTGCGAGCCTTATCGAGGCGCTGGCCTGCGGTGTTGTAGATGGGAACGTCCTTTTCTGCGGCTTCAACCTTATCGACGCCTGTCAGGATGTCGAGCAGGTTGTCGTCGAAGTTCAGGCCGATGCCGTCGAGGGTGGCGTTGTATGTCGGGTCAACAAAGAAGTAGCAGTCGAAGGCTTTTATTGCCATGTCCTTCTGCAAGTTCAAGCGACCGAGTCTGATATTGCCGTCCATAACATAGAAGTAGTCTTCATCGCTATGGCCCCAAGAGTAAGTATTAGCGAATACAGCCTTACCGTCGATGTAAATGTCTTGGCTGATAGCATTCATCACAACATCCTCGAAGACGGGATTGACGATGTCTTCGCCTGGCTCGAACTTATACATGTAGGGCTTGCCAGCCTCAATCTTGTCGCACTCTGTGGGGCAGTCGATGATAAGATAGGTATCGACTTCCTTTACAGTGCCACTGGGCTGACGGAGCTGA
>Ga0310695_10002049_pt1 | contig 44058 bp, 49 predicted proteins | sample RumenRJG_04DNA_FD_203882 | JGI IMG/M metagenome (GOLD analysis project Ga0310695, IMG submission 203882) | Bovine rumen microbial communities from Lethbridge, Alberta, Canada - RJG_04 (v2) (version 2) | ecosystem: Host-associated > Mammals > Digestive system > Stomach > Rumen | place: Canada... | reverse complement strand
CAGGCCTTGCCCTTGACAGTGATTTTCCATGATGGTACAAAATCTGACGCGGTTAAGGTCGACCGTTTATTACCGCCGGCTGACCGTTGAGTACCGCACCACCGACCGCCAGAGGCCGCAAAATGCAGCATAGTCATATTTATCGGATTATGGAAGTAAAGAGGTGGAATATGGAAAAAATACTAATGTACATATTGATAGTCATTATGGCTGTATTCGGTGGAGTGTCTTCCTTCGTAGTGCTACTGGCCGTACCGGGGATGATAATATATAAGGTATACAGGAAAATACGGTACGGATTCAAACTGACAGACTGATGATTTTCATAGCCTGGGCAGAAAGGACAGTGTAAAAGATAAACGGACAACTGCATATAGTGGTGCGGTTATCCGTTTTTCTTTGAAACACAAAAATAATTGGCAATACGGTCTGAGGCATGCCGACATAATAGTGTAAAGCATTGATTTACTTATTAGAGCTTTCTTGCCTGTATAGCGGGATTGAAGAACCTTGAAGATGTGATACAATATTTTCATAAAGGGAAGGGTAAGACAATAGAAGAATAAGATGATAATTGATGCATTGATACATGCAATAGATGAAAATACCCCAATAGAATATACTGCTCATTGTTTGAAGAGAATGTTAGAAAGAGATATTTCCAGAGCAGATATTATAAATTGCATTCTGCATGGGGAAATAATAGAAGATTATCCGTTGGATGAGAATAATACGTCCGAGAATTCATTCCCCAGTTGTCTGATATTGGGATTAAAATCAGATGGAGACACAAAAATTCATATCGTTGTTGGATATAATGGGGAAAAGATACTGATAATTTCCGCATGTTATCCGGATAGCAAACATTGGATGGATGATTATAGAACCAGGAGGAAATAAAGATGTGTAATGCATGCTTTTCTGAAGATAAAGTTGAGACAAAAACCACATTTACAGTAGAATATAATAATTGCATTATTGTTGTTAAAAATGTTCCCTGCATGGAATGTCAGAGATGCGGAGAAATTACTTTTTCGGATGAGGTTTCCGCAAAGCTTGAGGCGCTTGTTGATGCTTCCAAGAAGATCATGCAGGAAATCTCTGTTATTGATTATAGTAAAGCGGCTTGAAGGTAACTGCGTGAATGGCTGCGTGAATGAGAAAAATGACGGCGGGGAAGTCCCGTATTTCCTTTCTTTTCAGATGACGGGCAAATTCGAATCCCCTCTGTCGCTCTACCCCGAAAGCCTGTAAAATCAAGGTTTTCAGGATTTTTCATTTTCAAAAATAATCGAAAATGAGGGGGCGACCAACCATTTTTTTGTGTTATGCGAGCGCTTTCTTAAAGGCTTCGCTATAAAGTGTGAAAACTCCGTTGAGATGATAAAACCCGCCGAATCCGAGGGCTATGATCTGACAAAGGAGGAGGCGGAGGCTTATCTTGAGGAGCTCGCTGACTTCGAAATGGACGAAGAGGCACTTAAGCAGCAGTAGGCGGTCGGGATTATTGCTATGCTGTTGGTGACTGCTTCTGGCACTTGTAAGTGCTGCTTTGTACGCCGGCGAACTGAAGATCCTTTTAAGTTAATTCTCGGATATATCTTACGGCGTCTTAAGGGATGCAGTACGGGTATTCTTTTTATCATGCTGACTACAGCAGCCTTTCCCTTGCGAAGATAGTGAATACATCTCTATTTAAGTTTTTTTGGACAGTTTGCTGACAGACGGACACAGGTAAGGGTGATTTATAAATGTGGTATGTGATTCAGGTCCGGAGCGGTGACGAGGAGACCGTAAAAAGCTACATTTCAGAGCTCCAGGACAGAGAGACGTACAGTAACATATTTATCCCTCTTTATGAGGAGGTGAGGCGGAGTCAGGGAAAGAACCGGATCACTTTTAAGAAAATGTTTCCCGGTTACCTTTTTCTGGAGACTTCAACCCCCGGGGACTTTTACGATACTCTGAGGAAGATCCCGAAATTCAAGAGACTCCTCTCCTATAGAGAAGATGATGACAGCAGGTGTTTTGTTCCCGTGGGGAAGGATGATGAAGATTTCCTCACATCCTTACTTAATGATGGTATAATGCATGTGAGCTATATCAGTATGAAAAACCACCGTTACATTGAGAAGGTGGTGGGACCGCTGGCAAAATACAGGAATCACATAAGCAAGCTGGATATTCCTCATAGAAGAGCAATTGTTGACGCAGTGATGTTCGGAAAACAGCGTCGGATACGGTTCGGACTATGGACAGACGGAGATCCTGAGCTGCCCTGGCTTCTTGATAATATGGGGCTTCAACAGGAAATGCCGATAGATGCAGGTGCGGTTCCGGATATAGGTGTGCATGTCGGGGACAGGGTTACCGATGATACAGGGATCTATGGAGATACGGTATTTTCGGTATTATCTGTTAATCCTGCGCGCAGAACCGTCAGTACCGCTTTTACGCTTGGCAGTGTGGAAGCCAGGCTGGAATTAAGCGCAGACCGGATAAGCTTGGCAGACCGGGTCTGAAGCGCCATATTATGTAAACGAAATATCTGATTCAGGTTATTGTAACAGCTTTTGCCAGGAAGCAATACGGAGCATTAGGTCAGCGCTGCTGTGAGTGCTTTAAGTTGCGGACATATAGTCTTTGATGGTCTCATACCGGGCAGTATGGGATATGGCGAAGCGCGGGGAAAGGACGCAGGTCCTAAGCAAATAGTAACCAGCGTAAAACATTTGGGACAAAAACCACTTTACAGATAAATACAAATCTGCTACTCTATCCAAAACCAGACCAGGATCTGCCACAGAGGCTTCCGGGCATATCGCTCATAGATTCCAGAAGACAGAATAACGCATAGCAACGTATTATAGTTTTTTTCTCGTGTTCTTACTGTTCTTTCTCATTTCTCACCTTTGTGTCAGTTCCGAAACTGTATGTAAAGGGAGGAATAATATGGGTAAGAAAAAGGGTAATGACAGGAGAAAAGCCTCAATTGAAAAGACTATTGATAATCTTACGCTATTTGATAATGCTCTGATGCAAAAGGTTTTTGACAGGAATATAGCTGCCACAGAGTACTTACTAAGGACAATACTAAAAAGAAAGGACCTGAAGGTAATAGAGGTTAAAGGTCAGTATGATATGCAAAGCCCACTGATTAAAGGGAGAAATGTTACTTTGGATATTCTGGCTGAGACAAAAAGAGGAAAACAGATCAATATAGAAGTACAGCAGGATTCAGAGGGTTCACATTTTAGACGCGCAAGGTTTCATAGCAGCATGCTGGATTCAAGAATGCTAAAAGAAGGACAGAAATTCAATGAACTGAAGGATTCATATGTGATTTTCATATACAAGCGCGACAAGTTCAGAAAAGGACTCCCGGTATATCATGTGACAAGATATGTGAATGAAATCAATAAAGAATTCAGAGATGGTTCAAATATCATTTATGTCAATGGGGCTTATGAGGGAGATAATGAGGTTGGAAACCTGCTGCATGATTTCAGATGCAAAGAGTCGAAAGACGTTTACAACAGGGATTTAGCGGAAGGTATCAGGCATTTTAAGGAAAGCGAGGAGGGACGGAAGGATATGAGAGATCCATTAAAGGAATTGGCAAAAGAGGCAGAAGAAAGAGGAGAAAAGAGAGGAGAAAAGAGAGGAGAAAAGAGAGGAGAAAAGAGAGGAGAAAAGAGGGGAGAAAAGAGAGGGGAAAAGAGGGGAGAAAGTAGAACCAGGATCCTTGCAATAAAGAACATCATGAAAAATATGGGCTGTACTTTGGAACAGGCTTTGGATGTGCTGGAAATAGAAGGAAAAGACAGAGCAGCTATAATTGGGAAGATGAAATAAAAAACCATTTACTATATACTATAATTGAGAAGACAGGCTTGTCAGAAAATGGATATCAAAGTTGATAGATAATAGAAGGTCTAAAGGAAACCTTAAAATGTGCCGATATAATAAGTGATTAATGCGAACGGATTCGCGGGAGCCGGCTAAATAGGCGGCACAGGTAATTAGAAGAAACGGCAGATTATTTCGATAATCAGCAGAATGATAAAGAATCCTTCGTATCCGTTACGGAGGATTTTTTCACGAAGCGGCAAAAAGCGTTAGGTCAGCCCTGCTGTGAATGCTTAAACTGCGGACATAGAGTTATTGACGGTTTCATACCGGGGAGTATGGGGTATGGCGGAGCGTGGAGAAAGGAAGCGGGTATTAAGTAGCGTAATAAGCTGCTATTCTATCCAAAATCAAACTGGGATCTGCGACAGAGAATTATGGGCATATCGCGCAAAGATTCCATAGGATAGAAAGGAAAATAGCAACATATTAAGGTTTTTTCTTTGTGTTCTTACTGAATATGAAAGCGATCACAACACTGGCATAAGCACAGGCGAAATCGCCCGCCTGATCCGCGAATATACAAATGGATATCCGTTCCTTGTCAGCCGTATATGTCAGATCATAGATGAGGGAATGCTGCCGGAGACATTTGAAGGACGCAATAATCCTTGGACAGAGGATGGGGTTAATGAGGCAGTAAAATATATCATAACTGAGAAGAATACTCTGTTTGACTCCCTGATGGGGAAGGTGAGGAGCTTTGATAATCTCCGAGGCAAACTGAAGGAGATATTGTTTACCGGAGAAACAGTGGCTTATATGCAGTACAATGAGGAGCAGGAGCAGCTGCTGATGTATGGCTTTATTATCAATAACCATAATACGATTGCCATTGCAAACAGGATATTCAAGATGCTGCTCTATAACTACTTCATCAGTGAGAGTAAGTATGCTGAAGAAATGAGAGGCGATGCCCTTGATAATAAACCGGAGTTTATCAAAGGCGGTAAACTGAACGTGCCGCTGATCATGGAACGCTTCATAAAAACACAGGAATACATACGAAATCTTGATGATGAGGAAGCGGAGAAGAAGCTCATCGAGGATGAAGGCAGGGAGAAATTCCTGACCTATCTGTCATCGATCATAAACGGAGTAGGCACATTCTCTGTGGAAGAACGGAATAGAGACCGCAGACGGATGGATGTGGTGATACATTACAGAGGAAGGCGGTACATCATAGAGCTGAAGATATGGCATGGAGACAGATATAACGAAAAGGGCGAGAAGCAGATCATGGATTATCTGGATTCCTATGGGTTGGATGAGGGGTATCTGCTGAGTTTTAGTTTTAATAAGACGAAAGATCCCGGAGTTGAGAAAATCAACATAGGGGATAAGACAATATATGAGGGGATTGTGTAGATCTGAGACGCTTTGTCTTTGACAAGGGTGATGTTGGAAGGATGGAACGGGGACGGGGTATGAAGTGGCTAAAATAAAGGGTTTCAGAGGTATGACGTAGCATTATTAACACGGGAAAAGTGGAAAACAGGCTTATAGTTGGAGGGATAGAACGGAGACGAGGTGTCGCCAGCCCAGTGTTTATAAGGGTTAGAAGACTTTCAAGGCCCAAACTTCTCCAAAACCCTAACTGAGGTTTTGGAGAGGGTTATTAGGGAAGTCCATAAAAACGCCCCAAACTTCCTAAGGACCTCAGCTGAGGTTTTGATGAGGATTATTAGGGAAGTCCATCAAAAGATACTTTCTTGACCACACCGTTTTCGTAGAATATAGATTCTGAGAAGAATGATATGCACTCCTGTGGCCATCCATAGTGAAGATAAAGAAAATGAAGGATAAAGATAACCACAAAGAGAGTATAGACGGTATGAGCAATGGCTATAGCATCAGCACTAAGATCAGAGCATTCATAGCTGGTCATACTCCTGCCGCTATCTTCAGATACACCTTCTTCAGTACCGTTTTAATCGCCTTAGCAGCAACCATCATTTACCACACTGCAACGCAATCCATCCATGTGAGGATTGATAAGGTTGAGACGAGTAGTGTTGTGCTGAGTGGATCTGAAAACTTGGGAGGCATAGGTCCGGGGGAGTATAAAGGGGTTAGTTATTCTTTGACGAACAATTCAACGGCTCCTGCTTATGTTTTTGTGAAAATCGAGATGGTCACACCGGGACTCTACGAAATCGTTGGAACGGATGGAGCAGCGATTGATGGATGGTGCAGGGTAAGTTCTGCCTAGGGGGATGGTGAGCTTATCTTCGCATACGGGGAGCTGGGGAACATGACGCCAGTGGGTATCGGAGAAGAAGTGGTAATGAGCGGTAGGTTACATTGTTTGGCAGATGCGGTGACATACAGTGGACTGAGTGGAGATGACATGGATATAGATGTGGAGGCGTGCTTAGTGTACGGATCGGCTGAGGATGGAGAATCTGCGGAGTATAACAAGAGTGCAACGGCACTTTGGCAGGCGTATCAAGATAATAAATGATGTGTAAGGATAGATAAACACACGAGAGAATAATAAACAGTACCAATGCCCCATAAAGATTTATTAACAGCAAAGTGAAAATATAGATTGTAACAGCCGTCTGATACAGGAATTTATGAGTGGAAGATTATGAATCCGGAATCTGGGGCATGTTGAGAGTTGTGACCGCTGGTTTCGGATTTTTTGATTTTACTACTTGTGTGAGAATCTATATTCTTGGAGTTATTTGATGCAAGATAAAGAGAAAATATTTATCCATGAAAATAAAAAGGTGAATGATGCCATTGTAAGCATCAATGACAATGGGTATCAGTCTGTGTTGGTCGTTGATGATAATATGCATTTAAAGGGCATGGTTACTGATGGTGACATAAGACGATGGGTATTAGACAGGAGGAGCCTTGATGAAAGTATTACCAGGATTATGAACCCTAGTCCGTGGTACGTTAAAGAGGGATATAGCAGGACTGAAGCGACAAAACTGATGGCGGAAAAAATCCTGCATATTCTTCCAGTGTTGGATAATGACCACAGAGTAGTAGAGATTATCCATTATGTAGATTTGTTAAAGAATGTTCAGTATGATACACCGGTTGTGATTATGGCAGGGGGATTAGGCTCAAGGCTGAAAGAAAAAACAAAAGATTGTCCTAAACCGTTATTGAAAATTGGGTCAAAACCAATATTGGAAACCATAATAGAAAACTTCAAGGAACAGGGGTTTAGTAACTTTTATCTTACCGTTAACTACAAATCAGAGCAGATAGAAGATTATTTCAAGGATGGCTCGTGGTTAGGAGTCTCTATACGCTACATCCGAGAAGAGGAAAGAATGGGTACGGCTGGTTCTTTATCATTGCTTCCGGAGAATATCATCTATCCCATATTGGTTATGAATGGAGATATATTAACTAAAACCGATTTTGCTGAAATGCTAAAATCATATAACGAGAATAAATCCACAGCAACTATTGGAGTGAGAGAGTATACGGAAGAGATACCTTATGGAGTAGTTGAGATTAATGAGAAAATGTGTGTAGAGAGAATACAAGAAAAACCGACAAATAGTTATTTGGTGAGTGCAGGTTTTTATGTGTTGGGGAAAGAGGCAGTAAAACTGATACCAAAGAATACCTTTTACGATATGCCAAGTCTTCTGGATGAGTTGATTAAAGAAAAAAAAGTGATAAATACTTTCCAGGTAAGAGATTATTGGATCGATATAGGTAGACTGGAAGATTTTCGGAAAGCTGAAATAGAATATGAAACTTTCTTTTAATGGGGAATAAGCAATGGGAAATAAAGTTATGCGTGAGCATATGCAGGAAAGATTTGCGAATGCAAAAGTGTTTTCGGATAACCCGCCTTTGCCGAGGTCATTGAATATAGAGCTTAACAATACCTGTAACCACAGATGCGTATTTTGCCCTTTCCATGGAGAACTTGCGGATCATAAAATTAAGCTGGCAATACTAGATGTGAATTTTGTGAAGGATGTATTAAAACAAGCTGCGGAGTTGGGAATAGGAAAAAAGGAACTGGGGTTCTATATGGCAGGCGAAGTGTTTTTGTATAAAGATTTCGCTGAAATCGTGTCATATGCAAAGCAATTGGGATTTAAGTATACCTTTATAACGACTAATGGAGCATTGGCCACACCTGATAAAATCAATAAAATTCTTGAGGCAGGGATAGATAGTATAAGGTTCTCTGTAAATGGAGGTAATAGAGAGTCATATAAGGAAATACATGATGCGGATGATTTTGAAAAAGTACTTGAAAATATAAAATATCTGCACAGAATGCGTGAGGAAAGAGGGTATGATGTTGCTATATCTCTTTCGAGCGTTATTACAAAAAAGACAAAATCAAACATAACAGAGATCAAGGATGTATTTGAGCCATATGTCGATGATATTCTCTTTATTCCAATCATTCTTGAAAACTTAAGAGACCTACCGGAGGTAAAAGAGGAGTGGCAGATAGTGGAAGATACGGATGAGATAGATCCTGACTGGGTATGCGCAATGCTGTTCAATACGATGTATATAAATGCTGAAGGCTTTGTAATGCCGTGTTGTAATGCGTATCATAGTGATGCTAAGTTTTTTGACTTGAAGACGGATTTGGATTTGAAAAAAGCATGGTATTGTTATGATTACAGAAAATACAGAAATATTTTTCTAAAGAATGAAAGCGATAGAGGAACTGCCTGTGAGCACTGCTTGCTAAGAAAAGCTGGAGTTGCCAGACTGTTGATTGAGGATGTGATATAACTTATTGAGATGGGGGTGATTGCATGATTAAAATAGGGTATTTCGGAGATGGTCCCTGGGCTCATGAAGCATTTAAGCGACTGGTTTCAGATAAATCAATCAAAATTGAATTTGTTACCGTCAGGTTTGATAAAAGGGATGGAATTTTGATGGGACTGGCTACGGAAAATGACATTCCTGTAGAATTAGATGAGGATATTAATTCAGACGAATTCCTAAGTCGAATTGAGAAGTACGGGGTGGATTTATTTGTGTCCATGTCATTTAACCAGATTTTTAGGGAAAAAACATATAGTTACCCGCTGTTAAAGACAATCAACTGTCATGCTGGAAAACTTCCCTTCTATCGAGGACGCAATATCCTTAACTGGGCACTGATTAACGATGAAAAAGAATTCGGCATCACGGTTCATTATGTAGATGAAGGGATAGATACCGGGGATATTATACTTCAGAAGTGTTATCCAATAACGGATGAGGATGACTATAGCACATTGCTTGAAAAGGCTTATATAGGCTGTGCAGATGTGCTGTACGAGGCAGTAAAGCAAATTCAAAGTGATACAGTACAACGGATAAAGCAAGATACGATCGATCCCGTAGGTATGTATTGCGGAATGAGAGGACCAGGTGATGAGGTTATTGATTGGAATTTGACAAGCAGAGAATTGTATAACTTTGTCAGGGCAATCAGCAAGCCTGGACCGATGGCGGCATCTTATATAGATGGACAGATAATTAGGATAAATAAAGTAAAAGAGATTATTGGCGCAAGGGAATACAAAGGTATATCGGGGCAAGTTCTTGGAAAGACAAAGAACGGCTTTTACGTAAAAACAAAGGATACTTTCGTTGAGGTTACGGAGTACGAGTATGATGGAAAAATAAGGATTGGAAACCGCCTGAAACATGCAAAAAGGGGGGGTGGAGGAATAAGCTGAACCATCGCATCGACCACCTTATACATGGGGAGGCGGCGTGATGAAGAAGCGAGTTCTTGTGTATCCATGTGGGACAGAAATCGGATTGGAAATATATAAGTCGCTTCGCTATTCAACCCATTACGAACTTTATGGTGGCTGTGATAATTATGACCATGGAAGATTTGTATATGCAAACCTGATAGAAGGACTGCCTTTTATTAAAGATGGCAGCGAAGAAAAGGATATTCAAAATTTTGAGAAGGCGATAGCGGATTACAGGATTGATTTTATATATCCGGCAATGGATGGAGTGATTTCTGTTTTTGCAAAATACAGGGATGTATTTTCAGAGATTGTAATTCTTCCTGATACAGAAACAGCAACAATTTGCAGATCAAAGAAAGAAACATATGAAAAGCTTGGCAGTGTGATTCCTGTACCAGAAACTTATAGATCGACAGATGAAGTAAAGAAGTACCCGGTATTTATAAAACCGGATAAAGGACAGGGTTCTGTCGGTGCAATAAGAATTGAGAATAAAGAGCAGCTGAAACGAGTAGACTTTGGATCCAACGTTGTGATGGAGTACCTTACTGGAAAAGAATACACGGTGGACTGCTTTACAAATGATGATGGAAAACTTATATACATAAATGGCAGAGGAAGAAACCGAATAAAAAAATGGAATCAGTGTGAATGCTGGATTTGTAAGCCGACCTGAGTTTAATGAATATGCAGAGAAAATAAACCGGGTCATAAAACAAAAGGGTGGATGGTTTTTTCAATTAAGAGAAGCAGATGACGGAACCCTAAAGCTTTTGGAAGTCGCAGCGAGGATAGCTGGCACATCAGCTATCAGCCGAAATATCGGGGCAAACCTGCCATTAATGACAGTTGACCTGTTTAATGACGTAAAGATAGATGATATAAGTCTCAATGGATATGAAATTGAACTTGATAGGGCACTTGAAAATGCTTATAGGCTAAACCTTACGTATTCGAGGGTTTACCTTGATTATGATGATACGGTTGTGCAGGATGGCGTTATCAATACAAACATAATGAAGTTTTTGTACCAGTGTATTAACAATGGCGTAAGGCTAATTCTCCTTAGTAAGCATGATGGTGACCTGGAAGGAGAGCTTAAAAGATACAGGATAAGCAATGTATTTGATGAGGTAATCCATATTGGAAGAGATAAGCAGAAGAAGGATTATATAAAGTATAGAGACAGTATCTTTATCGACGATTCGTATGGTGAAAGAAAAGCCGTAAAAGATGCATTAGGCATAACGGGGTTTGATACTCACATGCTTGAGTGTTTGATTAAGCAGTAGTGAAAAGTGACAAATTGTTGAGTGAAATAGATATAGCGGATGGAGATTTTTGATGAGGAGAACATTAATCATAGCAGAAGCGGGAGTAAATTATAATGGAAGTCTGGAACTTGCTTATAAAATGGTGGATAAAGCAAAGGAAGCCGGGGCAGATGTCGTAAAATTCCAGACAGCTAATGCTGAAAATGTGATTTCAAGGTATGCAGAGAAAGCGGCATACCAGAAAGAAACAACCGGTTTGGATGAAAGTCAGCTGGAAATGGTAAAGAAACTAATGCTTCCTTTCAATGATTTCATACCACTTAAAAAGTACTGTGATAAAAAGGAGATAGGATTTCTGTCGACACCGTTTGAACTTGATGCTATTCATTTTCTTAATGATTTGCAAGATAAATGGAAGATTCCATCAGGTGAGATAACAAACCATCCGTACTTGGTAGAGATTGGGAGAACAGGCAAGCCTGTGATCATGTCCACAGGCATGAGCAATCTGGATGAAATTGAAGCTGCCATGCATATTCTTAAAGAAAACGGAAGCGGTGAGATAAGCCTTTTGCACTGTAATACACAGTATCCAACTCCATTTGAGGATGTTAATCTGATGGCAATGATTACCATGAGAGAACGGTTTAATTGCAAGGTCGGATATTCTGATCATACACCAGGCATTGAGGTTCCAGTCGCGGCAGTTGCTTTAGGGGCACAAATAATAGAAAAACATTTTACACTTGATAGAAATATGGAGGGACCGGATCATAAAGCAAGCCTTGAGGTCCATGAACTTGCTGAAATGGTTCGTTCTATACGTAATATAGAAATAGCACTTGGAGATGGTGTCAAAAGGGTATCACAATCTGAAAGGGATAATATTGCCATAGCCAGAAAAAGCATTGTCGCAAAGAAAAGTATTAAGAAGGGCGAGGTACTTTCTGAAGAGAACATCACAACCAAAAGACCAGGAAATGGTATAGACCCTATGAGATGGAATGAAGTTATCGGCACGGAAGCTAAAAAAGATTTTTCGGAAGATGAGCTGATCACGATATAGCAGGAGGTATGGAGTAAATGTTTTCGGATTTTTCTGACGTAGGCAGAACATTTGAAAATTTGTGGGAGATATATGGAAGGTTTCAGGATGAAATATCAAGAGGAACGTTCCTAAATTATCTAAGGTACGATTTAAGCGGAAATAAAGAGTACTTACTGGAAATATATAAAAAGCAGGAGAAGGTTGATGAGATCTTTCAAGGACTGAAAGAAAACGGTGGTCATTATTTAATCGGTATTACAAAAGAAGGAGTTAAAAACATAAATTCACTCTGGCCGGGAATATGGGCGGGAGTATTTGATAACAATGCGGATCTTATTGGCGAAAGTTACGAGGGTATCCCTGTAGTAGGGCTTCCGAAAACGAAAGAGGAACTGGAAAAATTTAGAAATTCCGGTAAAAAGATTTGCATCTGCTCTGCTGGGTATCAAAGTCAGATAGAAGAGCAGTTATTGAGTCTTGGTCTGGAAGAGAATACCATCAATATCTCAAAAATAATAGGAGAACAGTACTTTGGATTCTCATTCTTAAAACACGAAGATGACGAGATTTTCGTGGACGGGGGGTATACGACGGAGAGACGATTCTTCGTTTTATGAATTGGGCAAAGGATTCTGGTTCCAATATAAAGGTGATCGGTTTCGAGCCTGGTAAGGAAACGTATAAAAAATGCAAGGAAATGGAATCTGACAGTTGTGTGAGAATTATCAATAAAGGTCTCTGGGATAAGGACGATAAGCTTTACTTCCAATGTGATGGTCAGTCAGTTGGATATATTTCAGGCGAAGGGCAGGAAATAGAGGTCACATCAATAGATAAGGTTCTTAATGGAGAGAAAGTGACCTTCATCAAAATGGATATTGAGGGCAGTGAAATGGAAGCACTTGAGGGTGCACGCAATACGATAGATGCTCATAAGCCGAAACTTGCCATTAGTCTTTATCACAAACCAGAGGATATTGTAGCCATACCAAACAGGATTTTAGATATAAGGAATGATTATCAATTTTATCTGCGTCTGCACACGTTTGGGACGCAGGAACTGGTGTTGTATTGTATATGATATGAAAACATGAAAGAAAAGGATAGTAAGGGACTGTAATTTTCATGAAGAAGATATGTATTATCACAGCAACAAGGGCAGAATATGGAATTCTTGCACCTGTGATAAAAGAACTTAGAAAATATGAGAGCAATGATTTTATAGCAGAGCTTGTTGTTACAGGAACACACCTAAGCGAAGCATATGGTATGACCGTGGATGAAATTCGTGAGGATGGAAACCGCATTGATCATAGCGTGGGTATACCTGTCAACTCTGGGACCGAGGAAGATATCAGCCATAATCAAGCGATAGCACTTGAGGCATTTACGGAACTGTTTATAGAGCAAAAATATGACGCTATAGTGCTTCTTGGAGACCGCTATGAGACACTTGCAATGGCAATTGCAGCGGGGAATACAAGGACACCGGTTTTCCATATGGGAGGGGGAGATACAACGGAAGGTGCCATTGATGAATGGATCCGACATTCCATTACAAAAATCAGTTATTTGCATTTTACAAGCAATGAAGAAAGTAGAAAAAGGGTCATTCAGCTTGGAGAAGACCCGAAAAGAGTTTTAAACGTAGGATCAACAAGTATAGACAATATTATAAATACAGCCGATTTGGATAAAGGCAAAGCACTTGACAGCTTGGGATTGGCAGATTGCATCTATGCCCTGTGTACTTATCACCCTGTTACATTGGAGAATAATACCGAAGATGAACAAATAAGAAATCTCCTGGATGCAATCAGGGCATTTCCGAAGATACAGTTTATCACAACAAAATCCAATGCAGATAAGGGTGGGGCGAGAGTGAATAAGATGTTGGATGAATCTGAAAACAGTATAGATAATCTCCATGTATATGCCTCACTTGGAGCAAGAAGGTATCTGTCATTGATGAGGTACGCGGAGTTTGTGCTAGGAAACTCATCCAGCGGGATTATCGAAGCACCTGCGTTTCAAATACCTACTGTAAATATTGGAGACAGACAAAGAGGACGATTGCAGGTTGAGAGTATTATCAACTGCGGTAGTGGTAAAGACGATATCATCAATGCCATAGAAACCGCCATAAGTGATTCGCACAGACAGAAATGCAAATCGGTCATCTCACCATATGGTGATGGACGTGCTGCAGAGCGGATTGCAAAGATAATAGCAGAAACCGTTAAGGATGGTAAGATGGATCTTAAAAAGAAATTCTATGATGTCGGAGTCGATGTGCAAGGTTGATGGATATCAGGAAGAGAAATCATGACGGGGATGGACAGGACGATGAGGAATATAGCTGTTATTGGATTGGGCAATATAGGGAAAAGGCATGTACAGGCACTTCTGGAATATACTGAAGAATTTACGATTTATGGAGTAGATACCAACCCGGAGGCATTAAACAGTGCAGGAAATGATCTGGAAGGAGTCAAACTTCTTAATAAGATTGATGAATTGCCGGAATTATTGGATTTTTGTGTTATTGCAACATCCTCTGCCACCAGAAGAAAAATATTTGAATGTGTTACAGAACATTCAAAGATCAGGAACATCCTGTTTGAAAAAGTTCTCTTTCAAAAAGTACAGGATTATAAAGAAGTATATAAAGCGTTAAAAGAAAGACAGATTAATGCATGGGTAAACTGTGCGCGCAGAGAAAACAGCTGCTATATCGATCTGAAGGATTCATTTAAGGATGAAAAGTGGAAATATTTTTCCGTGACGGGCGGTGACTGGGGATTGAGCTGTAATGGTATTCATATGATTGATCTGATCCAGTATCTGACCGGAAGTGAAGAAGTTCATTTTTCTCCAGCGTTGCTTATTCCAGGAATATACGATAGTAAGAGATCAGGGTACAAGGAAATGTACGGAACGATAAGCGGAACATGTGGAGAGAATGTTTTGTTCCAAATATCCTGCACGAAGGATGCGGTAACTCCGATGATGTTTGTACTAAACAGCGATAACGTGCAGTTGGTGATAGAAGAAGGAAAAAAGAAAATACATATTGCAAAACGGGAAGAGAACTGGCAATGGGTAACTATGGATTTTCATACAGATTATCAGAGCCAGCTCACAGGCAGAGTAGCAAAATCCATATTGGATAAGGGAATATGCAAGCTGACGACATATGAAACAGCACTAAATACGCATAAAAGTTATATAGAAATGTGGCTTAAAGAGTTTAAATTACAGGGATGGGAGAGTGACGTATGTCCGATCACATAGAGGTACTGCTTGTTGGCTGCGGAAGCATGGCAATAGAATATGCGAAAGTCCTCACCGCTCTTGGCGTCAGCATTAAAACGGTTGGAAACAGCAAGGTCGGAGCGGACAGATTCTATGATGCTACCGGAATAAAGGCAACACCAGGTAGTATAGAACTATATGTTTCAAATACGAAGGATATTCCATCCTTTGCCATAGTTGCGACACCTATGCTTACATTGGCAACAGTTACAAGGCTACTTCTTGAAGCAGGTGTGAAGAATATCCTGGTTGAAAAACCAGGGTGCTTTAATATGGTTGAAGCACTAGAAATCCTTACTTTGAAGCAGGAAAAGAATGCACGTATCAATATTGCCTATAACCGCAGATTTTTAGCCTCATCCATGGAGGCAGAGCGCATAATCGCAGAGGATGGGGGATTGTCCTCGTTTAACTTTGAATTCACGGAGTGGGCAAGTACGGTAGAAAAGACAGGACATCCTGACATCGTGAAACAGAACTGGCTGCTGGGAAATTCAACACATGTTATTGACTTGGCATTTTATCATGGCGGACACCCTGTTGAAATGTATTCATTTATTTCGGGAGAACTGTCCTGGCATATAAATGGAGCTGTCTATTCCGGCGCAGGTCGCACAGACAGGGGATGTTTATTTTCTTATCAGGCAAATTGGCTTGCACCGGGAAGATGGGGCGTGGAGCTCTTGACAAATAACCATAGGATTTATCTGCGTCCGATGGAGAAGATTGGAATTCAGAAGATCAACAGTGTCAGTGTGGAAGAATTGATCACAGATGATGAATTAGACAAGCTTTATAAGCCCGGGTTCTATGAACAAACGAGAATTTTTTTGACAAATGGTGATGACAGTCGGCTTTGCACAATAGAGGAGCATGTTGAAAATATGAAAATATATGAAAGAATAGCAGGTCTGAAAAAGTGAGAAATATAGCAATCATTACAGCCAGGAGCGGATCCAAAGGGCTTATAGATAAGAATATAAAAGACCTTAAGGGGAAACCGCTGATCGCTTATACAATCGAGGCAGCAATACTGTCAGAGTGCTTTGATACGGTCATGGTCAGTACGGATTCACAGAAGTATGCAGAAATATCCGCAAAATATGGAGCGGAGGTACCGTTTTTAAGAAGTGCTGATCTTGCCTCAGATCATGCCACATCCTCGGATGTTGTACTGCATGTGCTTAATGAATATGGGAAAATGAATATTACGTATGACAGCGTATGTCTGTTACAGCCGACATCTCCCCTGAGAAATGCACAGGATATAATAAATGCCTATGACATTTATAAACAAAAAAAGGCTTTTTCAGTTGTTTCAGTGACAGAACTGGAACATCCCATCGCATGGTGCGGAGAGCTGGGCGAGAATGATTCTCTGAATGGTTTTATTCCAAGAGCCAGTGAAGGACGCAGACAAATCCAGAGAAAGGCGTATAGGCCGAATGGAGCAATGTATATATTTGATACAAAACAATTTCTCGAAGATCAGTATTTATACAGAGATGGTTCCTATGCCTATATTATGGCGATGGAAAGGTCTGTGGATATTGATACGGAGTTTGACTTCCGGTTTGCGGAGTTTTTAATGGAGAACAATCAGAATGTATGAGCACGAGGACTTTGTTGAAAAATATATAACAAAACGTTCCGGAAGTATGTTTATGCAGGACGTTCTTGATAATGAAGATAGATTACATGATGGAATAAATGGGAAAAGTGTTCTGGTCATAGGTGGTGCGGGATCTATAGGTTCTGCTTTTACAGAATCCGTGTTGCATTATAAGCCGTCAGAATTATATGTGATTGATATAAATGAAAATGCGCTGGCAGAGTTGACGAGGTGGTTAAGATCTGAGGGAATAAGGATTCCGAAGGTGTATTGCTCTTACCCGATGGATTACAGTTCCGACGTTTTCAGGAAGATGTTCAGAAAACACGGGCGTTTTGATATTGTTGCAAATTTTTCTGCACATAAGCACGTTCGCAGTGAAAAGGATATTTATTCCATAGAAGCGATGCTTCGCAATAATGTAATAAATGCATATGGCTTCTTGGAGTTGCTGATGGAATATAAGCCGGATACCTACTTTTGTGTATCCACGGATAAAGCTGCAAATCCTGTGAATGTGATGGGAGCCTCCAAGCGAATTATGGAAGATATGATTTTCTCATATTCAGATTCTTTTAATGTAAAGACTGCACGGTTTGCCAATGTTGCATTCAGTAACGGGTCTTTGCTTGATGGCTTTATAAGAAGAATGGAATCTTTGCAGCCCTTGTCAGCCCCTTCTGATGTAAAAAGATATTTTGTATCGCAGAGGGAAGCGGGACAGATATGCATGTTGGCAGCAGTAGCAGCTGACAACAGAGAAATCCTGTTTCCAAAACTGGACAATGAGCAAATGATGAAATTTGATGACATCGCAGAGGAGTTGCTTAAAGCAAAGGGCTATACACCATATATTTGCGAGAGTGAGGAAGAGGCAATAGAAGCGGCAAAGAAGCTTAGATCTGGAGGAAAAGAATATCCTGTGTATTTTTCAAAGGCGGATACATCCGGAGAGAAAATGTATGAAGAATTCTATACGGACGAAGACAGTAGAGATATGAAAAGGTTCCGGTCGCTTGGTGTAATATGTGATGTTAAAAAGAAGGATAGGGATGACATTTTAAGATTTTTAGAGAGATTAGAAGAAACATTAGAAGATATAAATGCGTCAAAGGAGCAAATAGTGGAAGTGGTCAAAGATTACCTTCCAAATTTTGCACATATTGAAACAGGAAAATCCCTTGATGCAAAGATGTAATATGCAGGAGAAATAGATGATACCGCTTGCGATGCCAAATCTGACTGGCAATGAAAAGAAGTACCTTGAAGACTGTATCGATACAACATATGTATCATCTGTGGGTGAATATGTAAATAGATTTGAGAAGATGGTGGCTGATGCCACCGGAAGCAAGTATGCGGTTGCGACTTCATCTGGAACCACAGGACTTCATGCTGCACTTGTTGCTGTAGGAGTAAAACCAGGGGATTTGGTTATCATACCTACTTTCACATTTATCGCCACGGCAAATGCTGTTGCGCATTGTGGAGCAATTCCATGGCTTATGGATATATCAATTGATGATTGGTGTATTAGCGTTGAACAGGTAAAAAGTGCATTAGCAGATAAGTGCAGATTAGAAGAAGGTTGTTGTTTAATCCACAAGGAGACTGGGAGACGTGTGGCAGCGATAATGCCGGTTTATACACTAGGAAACATTCCTGATATGGAAACGATTACCCATGTTGTACACCAATATAATCTCCCGGTGGTGGCTGATGCAGCCTGTGCAATCGGAGCAACATATAAGAACAAACCGTTTGGTGGGTTGGCAGATGTATCGGTATTATCCTTTAACGGCAATAAGACAGTGACTTGCGGTGGTGGAGGAGCGGTAGTCGGAAATGATGAAGAGCTCCTGCAAAGAATTCGACATCTAACCACGACTGCAAGATGTGGTAAGTTCTATGATTTTGATGAGATCGGGTTCAATTACAGGATGACCAATATCCAGGCAGCCGTTGGGTGCGCACAGATGGAACGATTGGATGAATTTGTAGAGAGAAAACGAGAAATCAGATCTTTCTATCAGGAAAAACTTCAAGACGTGAATGTAAGCTTCTTCCCGAAAACAGACGGGAGCTCCTGCTGGTTCTCCGGGATATTACTACAGGAGGGAATAGGGTTTAATGATGTTTGCAGAATATCAGAGAGACTTCAGGAAAAGAAAATAGAAGCAAGGACATTTTGGAAACCAATCCATATGCAAGAACCATATGAGGATGTGCCAAGAGAGTGTGTTAATGTATCTGAGAGAGTATGGAAACGAGTATTGTCACTGCCGTGTAGTACGAATTTGAGTGATGATGAAATCAAATACGTTGTTTATACGCTTGTCAGGCTTATATGCATTTAAGAATTGTAATTGAAGTGTATTTTACATTGGAGGAATTGTAGCAAAATGATAATAAAATCCATTTCAGCCTTAGAGACCCGATTAATGACATTAGATTCAATAATAATATGTGGAGCAGGCAAATGCGCAAAAAAGGTGTCGGATTATCTAAAGGGTGTTGGACTAGATTATAAGATACTGTGTTTTGCTGTTGGAAATAGGATGGATAATCCACCTGAATATTGTGGACACCCGGTATTGTCCTTTCCTTCTCTGAAGCATATATCGAATGATGCATCTTTTATCATAGCAGTCTTGGGTGAAAGAAAACAGGAGTTTTACGTTGAATTAGAGAGTATAAATGTAGATGACCAACAAATCTTCGAACTGACAGATTCCTTATTTGATCATATTGATAGTTTAAAAGATAAAAGATTTGATTTAAACAATTACGATTTCATGTCATCTATAAATAGAAGATTTGATCAAGTATGTAGACTTGTTGAGATGCAGGAGGAAATATCGTTTGTAAATAAAAAAGCATTTGATGGAATGCAGTCGTGCTTCAAAGATAGAGATGTAGTTGTTGTAGGAACTGGACCGTCTTTAAGAAAGTACAAGCCCATAGAAAATGCTGTGCACATAGGTGTAAATGGAGCATGGAAATATAATGATATCCAGTTGGATTACTATTTTATCCAAGATGGTGATCGAAGGTATTTGGAATACACTTCTGAGGGCTTAAAGAGTGGATTAAAGGGTGTAAAAAAAATATTTATTGGAAAGTTTTTGCCCTCAAATAATAATTGGTATTATCGTTTCCCGGAAAAATATTATGAAATGGATGAAAGAGTAACCCCTTTTTATTCTGGCGGACTGAGAGAAGATTTATACCGTGGTAATGTAATATATACTGACATTAGATTCCACCCATTGATGGAATATGGTAGTGTGATTTTTCCAGCAACTCATTTTGCATTATATACGCACCCCAAGAGACTATTCTTCGTGGGTGTTGATACAACCTTGCCGGGAGCGTCAGGCTGTCATTTTTATGATATGAAGCTAAACGGTATAAATGATGAGATTAATTATGATAAAACAGCTCAATTAGGGTATGCAGCTGTTCATGATTTTGCGTCGTTTAACTACCCAGATACAGAGTTGATTTCGATTAATCCCGTTGGATTAAAAGGCTTGTTTAATGATGAATATACAGAGTAAGCATGTCAATAAAATTTTAAAGAATGTAATTTGCAAGCGACTTGCTGATCTAGGGTGCAGGCGAGTTCTTATTTATGGTACTAAAATGGTTGCTGAGGAAGTAATTGATTTGGTGTCAGAAATAGAAATTGTTGGTATTTTAGATCAGTACAGAGTAAAAGGTTATATGAAAGGCTATCCTATTCTGACATGGGATGATGTTTCTACAGGAGATGCAGATGCATTGATTATCGCTTCTAATATGAGGCATTATGAAAGTATCTATAAAAGAATTATGTATAAATGCTTTGCACGTAAACTAATGGTATTGTCTGCGGATGGCCAATGTTTATCGGAGAGGTATTTCTTGAGAGACTTTATTGGAGAAGAAGTAGATGATTATGAGAATAATGCTGATCGCATTTGTAAAACTATAGACCAATATGATGCAATTAGTTTTGATTTGTTTGATACTCTGGTTATGAGAAAGACATTAGAGGCAGATGATATTCTTGATATTGTATCGTATAGACTTCAGAATAAAGATATACAAATACTCGACTTTAAGAATACGAGAATTGAGGCTGAAATAAATCTCTGTAACGCTGATATTTATGAAATCTATAATTATATGCATACCAATTATGGCATATCACAAGAAATGTGTGATATTGCTTTGGAAGAAGAAATAGCTTGCGAAAAAGAAATGATAATACCAAGGAGTACGATGATTAATCTATTAAAGTATTCCTTGAGCATCAAAAAAAGAGTATCAATAATAACCGACATTCATATACCAAAAAAAATAATAGAGGAGATTTTACAAGAAAATGATATAGGAGGGTATTTTGGGCTCTATGTTTCCTGCAACAGAAAGAAAAGTAAGAGGGAAGGTCTATTTGAGATATATAAACAAGAAGTAAAAAGTGATAGTTATTTGCATATCGGCGATAACAAAGAAAGCGATTATGAATCAGCGATAGCATCGGGCATTGATTCTATTAGAGTAATGAGTGCAATAGAAATGTTTAAGCACTCTGGGTTTCGTCAGGCATTAACTTATGAATTGGGGATTAATGACAGAATAGTATTAGGATACATAATATCAAAGATATTTAACAATCCCTTTTTAGAAATAGACAAATATGGAAATATAGATACGACTGGAGATGATGAAATCGGGCTTGTCTGCTTCGCACCCCTATTGATCACTTACATGTACGAACTGTCTAAAGAAATAAAGAACAATCAATATGATGGGATTATGTATGGCTCTAGGGACTGCTATTTGATATATAAATTAGTCCAAGGAAAGAATTACTATAATTTGAGGAATTCGGTAGAAAACCATTATTTATACATATCTAGGAGGCTTGCCATTAAGCTTGGAATTACTGATAGTCAAGATATGGATTGGTTTAAGGGGTTTTATGGCAGCGAACAAGCTGACAATGATGCGCTGAAAAGCATATTTACAATTGGACATGATGATAAGGTTAATAGAGATGGAGATATAGATAAAAAGGAGATTTTTTTTGAATCACAAAAGACAAAACAGAATTATCTAATGTATTTAACAAAGAATGGTGTTGATATAAATAAGAAATATCTATTTTGCGAGCTTCTTGCGCAGGGCACTATCCAGTCAAGACTGAATAAAATATTCAATAAAAAAGTGACAGGTTTTTATATTCATAGAGATTTCAATAAAAGAAGTGAGAATTTAGAGTATGCAAGCATTTATCCTGCTGGGGAATTCTGCTATGACGGTAATACTGTTCACTATTTAGAGTGGGTTATGACTTCATTAGAACCTGGAACACACGACATTGATAAAAACGGAAATGTCATATATGAAAACGATATCAGAAGCAGTGATGAAATAGAAAGAGTTGATAGCCTGCATCATATAATCGGAAATCACATTGATAACATATACAATTTGTTGATTTTTGAAAAGCAGATCAATGCTAATTTGAGTAGATCACTATATCAATCTTTTCCATTTCTAAAACCTAATGAGGACAATATAGGGATTGACAGATACATATTACGTGATGAAATAAATCATAAGAATTACTAATATATTAATATGCAACAATAAAAATGGAGGTATTCAAAATGTATCGCAACTATGATATTAACTGGGTTAAGGAGCTTTTGAATTATTACATATATATATTTGGTGCTGGAACAATTGGCAGGAAGGTGCTTACTAATGCTAGGCTAGAGGGATTGAAGGTTGTTGGATTTATTGATAATGATCTTTCAAAAAAAGGAAAGCTTATAGAAGACATTCCGATATATTCGCTATCAGATATATCAAATAATAGAAATGAAGATTGGTTCATCATAATTGCATGCAATCAGATAGAAACTATAAAAAGCCAGTTAATGGCAATGGGTGAGTATAGATTTGTGGATTATACGCAAATTGATTTTTCGGGTAACGGCGAAAATTACTATAATGAGGATTATTTCTCATGGCAATTAGGAATGGCTAGAATAGATTCGCAAATAGACGTTGATTTTTTCCAAAAGTATATTGATGAAAAAGATTATGTATGTGAGTTCGGCTGTGGAGGGGGATTATTATTAGATAAGATAAAATGTAAAAGTAAAATAGGTGTTGATATAAATCCGGTTGCAAGAAAACATGCAAATACACTAGGTATAAAAACATTTTCAAGTGTTAAGGAATTACCAGATGAAAGCATTGATGTAGCAATAAGTACGCACGCATTGGAACATGTCCTAAATCCATTTGAAGTGCTTACTGATTTAAGGATGAAATTAAAAGAAGGTGGGAAAATAGTATTTGTTGTCCCCTATGACTCAATATATGAGGAGTATGAAAAGTGGGATGTAAGTCACCATGTATTTACATGGAATCAGAGAGATTTAGGGAATTTATTTAAGATTGCAGGTTATTTTGTTAAAGAAGTGGGCATTAGAGAAAGTGTATGGCCTGATAGTTATGAGAATATATTTGAGAAGGTTGGTGTGGACACTTTTAAGGCGCTAGCAGTACTGGAATCTGCAAGAACTGCAAATTATAGTTGTTATGTATATGCTGAAAAATAATTATTATACAATTGGGCCGGAACTTCGTATTGTTTATTAAAGGTGGAACTATGAATAACGAGTTGTTTTTATTGACATATAGGATTGATAAAATAGGCGATGATCTTATCTACATGGCAGAAGATGCTGGATATTTAATGAAAGTTTCTCTTTCTACTGGGGACACGGATATAGTATTTAAGCCCTCAAAACCTGGATATAGAGCATTTGTCATGTATGGAGATGAAATAGTGATGTTTCCAGATTCGCGGGGTTATGTTTGCTTTTATAATATAAGAACTGGAACGGAAAGATATGAAGCTATACCAGATCAGCTTCATATGCCAACAGAAACCAATTGGTCGGCATATTATATAAGACACGAAGATACGCTATACTTTTTTTGGCAAAGCGCAGTTATAACTACATATGATTTGAAAAATAGCAAATGGGATACTTATCGGGAGTGGATTGAACAGGTCGAAAAAATGGGGGTTGTATTCGAGGGTTTTTCAAAAGGAGGCTATATCAATGATAACAAAGCATATTTTCATATAGCTAGAACTAACTATTTTGTTGTGATAGATCTAAAAACGGGTAAAAATGATGTTATAGAAATTGATTACAATGGATTAAGGCTTTCGGATGATGAAGTTATTCATCAAATATGTGAACTTCAGGGTTCTATTATTGTTCAGACAGTTTCGGGAAAGAAAGTGGCTGTATATGAAGCTGATTGTTATGGACGAATAAAAAAGAGATTAACAGTTATAGATTTTGATACAATCTGTTTTAAGAGACCGTTTAACGTCATTTTTGCGTTAAACAATAAAGTTTATCTATTGCCTGGAGATGCATACGCAGCATATTGTATCGATGCAAATTCTGGATATTGTGAGCAGGTTAAGGATATAGTTGTTGCGGATAGAGAGACTAAGATAAAAGGGAAGAATAGGTTCGATTTTAATTACGGGATAATAATAGATGATATATGGTATGGATTTAATGTAAAAACAAGCAAATTGATTTTAATTGATGGAAAGACTTGTAAAATACAATCGCTAAATGTATACGGTGACGAACAGAAAGTGAAAATGAAAAATAAGTTGTTCTTGCATGGACCATGTGCGGAATCGGAGACATTTGATTTGGGTATTTATCTTAAGATGATTTAATATATAGGGAAGAAAATTGAAGGAGATCTACATGGAACAGTTAACATATGGCACGATTATTAATTTGATTAAAAAGATTGAGTCTGATATTTCAGGTAATGACAAATGTAAAGAACTTAATAACGATACTGATCTTATTGATACAGGGATAATAGATTCTCTAACGATGATTGAATTGGTTACAATACTTGAAGATGACTATGACGTAGTGATAGATGTAGATGATCTCATTCCGGATAATTTTAGAAATGTCGTCAGTATATATGAAATTTGCATTAAATCGAGGAAGAAGTAAATGGATTTTAGACCTTATAGTTCTCAATATGATACTGATATTATTGCTATCCTAAAAAGACATTTTATGTGGATGTCTAAGACTGATAGTAAAGATCTTTGCGAATGGATATCGCCAGTTTTCTACCCGGAATTAACACCAGAAAGTGCGGTTGACTATGATGAACATCCTTATAGTCGTGGTCTTGTTTTGGTAGAAGAGGGACATGTTGTTGGATATTTAGGGATGATAACGTCACGAAGACGTGTGGGAGACAGGGCAGTTGTATACGGAAGCCCTACTACATGGGTTATCGATGAACCATATCGGTTGTTTCTTCCAAAAGCTGTAAAAATATTGCTGAATGATTTAGATGTTTGTGCTGACTTTACACCAAGACAATCTGTTGAACAACTTCTGTGCAAAATCTTTAAATTCAAATATTGTGGAAAAATAGAATATAGAGTATTTCCGGTTCCTAATGAAAGAGATTTCCTAAATGTTATAGAAATAAATGATGCAAATATTTGTGATAATAAAGATATAAAAAATGAATATGAGAATCATAAAAAAGTATATGGATTCAAGATTGTTAAGATAGAGAACAAATCGAATGGACAGATGGGATATGTCTTTTACAAGCGGTATATGGAAGAGGCAAAGCGAGTAAGAATACTAAAATTAGTAAATGCAAGTTTGTTTGCAGACAATTGTATAGAGATATCATGGAAGATTATAAGAGATGAGTTTTATAAAAATATGAATGCTACCGATGCCTTTGTACAGATTATTAGATTTAAGGACAAAAATATCCCTGTTTGTATGGAGTGCGATGAAATGCTACTTGAAAAAGCTGCACTCAATCATCCGCTTGTATACGAGAAGAACGTTGCACGTATAATATATATGCATGATGGATGTGATATACCAAGTGTTGACTTCCTTTATTCTGAAATATCCAACATGTCATGTAAGGTATAGAAAAACGAGACAATTAAAAGGGGAAATGTAAATTGAATTCTGTTACGAGATGGCTGGATTATTCAGCAGAAAAATATAAGGATAAGATTGCATTTATCGACAATAATAAATCGATTACTTTTTCTGAATTAAGAGAGAATGCAATGCATATAGCAAGTGAACTTATTAAAATGGAAGTTTTTAGGCAACCAATTATGATTTCTATGCCGAAATCTGTTGATATGATTACTGCTATCTTGGGAGTGGCATATAGTGGCAATTTCTATACCCCTATCGATATTTCGGCACCTAATGATCGTACTAATAATATAGTTAACTTGCTTAATCCCCAAGCGATAATATTTAGCAATAAGAAGTACATAGATGGTTATGACTTAGGCAAGGAATGTAGACAGATTTGTTTCGAAGAAGCATTAAATAACGCATTTTCACACGAAGCTGTTGAACAGACTGCGAGTAGAATAATAGATAAAGATTTACTATATGTTTTGTTTACTTCTGGTTCTACAGGCGTGCCTAAGGGAGTTATGATTTCCCATAGATCTGTAATAAACTATATAAAGTGGATATCACAGTTAACATCAATGACTGAGAAAGATGTCTTAGGAAATGAAGCCCCTCTTTATTTTGATCTTTCAATACAGGACATATATGCGCCACTTAAGGTTGGATGTACTTGCTTACTGCTTGAGAAGAGTTTATTTTCTTTTCCGGGTGCTCTTATGAAGAGAATGTATGAGCAGGGAGTAAGTAAGATTTTCTGGGTGCCAACGGCACTGTGTATTGTTGCGAATATGAAAGGACTGAATAGTAAATTTTTACCTAGATTTAATTGTATCGCCTTTTGCGGTGAAGTCATGCCCTGTAAACAACTGAATGTTTGGAGGAAGGCTTGTCCTTCTGCTCGAATTTTTAATCTATATGGTCCAACAGAGGCTTGTGACTCATGCATGGCCTATGAAGTTAATCGTGAGTTTTCTGATGATGATACATTACCGATGGGATGGCCGGCAGAGAACACAGATATTTTCTTGGAAGATGATGATAGGAACGTAATATATGAAAAGGAAATAGTTGGAGAGATTTGCATTAGGGGAAGTGCACTCTCATATGGCTATTATAACAATGAAATTGAAACCGAGCGTGCTTTTGTAAAACAGAGGATAGGAGATGCTTTTATAGATACAGTATATCATACAGGAGATTTAGGGAAACTAAACGAGTTTGACGAGTATGTTTTCTGCGGAAGAAAGGATTATCAGATTAAACACCTTGGTCATAGAATAGAGTTGGGAGAAATAGAAATACAGACTGTTGGAAAAGAAGGGGTTGAATTAGCGGCAGCTGTATATGTTGAAGAAAATGATAAGATTATTCTTTTTTGTAGCGGAAAAGCAGATAGTGATGCTATATTGAATCATTTGGCTAGGAAAGTGCCTGAATATATGCTCCCCGCGGAGATTATTATATTAAAGGATTTATATAGAAATAACAACGGGAAGATAGATAGGAAGCAACTGTTGGAAGAATATCGTAAATGTAATCTGAAAGTTTAACAAAGAGTATTATACCTGACAGAGGAATGTAATGGAACTGTTGAATTATTGTATAGAAAAAAGAAAAATAATTATATATGGGGCAGGTTTTTTTGGGAAAATAGTCCGATGCTTCCTTATTGAAAATGGAATAGATATTTCTTGCTTTGTGGTTACAGAAGAGCCTAAAGAAAGAGAAGTTCTGGAAGCAAAAGTATTAGAAATGGAAAAGTTAAGTGATATTACAAGTGCTGATACAGGCATCGTTATTTGTGGAAATCATAAAATATGTAATGAGATGCAAGCCTACGCAATTAGTATCGGAATAAGTGATTACTATGTCGTAACTGAATCCGAGATACAATCAATAGATGAAAAAACGAATTATAATAGACACTTTCAGGACAATGATAGGAGGATTTTGCTATATCACAGGGTGGGAGTTGCTGATTGTGATATTTGGAATATGTTTACATCACCAGAAAATTTCAAAAATCATCTTCAATATCTCAAGAAAGAATATAGGATAGTGAAGTATGAGGATATAGACATAAATAATAATCGTGATGAGTTGGCGATAACGATTGACGATGGTTATGTTGACTCTTATACAACAATTATGCCCATAGTATGTGAGTGCGAGGTTCCAGTAACTATATTTGTGAGCACGGGAAATATTGGTACGGACAATGAGTTTTGGTGGGATACTATAGAGGGAACGATTATGGATAATCCTCTATGTCCCACGGAAATCTATTGGGCAGGAGAATTGTTGAATCTAAATTCAAAAGAAGAAAGAATTAATGCCTGTTGGAAAATATGGAATAAAGTGTTTAGAGTTAATGATTGTCAAAGAACACAAATGATTGATGAACTTATATCGCTAACAAAATATGAGAAGAAAAATAGACCCGAATACAGAACAATTAATGAGAGAGAATTAGTTGAACTTGATAGATGCCCTTGGATTACTATTGGAGCGCATACGGTTTCACATACGAGGCTAACATCTTTATCAGATAAAGAAAAAAACAAAGAGATATTAAAATCAAAAGAAAAGCTAGAGAGTATTTTAAATCATGATATTAAGAGTATGTCGTTTCCTTTTGGTTGTAGAAATGACTATGATATAGTAACAATAGATGCGGTTAGGAATGCTGGTTATGATAGAGCTGCATCTGTAGAGTTAAACTTTGAAGGCAACACCGAGAGATATAATATGCCAAGATTATCTATATGCGATTCAAGCAGAAATAGTAATATGAGAGTTCTTAAAAGGGCTCTTTCCCTTAATAGAAATTCATAATGGTGATGTGATGCAAAAAACAATAAGCGTTATAGTACCAATTTATAATAAAGATAAATACTTGGTTCAGTGTCTTGATTCACTTGTTAATCAAGAATATAAGGATATGGAAATAATTCTTGTTGATGATGGCTCTACGGACAATTGTGGTCTGTTATGTGACGCATTTAAAAAGAAAACTGACAATATAGTTGTTATACACAAAGAAAATCAGGGTTTACCACTTGCAAAGAATTCGGGAATAGAAATCGCTAATGGAGATTATATATCCTTTGTGGATGCAGATGACTATGTAGATGCCGATTTTTTTTCAAAGTTGGTCAATGCAATAGCCGATGATGAGCCGGATATTGTCACAGGGGGATATGTTGTTTATAAAAATGGCGTGAATGAAAATGTTTTTCAAAAGAAAGATCGTCGGTTGTTGAATAAGGATGAAGCCATTCTTCGAATGTTTGAGAAACAGTGTTACGATTGGAGTGGCTGTGGAAAACTGTATAAGAGGGAAATGTTATCAACTATGGAGCCATGGTGGTATCATAGCTCATACGGTGAAGACACGGAAATAAACTGGAAACTGTTTCGGTCTGCAAGAAATGTGTTGTATGTTCCGACATATGGTTATCACTATAGAATTTATAATGCTAGTATGATGAACACACTTTCTCAGGATGCTCTTGTTTATTTTGATAGAACTGAGAAGATTTTGGATGAAATTGAGAAATATACAGAGGATGGTAGAATAAAGTATGTGTTTAATGAGATAGTAATGCAACAAGCTGAGTGGGAATTTGAAAGATTTGAAGAGCAAGGAGAGCTAACAAAGGGGATAAGTACTAGGTTATCGAGTGTAATACAAGCGTGTAGAAAAGGCGAGAAGGATTTGTATCCCTATAAAAAGGAACTATCAGATTTTTGCAACAAATATGATCATTTATATATTTATGGAACAGGTCATTATGGAGAGATGGCTTGTGGGTATTTAGAATCATGTGGAATAAACATCACAGGCTTTCTAGTGACGGAGGGTCATAAGGTGTCGGATTTTCTTCACGACACACCAGTTATTGAATTAAATAAATGGAAACCACAATGTCAAGAAGGTGTTTTAGTTGCAGTAAAGGATAATCAAGATATTCTTTTGGGTTTGCAAATGAAGGGGGTTCATCCAGATCAGATTATAAACTGGTATTGTGTATAGCTGTTTGAGGAATAAAAAAAATGATTCAAGTATTCATAAATTTGGCGGATTAGCATATGCTTAATAATAAAAAAAAGACCAGTATTATCACTCCATTATATCGAGGGAAAACATACTTGCCTGGATTACTGGAGATGATTGTTGATAATGCAAAAAATGCAAAAGATATAACAGATGTTGAGTGGATTATAGTTAATGATGATCCAAATGAGACAATTAGTTCACTCGAGAATGATTCCGTAAAGATTTCAATTATCAATCATGCTACAAACCTGGGGGTACAGTTGTCAAGGATTGAAGGGATAGAAAATTGTAATGGCGAATACGTGGTAATGCTTGATCAGGATGACTTGATTATGCAAAACTATCTGACCAGTCAGTTGAGTGAGGCGGACAAAGGTGATGCTGTGATCTGTCGTGTAAAACAAGATGGCAGAGATATATATGAAAGTGATTATACTTTTGATGGTCTCTTCATAAGAGATAAGTATCTTTCGAATGGCAACTCTATCATCTCGCCGGGACAGGTGTTGTTAAAAAAGACAAGTATTCCATTGAAGGAATGGAAAAGCCACATCTTAAAATACAGTGGAGCAGATGACCATTTGCTGTGGCTTCTGATGCTTTCGAAGGGGGCTTCTTTTGCTCCTAATGATAATGTCGTCTTTGAAAGAATAATAAACATGAAGAACAACTGCCTTGATTTGGAAAGCCTGTACCTGTCTGAATTCGAAGTCTTGGATATTGTTCTTAGCAATGGCTATTATTCCGATGAAGAAGAGCAACTGCTTACCAATTATAAGAATGAGTTTGTTAGAAGTGAGCTTAATAAGTATTCAAAGTTCAATTACATAATTAGTACGCTTAACCGCATTTTATATGCGGATAATGGCGAGAGGTTTTCAGAGATAGTAAAAGAAAAAATGACCGATAAGCATCTGGCCATCTATGGCGGTGGAGTACTCTGTAAGATGCTCATTTCAATCTTGACGAGTTATGGTATTAAAGTGGAGTGTGTGGTTGATAGAAACCACGAGGCTATTGAGATGCCATTGCCTGTCGTTGCACCTGAAAGCATACCTAACGATATAGGGATGATTATTATTACGGTGTATAAGGGGGCTGACGAGATAAAACGAAACCTGCAGTCGCATAACAGGGAAATGAGAATTGTTTTTCTTTCAGAATTACTTTGATGTCTGACTTAAGCATAAGAGAATATAAAAATGCTTGTTTCAATTTCTGATGCCTATAAAGGATGACTATTATGAACGATAAGGTTTCAATAATCCTGCCGTCACTGAATGTGGCAGATTATATTGATGAATGTATAAATAGTGTGAGGAATCAGACATATGACAATTTGGAAATAATATGTGTCGATGCCGGCTCGGAAGATGGAACGATCCGTAAACTAAATGAACACGCAAAAAATGATGCAAGAATAAAGATAGTTAACTTTACGCGAAAGAGTTATGGAGCGCAGGTAAATTATGGGATATCTGTTGCAACTGGTAAATACATAGCCATAGTTGAAACAGACGACTTCGTCGCTCCGGAGATGATGGAGAAGATGCATAAGGCGATAGCGAGTTCCGGGACCAACTATGTGAAGTGTGATTACAATAAGTTTTTTTGTCAGGAAGACGGAAGATACAATTATAGCTCAATATATCAGTTTAATGGCTTGGACGTAGATAAATATGATGTAGTTATCAATCCACATGAAATGGATTATCTTTATAGGTCAGATTATAACATTTGGAGGGGACTCTACGATAAGGCGTTTTTAAATTCAAATCACATAGAGTTAAATGAATCGGATGGAGCAGCATATCAGGATATAGGTTTCATGGAAAGGACTATGGCTGCTGCAAGCAAGGCTGTATACATAAGAGGAACTCTATATAATTATAGAACGGATAGAACGGAGGCATCATCATACTCGCCCAAGTGCCTTAAGAATACTATGACTGAGTTTGATAATTACCTTCGATCGAATGATGAACGCACGTATCTACCGGGGCTTTATCAGCATATAGCGATTGCTTTCTTGAAGGAATATGAAAAGACGTTGATAGCTACGGGATATGATGTCGATTCTGATTATTGCCGGGAATACTATACGTGGTTCAAGGACATTCTTAGAAAAGCAATAGATGATGATATTTTTAATCTATCAATGTTAAGTACTGAAGATAGTAAGGAACTTGGATTGTTACTTGATTCGCCCAAACTCTTTTCAGAGTGCTGTCAGAGGGAATCGCTGCGCAGACAGCATTATTATGATGAGATTCGTTGTGATGCTGTGCTGATTTTTGGCTCCGGGAAAAAGGGTTATTCTGCAATGCAGATATTGAAAGAGAAGGGCATACAAATATGCGCATTTATTGACAATGATAAGAGAAAGCAAGGTACAACTATCGATGGAATTGCGGTACTTAGTCCCGACGAAGCCTTTAAGAGATTTATAGATATTCCTGTTTTGGTTGAACACGAGACGAAGTACATGGAAATAATAGATCAGATAAAAGGTATTAAATCGGATGTATCTATCTATTGTGCATACGAGGGTAAAGAGTATTGAAGATTTATATTTTTGGTACAGGAAACTATTATAGCTCCGTAAAAGAAAATATTCCTTGTGATGATATTATTGCCTTTCTTGATAATTCAGAGGAAAAGCAGGGGACTATAATTGACGGAAAAAAGATAATAAAACCCGAAAAAGCTGACTTTAATAGCTGTGATTATGTGCTTTTACTAATCCATAGGTACAGTGAGGTTTATGAGCAACTGATAAAACTGGGTGTTCCGCAAAACAAAATTGTACTGTTTTCTCGATTTACTGATATTTATAATGCGAAAATGCAATTCATCACCAATGAGGGGATGATTTCAACAGAAGACTGGTTGTCGAAGCATGTCAATGAAAAGAAGGTAATGCTCTTTTGTCATGAGCTGGATAGAAATGGTGTGTCCGTTGTCTTGATGCATCTTGCCGGAATACTTACAGAGATGGGATATTGCGTTGTAGTGGCAGGACTTCTGCAGGGAGGGCTTCAGAAAGAGCTAAAGGAGAAGGACATAGATTCCGTTACGTCTCTTTACTATATGTATGAAAGTGAGGAATTTCTTGGATTCGCCAGGCAGTTAGATTTTGTGGTTTTTGGGACGATTGGCGTTGGAGATGTGGTTGATAAGATTTACCATACCAGGATACCAATAATATGGTGGATGCACGAATCGAATGACAAGGATTTTAGAGATTTCACCTTGCCCATTGCCGATAATGTCCACTACTACGGAGGAGGTACAAGAGTAGTGGAGTGTTTTAAACGCTTTTATCCTGACAGGAATATGGAAAAGCTCTTGTATTTTATTCCTGATATTGAGGTTAATAGTAACAGAAAAAAAAACAAACTTAAGGTTGCGATCATAGGCCTTATCAACAGGAGAAAGGGGCAGGATATATTTATAAAAGCACTTGGGTTACTGCCTCCTAATTTGAAGGAGAATGTGGAGATAGAATTCATAGGTAAACTTAAGGAGCCTGTGGTGGACTTTGAAGATATTTATCGAAAGTACGGCATAAAGCATATTGAGGAATTATCACAGGAAGAACTTCAAGATTATTATGAAAATCTCGATGTTTTGGTTTCGCCTTCAAGGGATGATCCGATGCCGGTGGTTGTTACTCAGGCGATGCAGAATTCAGTCACTTGTATCGTCTCCGATGAGGTTGGTCAAAGTGAATACATCACCGATGGCGAGGATGGATTTGTCTTTGAGTCGGAGGATTATCAGGAACTGGCTGAAAAGTTAGAGACATGTTTCTCGGATCTGGAAAATACCAGATTATTGGGTATCAGATCCAGGAAGATTTATGAAAAATACTTTTCTTCTGAAAGCATGAGAGAAAGGTTTTCAAATATAATTACGCAAGTTAAGGGATAGTCAAATATGCGAATTGTAATTTTAGGCGCCGCAGGATTCATAGGTACAAACCTTACAATGAGGCTTGCTCAGAATCGTGCCGATGAAATAATAGCGGTTGATGAGAGAATAGAATACTTTGATGAGTGTTTAAGCTCTGTAAATGTAAAACTCATTGAACAGAAATTCACTTATGATGCTGATTTTGCGAAAGTATTGAAGAACGCAGATGTTGTATATCACCTGATCAGTACAAACAATCCCTCATCTTCCAATATGAACATAGGATCAGATATAGCGGATAATGTACTGATTACGATTCGAATATTGGATACTTGTATTGCTGAGGGGGTATCAAAAGTTGTATTTATATCCTCAGGAGGAACAGTTTACGGTGATCTGGCTAAGAATCCAATAAAAGAGGATGAAGCAACTAATCCAATCAATACATATGGGATACAAAAGCTTACCATAGAAAAAATACTTTATCTCTATCATAGAATGCATGGTATCGATTACAGAATTATACGATTGGCAAATCCGTACGGTCCTCATCAAAGACCGAATGGACGACTTGGGGTTGTAACCACCTTTGTTTACAAGGCTTTGAATAACGATGTTCTTACAGTTTATGGCGATGGAAAAGTGATAAGAGATTACATTTTCATTGACGATGCAATTAGTGGGATTATAAGCATTGCAGGATGCGAGGATGATAATAAGGTATTCAATTTAGGAAGCGGTGTAGGAACAAGCGTTAATGAGATTATTGGTATTATCGGGGAGATAATGGGGAAGCCGTTAAATGTTGAATATATTCAGAAGAGATCAGTAGATGTTCCTGTAAATATCCTGGATGTGACAAGGTATAAAGAAACATTTTCTGTAAACAGTTTCTTGGACTTGCGTGATGGGATAAAAAAGACAATTGATTACTTCAAGGGGAAGCGATGATACGACTGTTATCTACCACAAAGAAAGCATTGAATAGTGATAAAAAGAAGTATATCTACGGGGCAGGTGATGTTGCCAGGGAGGTATTCTATTGTTTATCTCGAGAGCCATACTGCGTTTCTATTGATGCGTTCATTGTGACTAAAACATTAACTGATGAAACTCAAAAAATAGAGGGAATACCTGTAATATCGATTAGCGACCACAGTATTAATAAAGATGCGATTATTATTGTTGCAGTACTCGAGAAGTATAGGGATGAAATCTGTCAACAACTGGATGATAAGGGATTTCAAGACAGAATCCTTATGACCTTTGAGAGCGACATTTATTCTGAATTAAGGGAGGAATCATTTTATAATTATTGTAAGCAGAAGGATTATCCGTTTTTGTTTTCAGTGGATGAAAGCCCTAAAAAAGAGATCGGCCATTCAGGACACCAGGAAGATTTTTGTGTTTATGTAACAAGGAGTTCAAGGGACAAGGAGCTGAAGTATGCATACACGACAAAAGCATGGGAGAATGAGATTTTTGCCGGTGTTGCGCTTGATAATGTCGGGAGATACTTTATCACGGATGATAAAGGCGACAACATTTCGGGAAAAAACCGTCAATACTGTGAACTGACTGTAATGTACTGGATTTGGAAAAATACGGATTCAGAGTATATAGGATTGTCACACTATAGGAGGCGATTTGATTTCGAAGATGATGACATAGCCCTTATTAAAGATAAGGATGTAGATTGTGTTCTTACAATCCCAATGATTAATGTGCCGGATGTTCGGTATATGTATGGCAAGAACCATGATGCTTCTGACTGGGAGGTTATGGTTGATGTTGTTAATAAAATGTATCCTGAGTACTTGCAGTCTTTGAGTGTGGTAGGAAAGTCAAACTATTACGTTCCTTATAATATGTTTGTCATGAAAAGAAATGTTTTTAATGACTATTGTGAATGGCTATTCCCAATATTGGGAGAATGTGAAGAAATAATGGGTCAAAAGAATGATGTATATCAGAACAGATATATTGGTTTTCTTGCTGAACGACTGATGACAGCATATATCTATCATCATAGAGAAGATCTGAAGATAATGTTTTGTAATAAGCATTTTTTGGAGTGAGAGAGCACGTTCGAAGGAGAGCTGGATCTTCTGTTTAGTTTACCCCACCCAATTCTCAACCTTCAACTCCGGAACCCTGCTGAACTCACCTACATTGTGCGTGACGAGAACTATTGACCTCGCTACAGCCTGTCCGGCAATTTGGACATCGTAAGGACCGATAGGGCTTCCTTGCTTTTCAAGATATCCACGGATGATTCCGGCGGATGCGGCATCTTTGCTGTCAAAGCCAATGATATTAAATGGAGCGAGAAACATCTGCATACTTTGCCTTGTTTTCTCTCCCCAGTTGCTTTTGGCAGCACCATACTCCAGTTCAAAAACTGTGATGGACGAGATGCACAGATTTGAAGGATCAAATGAAAGCACTTTCTGCGTGAGAGCAGGGTAAGCGTTTTTCATAACATATATGCAGATGTTGGTGTCAAGCAGATACATTTACAGCTCCTCTCGTGGTATGACATCATCCCATGTGGGCTGATTCCTGTCAGTCATGAAGTCCTCAGGGAATGTTCCAATAACTTGACGTGTAGGAGCCCATGGATCATCAGTGGGATAGGCGATAAATATATCGCCGATTTTCCGTATGAAGAACTCTTTTTTGTCGGTTCTAAGATCCTGAGGGATACGAAGTGCCTGGCTGTTTCCGTTTTGGAAAACGCGGGTGGTTAGCGAGGCGGTGTTAACGGCGGCTGCCGGTTTAAGCGCACTGCTCGGTGCGGCATTTGTGGCTAATGATGCTGGCATAGTTTTGTTCTCCTTTCGGCGGTACACACATACTGTACACACTTTTATTATAACATGAGATGATAAGATTGCAAGGGGAAATTTTCAACGGCTTTTTGATGCGGGTATGGTATGATGAACAAAAGAGACAAAATATATAACGTTTACAAGGCAGAATTTGAGCTGGTAAAAGAGCAGTCTGCAATATTGCTTCAATGCAAGAAAAATGGTTTTAATGGCGAATTGAAGGAATCAGGCTATCTTGTGGAGATATTTGTTAAAGATTTATTGAGAAGGTATCTGCCTGCTGGATACCGTATCTGTAGCGGATATATTGCTACGAATGAACTGCTTTCTTCAAGTGATAACCTTATCCAGCATGATTTGATAATTGTTGACGACAGAATTCCATCGCTTTACAAGTTTGCTTATGGCGATGTGGAGATTGTTCCAGTTGAAGCTGTATGTGGAATCATTGAAGTAAAACGTACATTGACTAAGGCCAGCTTGAATAATGCAATTAAGCATCTGGGCATGATTTCGCAGGATCTTGAAAAGGATAAATCTGCGAAGAAATCCAAACTACATTGTGAGAATAATAGATGTGGACCAACTCTAAATGTATGCACCACAGCGCCATTATATGGTGTTATAGGATTATACCATGAAGGAGATTTGAGCACTGAGGAACTGAATACAGCCGAGCAATCATTTCTTGATATAGTGTGGTCTGTTTCGACTCCGTTTTTGCATTACCTAGCCTTGTGGGATGAGAAGGGACAGGAGTTTATAGCTCTTAACACATCAAGAAATCAAGAGAAGTATTCATGTAGACATGTAGCTTGGAATGCTGGGGATGAAAATATCGCCGATATTTTTGCGAGGGCTATTGTAAGATTACAAACCTGGATAAAAAATACTTCTATGTCTGCTATGGATACAGACCAGTTGCAACGATATTTTGGATTGGAATGAGTATGAGAACGCAGCGAATAGAATGTGCATGCATACGAGGAAATAATGGGAACAAAAGTATTAGACACAAATGCATCCATCGATGACAAGATCCTTGGAAGAATATCGGTAATTGATGCGTGGAGGGAACTGGAATTAATTCTGATAGATCCGGTTACTATTAAGGGCTATTCTGATATAGCAGATTCAATATGGGATAGTGTTCCGATTGCAGAAGTTAGAGAGGAGCTCAAGAGGATAGATTCCACCATATTGATTTTTGATGTAAAGGAGTTCATTGACTCCAAGATGGACATTACCGAGGGCTATATCAATACATTTATGGACGACATAAATGGCACCCTTAAATCAAGAACTGTACCACTGGAAGACTATGAGAGATCTGCATTTTGTTATTTGATATTCAAGCAGGTAGGTAAATGGGAAAATAAGTTCAAACTTATAGATGCCCTGATCAAGCGTTGTAAATGTGACGATAATATCCAGTATGACAAGGATTTGCGGATCTTGTACGATTCTGAGCAGGTGAGATTACGGGCAATTTCATCAATCGCAGATTATACAAAAGAACTTGAAACAGCACTTGGGGATATTAATAACCAAGTGTTCTTCAGAGGTCATAGCCGTCTTTCATATAGGCTTTTGCCTTCTGTATTCAGAGAAAAGAAATTCTACGAAAACGAAAGAAAGCTATATCTGGATTTACTTTCGGCATGTCCACAAGATTTTTTGGCTTTAAATAACCATATAGATATACTTGCGGAAATGCAGCATTATGGCTTGCCGACCAGATTACTGGATGTCACATCAAATGCGTTGACGGCTTTGTTCTTTGCTTGTGAGAGCAATTTAACCAAATCCGGAGAAGTGATAATGTTAGAAGTCGCACCAGATAGATTTAAGTACTATCAGGACGTTGAAACGGTCATGCTTTCATCACTTCCGCTTTTAGAGCATAAGGAGAAAGTAGGGCTATTTGAGTATGCTCGAAATAATGCAAAATCAAATATTGGAGATAAAGCATTTGAAATGCTAAAGGCTGAGGTTAGAAACGAAAGGGCTTTTTCTTCGTTACGAGATCTTTTGCCGAGTATTTTGGAATATTATCTCATATCTCCGCAAAAATTAAATCGTAGAATAATGAATCAGGATGGTGCTTTTATTCTATGTGGATTATTGGATGAGATCTATTCTCCAAATCCGTTTAATAAAAAGGAAACAGATGAATACAGCATTTTAGAGGATCTGAGGGTTAAAGTTGATAAGAAAAAGGTAATCCTAGTAATAAAGAATAAAGATCGTATCATGAAACAATTGAATACCTATGGTATCAATCGAATGAGAATCTATCCCGAGATAGACGAGGTTTCAGGGTACATCAAAAATAATATGATGAGAGAGGCGTAGCCATGGAGTTGATTATTTTCGGTGCCCAGGGCTTCGCCTTAGGCGCTTACAATGCTTTCAAAACTTTATATCCTAAAAGGTTGATACCGTGTTTCGTCGTAAGTAAGATGGGGAATAACGCGGTAGCTTTGGGCGGTATACCGGTCAAAGAGATAAGCACTGTCTCGGATTCCATGACGGCAGATGAGAAGCGTAACACCTCTATCCTCATCGCCACCCCAGAGAACGTACAACCTGAAATCGAAGAGACGTTAGAACTCTATGGTTTCCACAACTTTACTCGTCTTACATCCGAACGCTGGGATGAACTGATGAAGCTGTATCATAGTAAAATTGGTTCCTTCTTACCTCTATCTGCCCTGCCGGTAGGAAGTCAGAATCCTTTCATCAGAATCTTCATGGCCAAAAGCCATGTGGACAGACCATTAAGGCATTCCGTTACACTTCCGGACTATGTATTCCCTATACAGGTAGGGAGAGAAAATGCTGATGCAAGAATCGCAGATATAGTCGATAACACAGGTGAGAATATCTCAGAGAGGAACGTGAACTATTCTGAACTTACCGGACTTTACTGGCTTTGGAAGAATAAGCTAATACCACATTTTGAACTTGAGAACGGAGAGAGTAGCAGAGAGGCATATTACGGCTTCGGTCAATACAGACGAATGCTGGAGTTCAGCACGGATGATTTGCTGAGATTGATTGATAACGATGTCGATGTGGTTCTCCCATATCCGATGCCCTATGAGCCGAATATCCACGCTCATCATGAGAGGTATATACTGCCCTCCGATTGGGATGCGTTATTACAATCGTTAGAAGAGTTAGAGCCGGAGTACGCAGAGGTGTTCTCGGAAGTCTTAGAACAGCCCTTCCTCTACAACTATAACGTTATACTCGCCAAGAAGTCAGTACTGAAAGACTATTGCGCTTGGCTTTTCCCTATACTCCAGCGCACCGAAGAACTAACGGATGGAGCTAATCGTTCAAAACGTTACATAGGATATATGGCGGAAACTTTAGAAACTCTGTACTTTATGAAGAATAGTGAGAGGCTGAAGTTCGGCGGTGAGAGTAGTAAAAGTGGTAAGAGCGGTTCTCTGAACATCGTCCACACGCTTTGCAGGCTGTATGTGTGAAGCCTCCTCACTTCGGTCAGCATTGAGCCCTTATCAACTATGTGATCGGATAGAGAAGTTAAAAACCAGGCTAAAAACCTTGTTTTTGAATTGAATCATGCGTTACAAATGCTTGACTTTGCAAGACAAACGATCTAAAATATAAGACAAATGAGGTGGGCTTTTTTATAGTTGATGTATCTGTATCGTCAAAGATATATCAGCAGAGTCGTAAGATTTGTCATTACATTCATAGATTTGGAGGTGAATTATGGCTACTTCGTCAAGCTATACACACAGAATAGATCCTGTTCTAAGATCACAAAGTGAGGCTCTTTTCAGTGAATTAGGGATGTCGCTCGGCACGGCGATTAATGTTTTCTTGAAAAAGGCTGTGCGCGTTGGAGGTTTTCCTTTTGACGTGAGTCTTGATATGCCTAACAGGGAGACCATAGAGGCCATGCTTGAGGCAGAGAGAATTGCAAAAGACCCTGATATTAAAGCTTATAATGTGGATGATGCATTGGAGGAGCTTAAAAAGTGACCGAAGAGTACAAATACAAAGTTAAATGGTCATCCAGATTCAAGAAGGATTACAAGCTTGCAATAAAAAGGGGTTATGATATAAATCTGATTGATGATGTGATCAAGCTTATTGCAGAAGGTAATCAACAGCAGAGGCTGATAGATGATTATGATGATCACGAGCTTAGTGGGGATTGGAAGGGACATAGAGAACTTCACATTCTTCCGGATTGGCTTTTGATCTACTATATACAAGATGATACCTTGGTCTTGAACCTTTCGAGAACCGGGACTCATAGCGATCTTTTTAAGAAGTAAATGGAGACAGGAAGCCGAGCGGTATTGATATGGCTGTATCGGTAAATAATGATCGGGATGAGCCGGTGTTTCCTGTGGTGTAAAGAAGGCTTTAACCTTGACATTAGAGTAGCAAAATGCTATCATTTTGCTAACAGGAGGTGATTGTTTATGAAGCAGGCGGTCACAAGGGTAGAAGATAAAGAATATGATTTGTTTCAGGAAACAGCGGCAAACATAGGAACTACGACGGCTGATGCTTTACGTATGTTCATATATGCTTTTAATGATTACCATGGCTTTCCATATCCGGTTCAGAGCCGCAGGATGAAGGTAGAACCTTTTGAGACAGAGAAGGAAGCCACTGATTTTGCAACAGATCTTGCTATGGAGATGATGGAATGAAGCGTGGAGAAATATGGACATTACAGGATAAACATTACGCTTCTAAGGCAAGACCAGTGGTGGTTATACAGAGTGATAAGCACGATTCATTTGATTCAGTTATACTGTGCTTATTCACTTCTTATGAATCGGGAGATATCAGTACAAGAGTGCGTATAGAGCCGTCATCAGAAAACGGTCTTCAAAAGGTAAGCTATGTGATGACTGATAAAATTGTTACAGTGGATAAAAGTATGCTTGGTAAGCGTGTTGGTGTGTTGTCAGATGATGATATGCTTGCTGTTTCTGAGCAATTAAGGGCTATTCTCGGGCTTTGAGCAGCTTTCTGAGGATCCTTTTGCTGTTTACAAGGCGATTGTCAAGCCTGGCAAGGGTAAGCAGGGGATTGAGCCAAAGAGAGCCAGGCTTGTGCTTGTTACTCTGATGTCAAAAACGCATGAGATGGCGAGGAAAGGTTCTTCAGCTGATGAAATAGTCAGTCATATCCAGTCTGAGCATTGTCTTAATAAGAAAGCCGCTAAAGACATAGCGTCTGTGTATCTTGAGCTTTTCAATGATGAGAATAAGAAATCATGGAAGAAAGCGAAAGAATTAGGATTCGAGGAATTTTGTAAATCTGAGTGGACTATAGAATGGGACGGAAGGTGTGATTGGCACACGAAGCATGGAGGAAGTTACCCTTGTAGTGCCGAGGCGAGCCTCACTTTTGCAGTAGGGGATAAGAAGAAACTGCATGACCATCTGGGTTCAGAGCTTAAGAAAAACCCGTTTTTATCAGAGGATGATATATACGGAATTCTCTTGGAACAGATTGAAGAAGATTTAGATAGTGATATGAGGGAGTACTGTGACGCAGATGATTACTATGAGCCATTCTGGGAAGAGTTTGTCGGCGAAGGAACATACGAATCAGAGGCTAAATGGAAATCATGGGGATTAGAGATTGTTGAATTTACCGGTTCGGGAGATATAGATTTTGAACCATGATGTATATACCTATGATCCGGGCGATGCTAACCAAGCTCAATCCAGCAGTTAAAACACCACCCCTTCAAAACCTGTCAAAAGTACTCGGAGGAGCTTAACCTACCACCCCTTTAAAACTTGTCAAACAGTACTCGGAGGAGCTGAAAGGTATGATCGGCGGAGAAGAGCGGTAAACACAGTCACGAGTACAGTAACTACTGTGATCACAGTGAAATGAGTGTGGAGGAAGAGAAGGACAGACCCTACATAATCCACATGAATTACCATCTTCCCGAGATAGGCATCAGCGTTTACGGGGTATCGGTCCGGAATAGGGTTAGAGTCGCCCTTTGTGGTTAGAATCCTCTCATCGGAACCTGCGGTATCAGAGGAGCTGGAGGGGGTGTTGATTTCCACAATATCAATTACTCGATGCAGAACGGCTTGGTCAGGCAGGTATTCGATGTTTTCCAGCTCATCCGCCTCATTTTCGGTTGGCATGTCTGGTGTGGTTATATCAGATGTGGAAGAGAGAGTATCGGAAGAAGGTGAGCCGACCTTGCTGATGTGAACTTTAATACTATCCGTAGCTGTGTTAAGACCTTTTGGCTCTTTGAAAAGGATTATATCGCCGACATTGAGATTCTCGAACTGGGTACGGTCAGGAGTTGAGATCAATATCAGCGCATTACCTCTAATACTGGGCTCCATAGAATGTCCGTAATTGGTGAAGTTCAGCATAAGGCCGAAGTGCGGCAAGAGAGAATCCAGGAGGATGAAGATAGAGGTTAAGAGGGTGATGAAAATCATCACAGCGGTGATTGGTCGTAAGATTTTCAGCAAAGTTGTGGCTGTTTTTGAAGCGTGAGGCGTCTTTTCATCCATTGTGAGTATCCCCTTTCTGATAACCACAGGTGTTAGGTGCTTGATGCGGCGTGTGGTCATGGCAGTGGTTGGCTCGGCAGAGTATAGCACCATCCTATTTTGCTTGTCCACCTGTCCAGTTGTCCACCTTGGAATTGTTCTCCGGGAAGAATGCGGCGTGCGATATGTTCCCGGCACAGCTCGGCACATCTCCCGACATATTCCGGGCGCACTCCTGCAGTAAAAAACATCAGTCGCGGGAGACAGGAGACAGAAGAGTGCGTGGTCAATCACCGGGCAATAACCACACAGGCACACCATCAACATATTCCTGAACTGCGCCGAGCCTTGTCTTCGCTCTCTGTGCAGTCTTTGAGCCTATCCCGTCTTCAGCCATAATCTCGTTTATTTCTGAAACCGGCACCGGTCCGTCTGCCAAGAGCGTTTCAAGGATGATTATTGTGAACTTCCTAACGTAATTACGCCTAAATGAATTTTTGGCTGAGGGTCTGGAATGGTGAATCCTTGAAAATAGGCTTTTTTAGCACAAAAGACCAATCCTAAGCGGGTAACGATAGGGAAAAGATCCGGGGAAGACAGAAGGCTGATGCAGCCGAACCAGAATTTCCTCAAATTCTTTCCGGATGCGGAACTTCCGGAGGAAAAAGACCGGACTGTAAGGAGCAGTTGCTTAAGGATAGGGGATTACGTGGTCATCCGGAAGATCCTGGAAGGATATGGCCTTCCGGAGATGCTGGAGAAATACGTCGGAGAGGATGACATAGGTCTTTTTCTGGATCTTGTGGCTTATTCCA